>Ga0307515_10001608_pt1 | contig 50332 bp, 31 predicted proteins | sample 17_EM_MG_FD_194513 | JGI IMG/M metagenome (GOLD analysis project Ga0307515, IMG submission 194513) | Populus trichocarpa ectomycorrhiza microbial communities from riparian zone in the Pacific Northwest, United States - 17_EM | ecosystem: Host-associated > Plants > Roots > Unclassified | place...
TTAATACGACGTGAGTCAGTATGGTCCCTATCTTCTGGAGGGACAAATAGTAAAAGGAGGCAGACCTTCTAGTACGAAAGGATCAATAGGCTGTGTTTCTCTAGTGTACCAATTGTTGAAGTTTTTAATTTAATTTTTTAAAATTTAAATTTTATTTTTAATTAAATATTATTTAAAGATTCTTTAATAAAATAAAAATCAGTAAGCATAGTTGGGTAGCCACAAACATAATAGATAAGCGCTGAATGTATATAAAGCAAGAATCTAACCTCTGGATACTATCGATAGTTTGCCTAGGTCTCTTTTGTTATTAATAATAGGCCTTAGGTATACTCCTCTTTTTTTTTTATTTTTGATCACTCCCTCCTTGCTTTAGCAAGGGCATCTTAAGGTGTTCCTTTATTCTTTTTTATAATTATAAAGGAGTGGAGGTTGGCTTGCTTATACCTATTTATAGGTTAGGCTCCTTCGAAAAGTGGAGAAATTTGTTTAGTCGCCTTGCAATAGTTAAGACTAAGTAAGGTAACTGAAGAAAAAACTATTTATAAGAAATAGATTATTTCTAAATAGGATGCAAATGAATATACTGTGAAGTATTTAGTTTAGCATTACTAATTTATCAAGTAGACTTGATGTTAATAATTGTTACAATTTTATAATACCCAATTTAAATAATCCAAAACTTAAGAGAGTTTATATAAGCGTATATACCTTAAAAGAACTTACTAACAAATCGGTAAAGATCTAATTCTCTATTAATATAATAGAATTTACTCGAGGATAAAGTTACAATAAAAGTCTTTAAGGAGTAATAATTAATTTAAATTTAGCAATAATAACTATTATAAATAAATTAAATAATAAGAAATTAACTTTAAAAGCTTAAAAAAAGAATTAGATTTAATTAAAACTTCTAATACTCAATACCCTGCACTAGCTTTAGCAAGAGTACCAGGCATAGTATATAGAGAGGTATCAAGAGATTTTTTATATTTAATTATTGAATTTATATTTTAGGCTACCAAGCTTTATCTTAATGATCTTCTTAATTTTTGTTTTTATTATTAAAGTTTTTTATTCTAATGATAATATTTAATTGTTTAGGGATAAATTTAGTATTTTTTATTTATATAAATACTCAAACTATTATATGCAAAATTAGTCCATTAAATTTGAATAAATCATTTATTGTATTAAGATATAAAAATTAAATATACATGCATCTGAAATAGCAATATCTTTTTAGTCATAGGATTAAGCTCAAAAAATATTAGAATTCTTTTTTGATTAAAATTTTATCTTTACTTTTCCAATACATAGATCTTTTATAAAAATGTCTAAAAATAATATAATTAACAAAATTTTTACCATTTAAATTAACAAATTTTTCGACAGTTATACTAAATAAAAACTAAATCTAAAATATTTATATAATCTTATGATAATATTAAATTGTTTATTAATAAGAGTGTGGATAATTAATATTTATTTATTAATAATTTATTCTAATAGAACGGTTTAGTATTTTCAAATATATTATCAATATAAATTGGAGCTCTTTTGTTTGAAGCAGCTTTAAAATTATGCTATTTCATTAACAGTTTTTTCTGGCCTTGCGGAGCTAAGCCACTGTTATAAAATTTTTAAACTCTTTTTTTGTTTTGCTAAATTTTCTAGAATAATCTTTAAGAAGAAGTTCTAAATCATTAATATGAAGTTAAGAAGCAGTATCGTGATAGATATTTTTAACTTTAATAATTTCTTTACCAGTATCATCAACTAGTCCATATACACCCTACCTATGCAGTCTTTAGAATGCAGGGAGAATGGTGCTAAAAATACAGCTCTATCTATTATATGTTATAATTTCACTTGACTGTATTTTTTACCTAAGGCTCTGCGAAGCCGCCCAACATAAAAGATGATAATTGTTTATCAATTACTAGACCTGCTACCTGCTCATGTATCTTAATATAAATTAAAATTATAAATTTTTAAGTGAAAACATCCACATTCTATACTCAGCCATAATAGCCAAAGCTATAGCAATTGTTTACATCAATAGCGTGGTACATTTCCTCATCTTTATTATATTTTATATTAACTAAACTATCTCTAACAATAATAGAATAGATGTATTATCTAATCTAATATAATGATGGATAGTTTCACCCCAGCCTGCCTGATCTCCTTGCTTTAGCTACACCGGCATCCTGTTTATAAAAAAAGAGTTAAGTTTACAGATGGTTCTGTAGTAGACCTGCAAAGTCTATAAAGTTAGGGTTCAATTCCCTCTTAACTCTATTTATTTTTGTTTCTTAAACTTCAATTTTTTTATAAAATAGTAAATAATTGAAATAATAATCTTTATATTTTTATAAAATATCTTAAAAGAAGCGATTAGTAATAAAAAATTATTTTATTATTATAGGGGAAAATTAAACCCAATTATTTTATATTTAATTTATTCAATATAAATTTATAGTCAGAATAAAAATTTTATAAATAAAATAAATTCTCTTTTTCTTGTCACACCTTTTTAATACTAATTTACAATGCAGGTGCTTCTCGCATAAAGCATAGGAAAACAATAGTTAAGGCAAGAGCTTATTTTTAATTAATGTTGAAAAATCTAGGGCTAAATATAGTAGGCTTAAAAAAATAAAATTTTAAAATAACCAATAAAAATAAATAAAGCCTATAATTTAACGGTAGAATAATTTCTTGATGAGGAATCTGTAGAAGTTCAAATCTTCTTGGGCTTAAATAATTAAAAAATTTAGTTATAGTGTCATACAAAATAATAATAAAACTAAATATATTATTAAATATAATATATTAACATATAAGTTAAATTATTTATTAACTTAATAAAAAATATATGTTAAATTTTATCTCAATTTTCATTAATTAAAATTTAATATAAAAATATAATTATTGATAATTTAATGTTCTTTACTTTACCTGTCTATAAATAAAGGGCAAACTAAAAATAAATTATTCATTATTTAATTTTAATTTTTAAAATAGTAATGTTAATTTTATAATAAAATAAAAATGAGATTACTAAAGTCGCATGTTTTACTTAGATTATTTAATTCTTATTTAATTGATTCACCAGAACCAGCTAATATATCTTATTTATGGAACTTTGGTTCTTTATTAGGAATTTGTTTAGTAATACAAATTTTAACAGGAAGTTTTTTAGCAATGCATTATCAACCTAATGTAGATTTTGCATTTTCATCAGTAGAACACATAATGAGAGATGTTAATGCAGGTTATATCATAAGATATTGCCATGCTAATGTAGCTTCATTCTTCTTTATTTTCGTATACGCACATATTGGAAGAGGATTATATTATGGATCTTATAAATCACCTAGAGTATTATTATGGTCAATAGGAGTAATAATATTAATTTTAATGATAGCTACAGCATTCTTAGGTTATGTTTTACCTTATGGACAAATGAGTTTATGGGGAGCTACTGTAATTACTAATTTATTAAGTGCTATTCCTGTATTTGGTCAAGATTTAGTAGAATTAATTTGGGGAGGATTTAGTGTAAATAATGCTACATTAAATAGATTCTTCTCTTTACACTTTTTATTACCATTTTTATTAGCTGCTTTAGTAGTAGCTCACTTAATTGCTTTACATATTCATGGTTCAAATAATCCTAATGGAATAACATCTAATACAGATAGATTAGCTTTCCATCCTTACTTTATTTTTAAAGATTTAGTAACTATTTTCTTATTCTTATTAGTATTATCTATTTTAGTATTTTATTATCCTAACTTATTAGGACACAGTGATAATTATATTCCTGCTAATCCTATGCAAACTCCTCCATCAATTGTACCTGAATGGTATGTTAATAGATGCCATGCATAAGAGTAATCTTATGAATAATTTACTTCACTATATGCTGGAAAATCCTAAAGCTTAATCTACTTAAAATAAGTAACAATGATATAAGATGCAACAATGGACAATCAGCAGGAAACCAAAGTTCTATGTTTTAGTGGTCTTATCGGAGATTAGAAGAATAGTTTCTTTCTACTATTCAATTTAACTTTTAAAAAGAAAGTTATAAATTAATATTTATGCCTTTGGCTAAGGAAAAGTATTTTTATAATTTATCCCCCACTTTATTTAAAAATAATTAAAAGAGAAATAATATAATTATTATATATTATTTCCCTTTAAATTATTTGATTTTTAAAGGAGATAATAACTATTTTCTATTTATAGGAATTACAATACAACAATAAAAGATTGTTTAAAAAATATACAGGTTTTAAACCTTATCATTACAGATATGGTTATTACACCTTCAGTACATACTCCTATTGTAGTATCATTAGCTCATCAATTATTATCTATTTATTCAAGTTTAACTTATTATTTATAATTACAAAATAAATTAAAATAATAGTTATTTATAATCCCCATTCTAATCTTGTAATCAATAAATTAATGATTACAATACTCCTTAATATCTCAATTTATAAATAGTAAATTATTATTTATTGCAATTATAATAATTCGCAGAGATAGTTAGAAATCTAACATTAAAATATATTAAATAAATGCTTTTTAAAAATTCATCAGTTTTACTTTATTTTACAGGCGCTGTAATTGTATGAAGTCTAATTAATATTCTTTTTATTGGTTATGTTATTACAACTACAGATTATAATGATAAAGATCTTTCCGCCCTTATTTTAACAGATCCAGCTCAAATAGAACATCTAAGGTATTTAAGTGGATTAGTGAATGATGTATTAGAACCTATAGGTGGTTATAACATTACCGATGTAAATAATTTTTTTTACATTCTGTTAAGAGAAAATTGGAATGGTCAATATTACTATATGTGTTGGGACATTTTACCCGATGGTGCAGAATTTTGGGTATATGCTATTTTTGTTAATAATAATTATTACAGTGTACATCCATATCTTATGCAACTTATATTTGTTTTAAATGGTTTACCTATTTAATTTAATTATTATCTATTTATTCAAATTTATTCCTGCCTAGCTTCGCTAGGCATGTAGTAAATTAATTCATTCTATCGCCTTATTCGAAAAAAATAATTATTCTTAAATTTAAAAATATAAATTTTATGGGCTAACCACCCCATAATTATTATATTAGCTATTCTTTAGGAACAATTATCTCTAATGGCAGTTTATAAGCTAAAAGTTTTTAATCGTGTCTAATATAAAATAATCAAATAATAGTAGTTTAAAAGTGAATATTACTTATTATTAATAATGCTTAATTTATCCCCTACCTTTGTTTCGCATAAGCTAATAGTGTTATTAATAATAATTTAGAAAAAGCATAAGTATTTACAATTAATTATTTACAACAGTGTTTTTTAACAGGGTTCAAATCCTATAAGATCCAAATATTAAATATTAATAAAGTAAATGTAGTTTTGTTATGGTGGATTTATACTTGTTAATTAATGATTTAATTATCTTTAAAAGAGTAAGGTTTATTTTTTAGTATAATGGTCGTACGACAAGTCCAATTTAATAAACTTGTAGGTATAAGTTCGAATCTTATAAAGAGTTTCTCCTTCAATTAAATAACGAAAAAATACTATGGATACCTCTCTTCATGGGCTAACCACCCATTAATATCTCTCTTCCTGGGCTAGCCACCCACTAATCTCCGATAAGATCCACACAAATTATACATAGAACAAGTAGGTTCCTCAGAGACTACTCGTGAAGCTCCTTACTGAAACCAATATAGAAAAAGTAAGGATGAAGATATAGTCCAGCCATTATTGAAAGATAATGGGTATTACATAAATGTATTAAATATTGTGATCTAATAACTTCCATAAGTTTAGTATGTTCACAAAATTTCTCAACTATAACTATAAAAAGATTATCAAAATTTGAAAAATCTAAATTAACTATTGAAAGTCCTTTAAATGAAATTATTATAGGATTATTACTAGGAGATGGACATATTCAAAAAAGATCTTTAACAGGTAATTCTAGATTTATGTTTAGTCAAAGTAGTTTAAGAATACAACATATTAACTATTTTAACCACATATTAGAATTATTTAAACCCTACTTATCTAAAGATTTTAAACTTAAAACAAATTCATTTGTAGATAAGAGAACTAATAATAGTTATAGTTCCGTTAATTTTGCTACATTATCATTGCCATGTTTTAATTATTACAGAAATATATTTTATAATTCAGATAATTTGAAAATAGTTCCTTCAAATATACAAGATTTACTTACTCCTAGAGGTTTAGCTTATTGGATTATGGATGATGGTTCTCTTCAAAATAAAGGTTTACATTTAAATACTTATGGTTTTAGCAATCAAGATGTTTTAAAATTAAAAAGTATCTTAGAAAATATGTTTGGAGAAAATACCTTGAAATGTTCAATACATAAACATAAAAAAGGAGAAAGAATTTATATATGGGGAGAGAGCATGGATGTGATAAGACACAATATATCTAAGTTTATGCATAAAAATATGCTTTACAAAATAAACTCTGATAATTAAAAATAATATTATATTATGTATTTGATCTATTACCTTACTATGCTATATTAAGATCTATTCCTAATAAATTATTAGGAGTATTAGCTATGTTTGGTTCATTATTAATTTTATTAGTTTTACCTATAACTGATGTATCTAGAATTAGAGGAATGGCTTTCAGACCAGCTATGAAATTCTTCTTCTGGACCTTCGTTGTTAACTTTTTTATCCTAATGTGGATTGGAAGTCAGCACCCTAACTCACCATTTGTTGAGATTGGTCAAGTGGCCACAGTTTTCTACTTTGCTTGGTTTATTATAATCGTTCCAATGGTAGGTTTAATAGAAAATACTTTAATGGATCTTGCTACTGAATTTAATGATTTATCCTCTACCAGCAGCTCCAGCGTAGATGAATAGAAGAGAATTGTAAAATAAATAAGTTTAAATTATCACTAATAAGATTATCTTCAATTGGTACTGTATCTACAAAAGTAAAAAGTACTGTGGTAGTGTATGCAGACGAAGATTTAAATAGTGTATTATAAATTCTTTTTAGTAAAATTGGTTCTTCTAATCAAATTACTGTGGAACATTTTATGAGTTTAGGTTTATATAGCCTCCACAATTATAACTCATTTACAAAATCTAGGTTACATAATTATATCATAATATAATTAAAATAATTTTAATAATGCTTAATTTATCCCCCACCCAATATAGGAGAAGATTTTAGCACCTAGCAATGCTTTAGCAATGCTTTAGCAATATCTAGGCAGCCTATGCTATTGTAGGAAATAATAGCAACCAAAGGGATAAAGAAATTAATAAATTAATTTAAAAGAAATAAGTAAAAAATTCTAAGCTGAAATAGTTTAATAGGTTAAAACATACCATTCATGACGGTATAACAAAGGTTCGATTCCTTTTTTCGGCTATTAACTTAATATTTTATATTTCTTTCCTCATATTATTATTTATTTTTTGATTCTATTTTCTAATAATTTTTATATTTAATTATTTAAAAGTAATAGTAAAATTAATGTTGTTAATTTAATTTAGATAAATATAAAAATATTTCTATATAACTCTGCTTACCTAACACCATCCTGCGCATAAGAATAAGGTAAGGTAAACTAAGCAATCTTAGCTAATTTTATATAAAATAATAATTCTTGTATTCTAAAAATAAAAATAAATTCTCTTAGTTTAATGGTTAGAACTGCATTCTTCTAAAGTGTAAATTTTGGTTCGAATCCAAAAGAGAATAATTTAATTATAATAGTAATAATAAATAATTAGCTTGACAAAATAAAAAATAAAATATACAAATTTAAAATATAAAATAAAAATATTAATAAAATAGTTATAGTGTATTACAAAATAATAATTGTTTTAATAAATAAGCAAGCCCTCTTCGGTAAAAATATGCTTCCCCAAATTTAGATAACAGGGACAGTTTCGTACTGCAACTATCCTAAATATAGCCGGAGGCTCCATACTCTGCTTTAGTGGCGGGGAAAGGTGTGTTAGGTAGCACGCTAATTAGCACTACTGATTTATAAAGGACTTTAGTCCTTCGGACTCTCCCTAGTATATTTAAATTATTTTTAAATAATGCTAAAGTAAGAAGGCAACAAAAATATTTGATAACTTAAAATCTTCATTGAAAGTTCTTAATTAATAATAAAAATAAAAACTCATTCATTTTTAATTAAATAATTTATTCTTTAATTATAATTATGAATAATAAATCATACCAATGATAAATAATAATTTAATATCTAATATATTAGATATATTAATAAATTTAATGGATGTATTAATAATATTATTACCTATACTATTATCTGTAGCTTTCATGACAATTATAGAAAGAAAACAATTAGCTGCTATGCAAAGAAGAGTTGGACCTAATACTGTAGGTTATTATGGAATTTTACAACCTTTTAGTGATGCTTTAAAATTAATTCTTAAAGAAACAGTTATACCTTCTCAATCTAATAAAGTTTTATTTTATTTAGCTCCAGTATCAGCATTAATTTTTAGTTTATTAGGTTGGGGAATAATTCCTTTTGGAGAAGGATTAACAATTTCAGATTTTTCATTAGGAGTTTTATATAGTTTAGCTTTATCATCTTTAGGAGTATATGGTATATTATTTGCAGGATGGAGTGCTAATTCTAAATATGCTTTCTTAGGATCTTTAAGATCTACAGCAGCTATGATAAGTTATGAATTAATATTAAGTTCTGCAGTATTAATAATTATATTATTAACAGGATCATTTAATTTTACAACAATAATAGAAAGTCAACAAGCAGTATGGTTTATATTACCTTTATTACCTGTATTTGTTTTTTATTTCATTTCTATCTTAGCGGAAACATCTAGAACTCCTTTCGATCTTCAAGAAGCGGAATCTGAATTAGTAGCTGGTTTCTTCACTGAACATTCAAGTGTACCATTTGTATTCTTCTTCTTAGCTGAATATGGTTCTATAGTATTATTTAGTACAATTACAGCTATTTTCTTTTTAGGTGGTTATAATTTCCCTGAATTATTTGTAAATGAATCTTATATTAATATTACATCTATAATATTAGGTCTTAAAACATGTATATTCTGTTTTATGTTTGTTTGGTTCAGAGCTACTTTACCTAGATTAAGATATGATGCTTTAATTGAATTATGTTGGTTAAATTTATTACCAATAGCTGTGGCATTCATTATATTAGTACCTAGTATTTTAGTTGCCTTTGATATTGCACCTTACTAATTTCTTTTTTTAATAATTTTCCCCCAATTCTTCAATCTCAATACCTTTATTAATACTTTAAGTTATAAATTTGTGTTAATTATACAATTTGTATTGTTCATTGGTCTTATTTAGGTGATTAAGATTGTATTACAAAAATATTTGTAATGATTTTTAATCAAATAACTTTTAGAAAGGTCAATTACAGTTATACATTTTCAATTTTACTTCATATTCTTAATAAATTTTTATATAACCAATATTAACTATGGATATTGAAACTATCACAAAACAATCTAAATTTATCCCCTATTTAATCTGTGCTTACAATGGTATTGATTATATAACTTCATATGCTAATGAATCTTTAAATCAAAAAACTTTATTTAATTCATTTATTAATCAATTACTTAATTTCTTTAATAAAGATAGTAAAGTAATTATAGTATATGCACACAATTTATCTGGTTTTGATGGAATATTTTTATTAAAACATTTATTAAAATATGGTAAAGTTAAACCTTTATTATTCAATGGTAAATTAATGTCAATTAAAATTAATTTAAATATAGATGGTTATAAAAATAAAACAATTATATTCAAAGATTCTTATTTATTATTACCTCAATCTTTAAGAAATTTATGTGTTGCATTTAATATAAATATTGGTAAAGGTTACTTCCCATTCTTGTTAACGAATATATTTTATAAAGGAATATTACCTAATTTTGAAAATTGGACTGGTATTTCATTAAGTGAATTTGAATTATTAGTTAAAGAGTATACTAATATAACATGGAATTTCAAAGAAGAAGCAATCAAATATTGTAAATTAGATTGTAAATGTTTATATGAAATACTTGTTCAATTTAATGAATTAATATTCAATCATTTTAAAGTTAATATTGATATTCCTCTGACTTTACCTGCATTAGCTATGAAAATATATAAAAGTCAATTTATGCCTAAAGATAAAATATATCAATTATTAGGTAATATAGATAAAGATATTAGAGAATCTTATACAGGTGGTTCTGTAGACGTATATATTCCTCATAATAGAACAGAAAATTTCTTTACTAATATTTTTAGAAAATTATACTGTTATGATGTTAATAGTCTATATCCATTTATTATGGCTAAAACACCTATGCCTTTAAATTTAATAAAATTTCATAAAAATATGGATAATATTAAATTAGAAAATTTCTTCGGTTATATTAAAGTTGAAGTATTCTGTCCTTCTAATATGTTAAAACCTGTATTACCATTTAAATTTGAAGGTAAAACTATTTACCCTACAGGTAACTGGATTGGTATTTATTTTAGTGAAGAATTAAAAGCTGTAAAATTGTTAGGATATCAATTTAAATTAATTAAAGGTTATGAATTCAGTAAATCTAATATTTTTGATAAATATGTAGATCATTTTTTTAATATTAAATTAAATTCTAATGGAGCTCAAAAAGCTATTGCTAAACTACATTTAAACGGTTTATATGGTTATTTTGGTAGAAAACAAGATTTAATTGAAACTGTTAATGTTAATAATAATTCTTTACATAATTATTTATCTACTAGAATTGTTAAAGATTTATTAAAAATTAATAATGATTACTCTACATTGTTACTTTCAGATAATATTAATCATAAAGTTTTAAGAAATTTAAATATGATTTGTGAAAGTAATATTAAATCAACTAATAAAATTGTTATGTCTAATGTTGCTATTGCTGCGGCTGTAACAGCTTATGCTAGAATTCATATGATTCCATTTAAAATAGATCCTAATACTTTATATACGGATACGGATTCAATCTTTACATTAGTTAAATTAGATCCTTCATTAATTGGAGATGAAATAGGACAAATGAAAGATGAATTAAAAGGTGGAATTATTGAAGAAAAAGATGTTGTATGTAATCAGGGCTAGTAATTTTACAATAGAAGTAACCGTATGCATCAGGTTCAATTTTTCTAATATCTCCTTCAAATACTGTAGGTTTACCAATTGGCATATTAAAGTTTGCCATTACATAAGGATATAAACTATTAACATCATAATAAAATAATTTAATAAATCTAGCTTTTATATTACCAAAAAAACTAGTAATTCTATTATGAGGAATGTACACATCCACTGAACCTCCTGTATATGAATTTCTGATACTCCATTCAGGTTTATTGGTCTCCGACCAACCAAGTATTTGGTAGATAGAATCTTTAGTCATATAATGAGTTCTATAGATTCTCATTGCTAATGATGGTAAAGTTAAAGATTTATGAATATTAATTTTAAAATTATTAAATATTAATTCATTAAATTTAGTTAATACTTCGTGTAAAGTTTTACAATCTAATTTACAATAATTAATAGCTTCTAATTGAAAACTCCATAATTTACTTTTGTATTTAGTTACTAGATTTTCAAAATCAGAAACTGAGATACCAGTCCAATTTTCAAATTTAGGAATTACTCCACTATAATAAATATTATTTAATAAGAAAGGGAAGTAACCTTTAGGAACTTCAACATTAAATGCTAAACATAGTTTTCTTAATGAAAGTGGTAATGATAAATATGAATCTTTAAATACTAAGGTTTTAGTATCAGATTTTTTATCTCCTAAAACTTTAACCTTAATTGAAATTAATCTACCATTAAAAATTAACGGTGTAACTTGACCATAACTTAGTAATTGTTTTAAAGTAAAGATTCCATCGAATCCTGAGAAATTATGTGCATAAATAATAGTTTTACTTCCAGGTTTAATTATAGATAATAGTTGATCAAAGAATGATTTAAATAAAGTTTTCTGATCTTTACCATATGAAGTAATATAATCTTGTCCATCATATCCACAAATTAAATAAGGTATTAATCTACCATTTTCTTTAATTGTTTCGATATCCATAGTAAAGAAATTATTAATTAAATTTTTATCTACAGATATCTTCTTAAAGGCTTTAGCAGGTAACATTTGTTTTCTAAGTGCTATTTCTCCAGCTATAAAATAAATAGTAGATTTATTTATTTCTCTTTTGAATATATCAGAATCTTTACCATTAATTTTTGTATCTATCCAAGAAAGATTTATTTTACCTAAAATAGTAACTTTATTTTTTAAATTATCTGAGCTAACATCTATTCTAAATACTTTTGAACCATTGTTTACTATAAATCTGTGATAGTTTTCACCACCTGTTTGGATATATGAATCAGATTCAATTTCTCCATATTCACTTGGATTCATTGTAATAGGTAAATTCATATTATTAAAATTATGTGTTAAAGATAATTTATCACTAAGATTTTTAAACAAGGCTCTATTACTTTCATTACATTGGCCTTCTTTAATTAAATATGTAAACGTGATTTTAGAAATGGGATTAACCATATATGAGTCATTTAATATTGATAATCTTTCAGTTAAATATTCAATAAATAATTCTTTATCATTAAAGTTTACTAGTCTTAAATGACCTAAAGTTCTATACCCTAATGAATCATCTGCGAATTGGACTTTACACATTAACATTAAATGTTTATTATCTTTAATAGATGTAAAGATATCATTCCAGAAATTGGTAATATATGCACCTATAATTTCGTTTGTAAGTAATAATTTATTTATTGAGTATGTTATTGTTTTAATCATTAATTTTTATTTATATATTTTTTCTTATCCTCGTGATTAACACTAAAGTAATTTAACTCCATAAAGACTTATTACAATTAAATTAAATTAATAATCAAATAGGGTATTATAAACCAATAAATAACTCCATGAGTACTTTACTATTATACATTAAGATTTATCAATATATTAATTCGAAAATTTATTAACTTCATCAGTCTAGAATTATATTATAAGTTAAATGATTTATAGATATTAATGGGGGATAAAAAATAAATAATTATATTTTAGATTTATTTCTAGAAATGAAGATAGGTGCTACCATAGCTAATAATAAAATTACACTAGTAATTATTAATAAGAATGCACCAGTGGTATAAAGGTGTTGTCCTATAGCTTCAATTTGTAAGAAATTAGTAAATGTAGTATCAGCAATATTAGGATTATAAGCAGTATTAACAGAATTAATAGCAGATATTTCAGAATTAAATAATAAACTATTAAAATTAGTTAAAGTATCTAATAATATAGAAATTATAGATACATTATTAAAACTAAATGGCATTATAGTAAAGATTTCATATATAAATAAGAATCCTATTGCTAAAGCTAAAGGTAAATTTTTTGTATATTGTGATCCTGTTTCTATTATATCAGTTAATTTAATATTAATCATCATAATTACAAAAAGGAATAATACTGTAATAGCTCCAACATATACTATAATATAAGATAATCCTATAAATCCTACACCTAATAAGATTAAATATCCTGCGGCATTTACAAATACAGAGATTAAAAAAATTACTGCTATTACAGGATTTTTAGATGTTATAACTAATACACTAGAAAGTAAAGAACCAAAAGCTAAAATATCTATTAAAATATTTTTCATTTGTATTTTATTAGTTATCATTACTTATATTGCCTCTAAAAGGCTCCAACTTTACAGAATATAAATAGGGCATCTTTCATGCAATGGATATAAATTAATAAATTAATATAAACATTGCATAGATAATAATATTAATAATATGCCTATTTGCCCATCTATGTACTATTGCTATTACATATTTGTTGTGATGGCTTTGAGATACACAGAGTTATAATTTATTGTTAAGTTTGGGTTTTCTATAAGTATGATTTATTATTCATAATTATAATTAAAGAATAAATTATTTAATTAAAAATGAATGAGTTTTTATTTTTATTATTAATTAAGAACTTTCAATGAAGATTTTAAGTTATCAAATATTTCTTTTGTATAGGGCATAAGTATTATTTGCCTATAATTAGGTCAAGTATTTACCTTAAGTTTAATTATATTGCCTATTAAGAGGCACTGCTATTTATATAAATTCCTAGAACCACCCTACTTTCGCAACCTTAAATTTTAAAGCGCAGGGAAAGGTGAAAGATAGGAAGCTATTATACTAGATTGTATAGTCATAATTATTATTGGTTTAATAGCAGGGATTTTTAAACATAAAGTTAAAACAATTATTATTTTGTAATACACTATAACTATTTTATTAATATTTATTATTTATCATTACTATTATAATTAAATTATTCTCTTTTGGATTCGAACCAAAATTTACACTTTAGAAGAATGCAGTTCTAACCATTAAACTAAGAGAATTTATTTTTATTTTTAGAATATTTTTATTTTTTAATTTTATTTTTAGTTTGCACTTTCGCAACTCCTGCTGCTTTAGTTTTTAGTAGAAAAAGGGCACTGTAGCATATTTTTATGCGCATAAGAATAAAGGTTAGTATAGGCTCCTTAGATGCTATACTCTTAATTTGTTTTATTTTTTATTTTTATTTTTGTTTTTTTAACCCTTGCGGCCAGAGCCATCGCTTCTTATGCTAATTTATAAATTTTATTTATTATTAAATTTTTATTATTAGGCAGACAAACCTTGATTACCTAAATTTAAATAAAGCTTTTGGGTGCTGGAAAATTAGAATAGAAATATATTTATCTAAATTAAATTAACAACATTAATTTTACTATTACTTTTAAATAATTAAATATAAAAATTTATAGATTAAAATAAATAAGTTTAAATAAATTTTATCTTAAAAGAGATTCAATATATAATATAAATAAGGGGGAAATCTGATAATGGTAATCAGTTGTATTTGCATTACAAATATGATAGTTCGATTCTATCTTTCTCCAATTTAAATTTAATTATAATTTATGACCTAAAAAAAATAAAATATAATAAAAATATAAAAAAATATAAATTTAAAGCCTCGGTTGCTTAGTGGTCAAAGCGCTATTCTGAAGATATAGATATGTGAGTTCAATTCTCTCCCAAGGCAAAGCCGAAATAGTTTAATAGGTAAAATAAATTCCTTGTAAGATTTAGATATTGGTTCAATTCCAGTTTTCGGCATATATAAATTATTTCTCTATTAATATCCTCTTGCTTCCTTGCTTCCTTCCTTCTTAAAGGTAGGGTAGGGTAGCTAGGTTTCAATTCCCTCTTTTTTTTTTAATGCTATGTAAAGAGCACGTGCAGGTATAATTATTTATAAAATTAAAAAATTAAATGAGTTGTAGTTTAACTTGGGAAAACACCATTTTTTGGTAATGGCTTATATCAGTTCGAATCTGGTCAACTCAGAATATAATATAATTAATTATTTATTGATTTCTTGTACCACTAGCCTTTTTTCTAAAGATTGCAAAGGATATACAATTAAAATTAGTGGTGAAAGGATAGCTAGGAAGCAGAACTCGAGAGGTAGAGTGTCTCCCTTTTAAGGAGAAAGTTTTGGTTCAAGTCCAAGTGCTTTCACAAAAAAATCTAAAAGAGATTTATTATAAAAAAAAATAAACAAATTAAGGGCAGGTGATCCGATTGGTAATGGTGATTCTCTGTAAAAGAATTGGTTAATAGCCGTAAAAGGTTCGATTCCTTTACTGCTCAATATATTTATGTATTTTTATATTTCTTTATTTATAAATGATAGTTTTTACTATTTTATCCCTCCAGCTTCGCACTGCTAACTTATTCATAGCTACGGAACTTGCATAGGTATCTGTGGTTGCCTATGCATTAAAAATTCACAAGATTACTTTTGGGTGCATAACCACTTGCTATTTAAAGAAAGGGTAAAATAAAAAGCCTTAATTCTAAATGGAAAATATAAAAATATTTACATCATAAGACTGTAGCATAATAGGTTAATGCAGTCCGCTCATAATGGATATTATAAGGGTTCAATTCCCTTTGGTCTTAATAAATATATTTTAAAATTTAATTAAATAAAAGAGAGTAATGTATCAATATTTATAGTAAAAAAATAAAAAAAAATATATAAAATATAAAGGGTATTTGGTCGAGTCTGGTTTATGGCACTCGTCTTGAAAACGAGAACTTGTATAAAGTCGTGAGTTCGAATCTCACAGTGCCCGTAAAATTTTATTTTATAATAAAGTATTACTTCTGGCCTAGCTCTAATAAAATTAACAAATAATTCATTAGTATAGGTAAATTATTAATAAAAAAGTAAAAGTTTATATTAAATATATAATTACAAAATATATTAAATTATAAAAAAAATAAATTTAAAAGAGATAATAACTATTACTATTTATAGTAAATACAATACAACAATAATCATTAATAAAATATTGTTTAAAATTTAAGTAAGAATTTAATTTTGGTTCTGATTGAACGTTTTTCAGTAGTTTTGAGACATGCGAATCATTGTTAACCTAATAATTATTAAGGCAAATCTTTAGTTTAAGTAAAAACTTAGACTAATAATAAACCGTTAATTAATAATGGCTAAGTTAATAAGGTGTAAAGGTGAGGATAGTAAATAAGATACCCTAGAGTCTCCGTAAATAGGAGATAATTTTTATTAAAAAATAAATAAAAAAAATAAGTAAGCTATATTTATTTATAAAGGAATAATTCTGCTTTAGGATTCTATTTATTTCGATTAGGTAGTTGGTGGAGTAAAAGCCTACCAAGCCGACGATCGATAGCCAAGCTTGACAGAGCAAATGGCCACATCGGGAATGAAATCTCCCAAGTAGTAGTTACTACCAGCAGTCGAGAATATTAGTCAATGCTCGCAAGAGTGAACTAGCTAACTGAAATCATACTTGTGTCAAGTGTGATAACGTAAGGGAAGATAATGACATTACCTTACTATTAGTGTTGTCCAAATCTGGTGCCAGAAGACTCGGTAAGGCCAGAGACGCAAACGTTAGTCGTCCTAATCAGGCGTAAAGGGTGTGTAGGCTGCTTTAAACTTTATTCTTTTTATTCCTTATTTGCAATGGCAATAGAGGAATAAATATAGACTAATTTTTTTATTTTATTTTTATAAAGTCTAATTAAAAAATTAAGAAATTAAAGAAAGAATTAATTAATAAAAGCTAGAATCAAATAGAGGATATATTAAATAATATTTAGAGGAGGGGTGATATCCTTAGATACTAAATGGAATATTAAGGGTGAAAGCTTTTTATCTACTAATGATTGACGCTGAGAAACGAAGGTGAGTATAGGAAATAGGATTAGATACCCAGATACCACTCTCTGTCAACGATGAATGGTGGTTGCTAGTTATAAAAATAATTGGTGGCTATGTTAACACGATAACCATTCCGCCATGTGAGTACGACTGCAAAGTTGAAAACAAAAAAATTAGTCGGTCTCGAAGCAAACGAAGTGAAGCATGTTATTTAATACGATAATCCGCGTATAACCTTACCAGTTCTTGTATAACAAGTTTTATTTTATTTAATTTAAAATACATTTGTTACAGGTGTTGCATGGCTGTCGTCAGTCCGTATTGTGAGAAGTGAGGTTAACTCCGCTAACGGACGAAATCCCTGTTGTTAATTTATACTTAACAATTTATGGTACTGATAGAGTATCATTTGGGGCTAAGACAAGTCGTTATGGCCCTTATGAACTGGGCTATAGACGTGCCACAAAAACTTTTACAAAGTGATGCAAAACCGTTCCTTTAAATTTAATATGACTATTTGCGAAAGTAAATAAGTATATTTTTATTTTTAAAATAGGGAAATAAGGTTGAGCTAATCATTAAAAAATTTTAATATTTAGTCAGATTGTCGTCTGCAATTCGGCGACATGAAGAAGGAATTTCGAGTAATCGTTGATTAGTAGGCGCAACGGTGAAGATTGCATTCGTGATGAACTAACTGTCTGTCGCTGGGAAGGAGCTTAACTTGGAGGAAACTGGAGCGAAATTAAAACTTTTATAAAGGTCTCTTAAAGTTCTTTATATCTACCCAGAACACCTTTGTTAAGATAATTAGCTTTAGTTAATTCATTTAAGTAACATCTCAAAAGTCATAGCAAGGTAGCCGTACTGGAAAGTGCTGCTGGAAAATAAATTATTTTATCCCCCATTTTATGGGGACTAGACTGTCAGTCTATAATAATTTAATTATTTTATATATTAAAGTATTAAGAAATATAAATTGAAAGGGGTTAGCTGAGTGGTTTAGCGATAAATTTACACTTTATAGACAGGGTTTCGATTACTCTACTCCTTAATTATTATTAATTTTAATTATATAGGCATATAATATTTATAAAGATTTTCCCAGCTTTACCTTAATTTATACCCACCCTAGCGTTCGCTACCTTTGTTAGAACCCAAAAAGCAGAGGGCTGGGCAAGGATGCAAGCGAGTGTGCCGAAATGGTAGCCGGGTGAATCTTAGGAATTCATGATTTTATCGTAAGAGTTCAAGTCTCTTTACTCGTAAAATAATTAAATTTATAACTAAAATTTTACATCTTTAGCTTCGAAATAATAAAAATTATACAAAAAATAAAGATATTAAAAATAAGATATCTAAAAGAGATGGATTGAAAATAAATAAAAAAAAATAAATTATTTAATCCAGAGTTACATTCTCTCTATGTTGAGTAGGCCTGTCCTAACAGAGGATAGCAAACACCTTAACATAAATAAGGGTGTGTCCCTATGTTTCACATGTGCATCCTGCAGTCCTACTAGGTTTATTATTAGTTGTAGGAAGCCTTTGTTAAACACTTCTTATTATAATACAAAATAAGAAGAGATAAGTACAAACAAAGTTTAAAAATCAAACTGTATTAAACAGAAAATAATTAAAATGTTACATAATACTAACACAAATTTAATAATTAATTCACCATTAGAACAATTCGAAGTAACTAGTTTACTAGGATTAAATGCTCCAATTTTTGGTTATTTAAATATAACTTTAACTAATTTAGGTTTCTATTCATTATTTGTATTATTTTTAATAATAGGAATTCATTATATGGGAAATAATGAAACAAAATTATTACCTAATAAATGGTCAATTGGATTAGAAAGTATCTTTGCAAGTGTAAATGCTATGGTAAGGGAACAATTAGGTAAAGAAATATATTTACCATTTATTTACTCTTTATTCTTCTTTATTTTAATAGCTAATTTAACTGGTAATGTTCCTTATTCTTATACAGTAACAACTTCTATTATTGTAACAATTGGTTTATCATTTACTATTCTTACTGGTGTAACTATTTTAGGTTTATATATTCATAAATTACATTTCTTCTCATTCTTTGTACCATCTGGTACACCATTAGCATTAGTACCTTTATTAGTTTTAATTGAAACTGTAAGTTATTTAGCTAGAGCATTCTCTTTAGGAATAAGATTATTTGCTAATATGGTTGCTGGTCACACATTACTTAAAATTTTATCTACTTTTTTATATCAAATGTTTAGTAGTAGTATAATTGTAGCTGTGTTAACTTTAATACCATTCTCTATCTTCTTAGCTTTAATTGGTTTAGAATTAGCTGTTTCTTTAATTCAAAGTTATGTATTTACTTTATTAGTCTGTTCATATATTAAAGATGCTATCGAATTACACTAATTTTTTAATTTATCTATAATATAATATAATATTTTATCCCCAGCCTTAACTGACCTATAACCTGAGCCTGCGGAGTTAGGCTATTAAATTTAGGCGGCGCTATTATTAATGCAAAGGTTTTAATTTACCTTCAAACCAAATAATTTACATAATTTATCTAAAGACATAGGGAATATTCTGATTGCATCTTTCCAAACAATTTTATTATTGTTAATATAAAATGAAATAGAGATAAAAGCTTTACCTCCATCAAAACTACCTAAATTATGAGTTAATATTAAGTTATTATCAGTTTTTAGATTGTAATCAAAATTATTGTTTCTGGCTCCGCCCACTAATTTATTAACAGCTAATTCGGTATAAGTTTTAATTAAAACTAAATCAATTACAAAAAGTTTAGATGTTTTAGCATCACATGTAGAAATAGCTATAGGTATTTGAATACCATTAATACTCATAGTTTCAAGATCCATAGTTGAAAATTTATTCATTGATGAATCATTAAATTTTAAAATAAAAGAGAAGTTATAAAAAATATAACTCTATAAGCAACCTATAATAAACAATATAATACTAGTATATTCTATACTATAATTTTATATTTATAAATTTTATTAAAATATAATTGTAAAATAGTTAAAAAATAAAAATTAAGTATAAGCATAGGTGTATACAATTTAATTAAAATATATGAATAGTATCAAATTAAATAAATTTCAATATCATCCATTTCATTTAGTAGAAAATTCTCCATGGCCAATCTTAGTAAGTTTTTCATTATTAAGTTTAACAACAGGAGCAGTGATGTATTTACAAGGATATCCTAATGGAGGATTTTTATTAACTTTAGGATTAATTTTAACAGCCTCAGGTATGGGATTATGGTTTAGAGATGTAATAACAGAAGGAACATATGAAGGACACCATACAAAACAAGTACAAAAAGGATTAATCATTGGATTAGTTTTATTTATTATAAGTGAAGTATTTGCTTTCTTCAGTGTATTCTGGGCTTTCTTCCATTCTAGTTTATCACCAGCTATAGAAATAGGAGGAGTGTGGCCACCTTTAGGAATTACACCTTTAGATCCATTTAGTATACCATTATTAAATACTTTCTTATTATTATCATCTGGAGCTTTTGTTACTTATGGTCACCATGCTTTAATTGCTGGAGATAGAAAAGGTGCAATCTTTGGAACTCTTATTACTATAATTTTAGCTATTGTATTTACTGTTTTACAATATATTGAATATTCTGAAGCAGGATTTACTATAGCTGATTCAGTCTTTGGTACAGTCTTTTTTGCATCAACAGGATTACATGGATTACATGTTATTGTTGGAACTATTTTTATTACAGTAGGTTTCATAAGAATATTAAATTATCATTTAACTGATACTCACCATATTGGACATGAATCTGGTATATTATATTGGCACTTCGTAGATGTAGTTTGGTTATTCTTATTTATTGCAGTTTACTACTGGGGAGGTAACTAATTCATTCTATTGCCTTATTCGAAAAGAATAATTATTCTTTAAATATAAATTTTATATTTACACATATCCCCCACATTATTCAATGTATTGACATTAAATTGTTTAGGGTTAAATTTTACATAAAAATATAAAAATAATAAATTAAGTGTGCTAAAGGATAGTGTTTCCCAGCCTTAGCTCCGCATCTAAAGAGGCACCAATCGTCATAGGTTTAACAATAGCACCATTAATTACTTTAGGCGCTATATAGTTATTATCAATCAATAATTTTTCTATCTTATTTTTTTAATGGAAACTCTTGTAGATTTAATGGAAAATGCTAAATTACTAAATGACCAGTATCAGCTTTAATTCATGTATATTTACTATTTCAATTAATTCTTGTTTTCTGGGCTGTGCCCACCAAAGTAACCATATAATAGAATTAAGTGTATTTAGCTATAAAAAAATTAAAACCAATTGAAGTTAGTTTAATTTTATAGAAGTGATCTATGTATTCATTAAAAATAGGATACTTACTATATTCATATCCTATCAAACCTTTGAGGCTAGATAAGAAGAAGATAAAAGAAGGCTATTAAATTTATTGTAAATAAAAATTACAATTATACATTGCAAATATTTATTATATTTGTATCGGTCTAGAAAACTATTAATTATCTGTGTTGATCTATTGCAGCAATAGCAAAAAAATAAGATCAATAAAAATAATTAAAAAAAAAATAAAAATCATAATATTCAATGTATCCTAAAGGAATAATACAAATACAAACCATGAATCTATCATTACTTTTATTTTTAGTAGGTATTTTAGGATTTATATTAAATAGAAAAAATATAATTCTAATGATTATTGCGATAGAATTAATGTTATTATCTGTAACATTATTAATATTAATTTCTAGTTTTAGTTTTGATGATGGAATAGGACAAACTTTTAGTATCTTTATAATTTCAATAGCAGGTGCTGAATCAGTAGTAGGTTTAAGTATTCTTGTAGCATATTATAGATTAAGAGGAAATATTTCATTAAGAACATAATGTATTTATCAATTTTAGTTTTACCTTTATTAGGTTCTTTTGTATCAGGATTTATGGGTAGAAAAATAGGTGTAACAGGAGCACATATTATTACTTGTACTTGCTTAATTTTATCATCAATTTTAGCTTCAATAGCTTTCTATGAAGTAGGTTTCTGTGGTTCACCAGTTTCTATAAATTTAACTAGTTGGATCGATTCAGAATTTATGTCTATTTCTTGGGAATTCCTATTTGATCAATTAACTGTTTCTATGTTAATTCCAGTTTTATATATTTCATCTTTAATTCATATATTCTCTACTGATTATATGGCTGAAGATCCTCATAATCAAAGATTTTTCTCTTATTTATCGTTATTCACTTTCTTTATGTTAGTATTAGTTTCAGGTGCTAATTTCTTTGTAATGTTTATTGGTTGGGAAGGTATAGGAGTAGTTTCTTATTTATTAATTAACTTCTGGTTCACAAGAATTCAAGCTAATAAAGCAGCCATTTTAGCATTCACAATGAATAGAATAGGTGATATGGGATTAAGTATAGGATTCTTTGCAATCTTTGCATTATTTGGATCCTTAGATTTTTCTACAGTATTTAGTTTAGTACCTCTAATGAATGAAACAGGAATAACAATAATAGGTTTATTATTATTAATGGGAGCTATGGCTAAATCTGCTCAAATCCCTTTACATAGTTGGTTACCTGGAAGTATGGAGGGTCCTACACCAGTATCAGCTTTAATTCATGCAGCGACTCTAGTTACAGCAGGATTATATTTATTAGTAAGATCATCTCCTATATTAGAATATAGTTCAACTGCTTTATTAGTTATTACTTTAGTTGGAGCTTCTACTGCTTTCTTTGCCGCTACTTGTGGTTTAGTTCAAAATGATTTAAAAAGAATTATTGCTTTTTCAACAATAAGTCAATTAGGATATATGGTAATGGCTGTAGGATTAAGTCAATATAATGTTGCATTAATGCATGTAATAAATCATGCCTTCTTTAAAGCATTATTATTCTTAGGAGCTGGAGCAGTAATACATAGTTTTTCAGATCAACAAGATGTAAGAAGATTAGGAGGATTAATAAATTTCTTACCTTTCACTTATACTGCAATGTTAGTAGGATCTTTATCTTTATTAGCTACTCCTTGGTTAACTGGATTTTATAGTAAAGATTTAATTATAGAATTAGCTTATGGACAATATAGTTTCAGTGGTACTTATGCTTATATTTTAGGTAGTTTAACTGCTGGTATTACTGCATTCTATTCATTTAGACTTATTTCATTAGTATTCTTAACTGTTCCTAATGGACCTAAAAATTCTTATTTAAATTCACATGAAGCTAATTTAGCTGTAATTGTACCTCTATTTGTGTTAGCTCTATTTAGTATCTTCTTTGGTTTTGTTTTCTCTGATTTATTTGTAGGTGTCGGTTCTGATTTCTTTGCTAATTCTTTATTTATACATCCTAATAATATTTCTATAATTGAAGCAGAATTTAGTTTACCTATTTTAATTAAATTATTACCATCGATATTATCTTTATTTGGTGCCTTATTAGCTATTTTATTATATCATAAAAGTTCTAGTTTTGTTATTGATTTAACTGAAACTTCTTTAGGTAGAAAATTTTATACTTTCTTAAATGGTAAATACTTATTTGATGTTGTATATAATAATTATATAACTTCTGTAGGTTTACAATTAGGTTATACTATATCTAAAGTTATTGATAGAGGAATTATTGAATTATTAGGTCCTCATGGATTATCTAATATTTTTACTAATACTGGTAATAATATTTCTAAATTAGATAGTGGTGTTATTACTACTTACGCTCTTTATATTACATTAGGTTTTTTAGCTTTATTATTCTTAGTTTTTGCTCCTGTTTTAATAGATACTTATTTATTTAGTGAAATTAGATTAATTATTATTTATTTTGCTTCATTAATTATAGTTTTAGCTCCACAGATTAAAATATCTAATTAATATTAATTAAGAATTCTATTTTTATTATAATATTCTGCCTACCTTTGTTACTATTTTAGAGTCCACTAATTTATAATGCTCAGCTATTGCTTTTATTTCCAATTATAGCATAGAACAGCTGCTAGCCACCCTTATTTATATTTAAGAGTTGGATTAATTTTTTTAACATTTTCTTTCTTTGTTTCAAAATTTAAAATTTTTCCTGCCTTGCTTTAGCTACTCCGATCACTGGCACAGGCGCATTAATAGAAAGTAACAAATATTCATTATTAAAAATTAATATTAATTTTATCCCCATGCCTAGCATCCTACTGCTTTAGTCTTTAGTAAAAAAGGCCTTGTAATATCATCTACTCTAATTAGGAGCCTTTGGCACTCCACTTTTACATACTTATCTTTATTTATTGAACTATTTTTGTTTAACAAATATCTCAAATTTTAGTTTTATCCACACATATTTTTTAAAATCTTTAGAATATAGATTGATTTTACATATTATTATATAAAACTTCTAAGTTTACAATTATGTGTAAATGTATTATAATGTTTGTATTGATGAGTCGCTGCTTTTTGCTTCCTTAGTAAGCTAGGTAGTATAGATCCGCTCAAATCTCCAGCAGTGGTGCAGCGGAAGATAATTTATATTAAATCTACATCAATAGTAGAATCTACTAAAAATTTAATAATTAAAAATTAAAAAATAAAAATAATAATATAAAAGAGGTAAGATTAGTTTAATGGTAAAATGACGTCTTGTGGCGACGATGTTCAGAGTTCAATTCTCTGATTTTACCCAAATTTTTAATAATATAATATTAGAGTACTAATTCTGTATTTAAAGGAAAAGATATAATTTATTATATTAACTTTACTTAAGAAAGGTTAAAGGTTAATTTAGGTATATTTAAATAAAAATAAATTAATTTATGGTAAAATTATAGAAAACTAATAGTAAATTTTAATTAAATTATATATAAAAAAATAATATAATTATCTAACACTTTATTAACTATCCTAATTTATGTTTATATTTTATTAAAACATGGTATCCTGTCCTTAGCTTGGACGGTTGGATTACAGTAAACGTTTGTTTAAATAATTAAAATTTAAGAGAATAGAATCCTATGCCTGGCTTATTAATTTTTAGAAAATCAGCCTTTTATTATTATAATTATTATTAGATAATATAACAATAGTATAAGTTATATATGTTATACTTAGTATTATAATATAAATTATTTTACTATTATAAACTATATTATTTATATAAAAAAGGACTTAACTTAAATCTTTTTAAAGATATATCTTCTAATAATATTACAATAGTATAAATTATATACCCTATTATTACCTAAATAATAAACAGGTAATTATAATTATATTAATAAGTAATATATTATTATTTTAAATTTTATCCCCTTGCCCCTGCATCCAGTCTAAATAAATAAATTGATGGTAAAATTATTCACTATTTTTATAGTAAATTACTTATTGTATAGAGTGTAAATAATAAATTTTTAGATTTATATTATATTATTTATTAATATTTTATTTTGTTTGCTGTTTTACAATTTATTATTTTTATAGTATTATTTTACAAGATATTATTAATTTTTATGTTACAGTTTTACCACACTAATTATTTGCGATGCTATCTTAATTTTTTGCTATAAAATTAAAATTTCTATTTTTAAAAGAAGTAGTTAGTTTTAAAACTAATCACTCATAAGTTCGTCTTATACACTATAAACTCTTTAATATAAATGTTAGCAGCAGCAAAATACTTAGGAGCTGGATTAGCTTGCTCAGGGTTAATTGGAGCTGGAGCCGGAATCGGTTTAATCTTCTCTTCATTAATAGCCTCAACAGCTAGAAACCCTCAAATAAGAGGACAACTATTTAGTTTCGCAATCTTAGGATTTGCCTTAGCAGAAGCTACAGGTTTATTCTCATTAATGATTGCTTTTTTATTATTATACTCATAAATTTTTAAATAAAAATAAATAGTAAAAAATTTAAAGGGAGGCTGGGGCTTAGTTTATGGTACTCGTTTTAAAAACGAGAATTTGTACAAAACATGAGTTCGAATCTCACAATTCCTAAAAAAAATAAATTTCTTTTATTAAGGTTAGGAGTTAATTTAAATCTATAAAATAAATATTTTTACCTTTTAATTTTCTATTACCTTAATAAAAATAAATAAAATCTTTAAATATTACAATGCTTATATTACCTAATAAATATGCTTATATTACCTAATAAATATGCTTATATTACCTAATAAATAAAGAATTTATTTATTAAATTGCTTTATATTATCCCCCACTTATCTTTTTTTCACAATAAGCTCCGTACCTACATTATAAGAATATTTAACAAAAATATTTTTTATCTTTACTTTAGAATTCTAAAAAGAGATATCAACAAAAAATATGAATTTACTGATTCTATTTTAAGTTAAAAGAGGACTTATCCACGAATTATTAAGTTCCAATTTTAGATAGAAAAGTTAAATTTTATATTTATTCTTTTTATTAAAAAAATCAATCTTAATACACATAAAAATATTTAAAAAAAATATAATTAAGATGAATTATTTAGCTTATATATATTCCTAGTCTTAACTACCCTCTAACCTAAGCCTGCTGAGCTAGGCCACTAAAGCTAAGATAGCCATTTCCTTATATTATTAATAAATAAATTACAAAAAATAAATCTTTAAAAGTATCGATGACAATATAGTAATAACATTAAAAATTTTAAATATTAAGTATCTTAACTCTTGACGCTAAATTCATTTACTGCCATAGTAATTTCTAAATTTGGCCTACTAAGTATAAAGCAGATCGCAATCTTACAATTAGATTCTTAGGTTTGCCTAAAAAGAAAGAAGAAAGGCTTACTAAATAAAGGTTCGATTCCTTTACTTCTTAGATTTTATGGTGTCCAAATAAAGCCAAACCTTAATTATTATATAATTAGGCAAGGCTATGTTAGGAAATAAGGCTATATTATACAATATTACCTTATTTACATAAAAGAATTGTTTAAGCTCAATCTTAGGATACTATATATATTTACAAAATATATCTACAGTATTGTCTCATAGTTTTATAAATTAATAATAATTAATAAATAAAATGAATTATTTTATAAAAATTTTTATAATAATAAGCGAGGAAAATAAAAATAAAAAAATCTAAGATTTTTAATAAAATTAAAAATAAAAAAAAATGAAAAAATTAACATTATTTAATATAATAACCATTGGTATAAAAAAAGGATGGTCTCATCCTACATTACCTAAAAATTTACTTAAATTACAATTACATCCGTTTATTAGAATATTTAAACTATTAGGTGGAATAAGTATATTAATAATTTTAACTAAAGTTTATGAAAAATGTAATATTTCTGTATTGTATATTTCTATTATTTTATCTATTTTATATATAAAATATAATACTTACTTAAATTATTATAGAATTAAACATATTTACAGTTCTATAAAAAAAGGTGATTTAGATGTAAATAAAAATCCTTTATATAAATATGCTTCGTTATTTAGTAAATTAATTTTTGGTTTAAAAGGTTTTTGTAAAGTAGCTACTGGATGTGGTGTAACTTTAGGAATATTCACAGAAATAGAAACTTTATTTAATATAAAGTAATAGATTCTATATTTCTGCCTTTTATTTTTAATTTAATTTAATAATATTATCTATAAATTTTAATTTCTTTTTTTAATAAAAAAATCTAAGATATTTTAATTTACTTAAAATAAAATGTTAACTAATTTTTCAATCTTTAATACTATCTATAACGATGCACCTCAACCTTGGCAATTAGGTTTCCAAGATAGTGCTTCACCAAGTTTCACAGGAATAGTAGAATTACATAATACAATTTTCTTTTTTTTAGTAGTAATTGCTGTAGGTATTTGTTGGGTTTTAGGATCAACTATTTATTATTATAGTTATAAAAATTCACCTATTGTACATAAATATCTTAACCACGGTACTTTAATTGAATTAATCTGGACAATAACACCAGCATTAATTTTAATTACTATTGCTTTCCCATCATTTAGATTACTTTATTTATTAGATGAAGTAGTTTCTCCAACAATAACTATTAAAGTAGTAGGACACCAATGGTATTGGTCATATGAATATTCTGATTATGTTAATGAAAGTGGTGAATCTATTGAATTTGATTCTTATATGATACCAGATTCTGATTTAGAATTAGGACAATTTAGAGTATTAGAAGTTGATAATAAAGTTATTGTTCCTGTTGATACTCATGTTAGAATAATTGTTACAGGTGCTGATGTTATCCATTCATTTACTGTTCCTTCATTAGGAATTAAAATTGATACTGTACCTGGTAGATTAAATCAAACTTCTTTATTAGCTGAAAGAACTGGTACATTCTATGGTCAATGTTCTGAAATTTGTGGAGTATATCACGGATTTATGCCTATAGCTATTGAATCTGTATCTGTACAAGATTACTTAGCTTGGGTAGATGCTCAATAGTTTTTTTATTATTTAATTAAAATTATTGCTTTTTAGATTTTTATAATCTTATCCCCCATCTTATGCAGTGCTAAGCTAAGGATGCACAGCCAATCTAATATCCTTTCCTTTGCTTTATCAAAGAGACTAGAAAAGGCAAACAAACAAAAAAATAAAATAAAAATATATAAAAGTATATAAAACAAAACGAGTATAGTTAAGTGGTATAACTTCTCCCTTCCAAGTAGAAATCATCGGTTCGAATCTGATTACTCGTAAATAAACACAATAATTTATAGTGTTTATATTATTGAGTAATGTTAATTTTTAGTATCTTATTTTTAATTGTGCTTATGGCCATACCTTCTCTTAAAATAAAATATCCACCAATTTTATTTCAGAGAATTACTTCTATAATTTTAATTTATGCCGGAGCATTATCATTAAATGCTTTATATATTCAGTCAATTGGATCAGGTATAGGTATTTATAGTGGTTTATTCCATGTAACCTTTATATCTCAAATTTTAGAGATATTTATATACATAATAGGGGCAGCAATATTAATAGCTAGACCTTTACCTATTAATGTTATTTATCCAAATCTTTCAATAATAGAAGAAAATAGTTATAAAAATTCAATAGAATATTGTTTACTAATAATGTTTAGTATAATAGGAGCTAGTTTATTAATATCTTCTTCAAATTTAATATCTATGTATTTAAGTATAGAATTACAATCATTTGCAGTATACATTTTATCAACTATATATACAAATTCTATATTTGCTACTAGTGCAGGATTAAAATATTTCTTATTAGGAAGTTTAGCATCTTGTTTTATTTTATTAGGTTCAGGATTAATTTATACTTTTACTGGTTTAATTAATTTAGAATCAATCTATAATTTAATATCAGTAACAGTGCCTCTAAGTAATAATATTACTCAAGCTATAGCATTAGGATTTATCTTTATATTTGCTGGATTTTTATTAAAAGTAGCTGCAGCACCATTCCATAATTGGGCACCAGATGTCTATGATGATAGTCCAACAATTGTAACAATATGGTTAACTATTATGCCTAAAATTTCTATTTTAATTATAATTTTAGAAATCTTTACTCAAATTACATCAATAAGTCCAATTTTAGAAAGTTTAGATACAATAGGATTTAATCCTATTTCTTCTTTATTCTTAATTAGTTCTTTATTTTCTTTAATAATTGGTACTGTTGTAGGAATAACTCAAATAAAAATAAAAAGATTATTAGCTTATAGTACAATCTCACATATAGGATTTATCTTATTAGCTTTAGCTATAAATAGTAAACAATCTATTGATTCATTTATTTTCTATATTATCCAATATACTTTAACTAATTTAAATACATTCTTAATATTATTAGCTATAGGTTATATAATATATAGTAAAAATTTAATTAATAAAGGTTCAGAAAAAGATATTAAATATATTTCTGAATTAAAAGGATTATTTTTCTCTAATCCTATTTTATCTATTAGTTTAACTATTTGCTTATTATCTATGGCTGGTACTCCTCCTTTATTAGGATTCTTCTCTAAACAGTTTGTATTATTTTCTGCTATTGAAAGTGGATATTATTTTATGGCAATATCTGGTATATTAGTAAGTATAGTTAGTGCTTCCTATTATTTAAGAATAATTAGAATATTACATACTGAAATTGAATTAAATAAATCATTAAATGATGAAACAAATACAACAATAGGTATTAACAATATTCATAGTTTATTAATATCAAGTTTAACTTTATTAATATTATTCTTTGTTTTAAACCCATCTATCTTATTAAAAAGTACACAATTACTCTCTTTATCTATACATTCGGACTAATGAATTCTTTATTTATGTTATTTATAATTGTTCCGATTTTAGCTATTTTATTATTAGCTTTAAATTTATTATTAGCTGCTCATAAACCTGATGAAGCTAAATTATCGGTATATGAATGTGGATTTATTCCTATATATGGACAAACTAGATCTACATTCCAAATTCATTTCTTCAAAGTTGCACTATTATTCTTAATTTTTGATTTAGAAGTGCTATTACTATATCCTTTAGCAGTTACATTGTACCAAGTGAGCGTTTTCGGTTTCTCTGTAGCACTTATATTCTTTATTGTATTAACTATCGGATTTATACTTGAAATAGGTTCAGGTGCTATTAAATTAACATCAAGTATTGTTGAAGCATTTTCAACAAATAATTAATTACAATAAATAGAAATTTCTATTTTTAAAAGAAGTAGTTAGTTTTAAAACTAATCGCTCATAAGTTCGTTTCATACACTATAAATAAAAAATCAAAACCAATGACCAATTTAAATCCGAATGTTGTAGAGGAAGTTTTATATAATTTTGATCTATTAGTATTATCTTTTGCTGCTGCTTATATTGTAGTAGAGACAACTATTTATATAATTAATCAAGTTCAAGAAAGACAAATAGATACTACAAGAGTTAATGAAGGTTTACCTACGGACGTTACCATAACTCAAGAGGATTTTAGAAATAATCCTGAATTAGCAGAAATCTTTGGAGTTTCAAATACTGAAAATGATTTTAATGTTAATCTTGAAAGCCAAGCACATTTAGAAATGTTGGAAAATCACTCTGCAGATCTAAGTTATAATGACTTAATGGATATTCTTGATGCACTTGAAATAATTTTATCTTTTTTTTTTTAAATATTTAATAAATTAATTGCTTTATATATCCCCCACTTCGCACTGCTATTTACACCTGCCTAGCTCCTTGCTCCTTACAGAGCATAAGGTGTTATTGGTGCGTAGCTAAGGTTACTCTTTATATTACAATCTTTTTATAATTTATCTTTAAAAATACTCCTTAATATCTCAATTTATAAATAGAAATTTCTATTTATTGTAATTATTATATTACTATATTAAAATTTTATAATAATTATAGAGATAGCTTTAATTCTACTTATATCTCTTAGCTTTGCTTTCTAATTTAGCAAGGTATCAGATATTATAAGCTTAGAACAGAGCAATCAAAAAAATTAAATAGAATGCCACAATTAATTCCTTTTTATTTTTTAAATCAATTATCATTTTCATTCTTAACTTTATTAGTTTTAATTTATGTATTTTCTAAATACATTTTACCTTTATTTACTTTTCAACAAGTTATAAGAATGTATATAACAAAATTAAGTAACAAAGCTTAATTTAATTTATAATAATATAATATTTCTTAATATCCCCCTCCCTCCTATCCTTTGGATTAAAGCAAGGAGGGCTTGCGAAGCCGTTCCCCACTGTATAAGAATTTCTAATAGACCATTCAGGTTTATTGGTCTCCGACCAACCAAGTATTTGATAAATAGAATCTTTGCTTGGAGTTGGAGAGCAAGGCATAGAGTTAGTTTTATAATTTATCCCCCACTTCGCACTGCTATTATCTAAATAATTTTAAATATAAATAAAATTAAAATTTACAAATTACTAGGATTTTAAAGGGGATAATTTATTAAATATTAATTCATTAAATTTAGTTAATATTGAACCTCTAAAAATACCTATAATTAAATTATATAGACCTGTAGTAACAGATTAAATTATTTTTAACATTATTGTACATTTTAAATCTTTAAAGAACTTTGAATATTCTGAAATTGGTGTCAGATTACCTCCGACAATTCCACCCAAAGGAATAGGTTAATTAATTTTACTAGATTAAATAATCCGGTTAATAAAATAGTTTTCTAAACCTATATAAATACTATTAGTGTATTTACAATGTTTTATTGTTAAGTTATTTTTTAAAAATAAAAGAGAAGTAAATAAAAAATTTTTACTTATAAAATTAATTAAATAATAAAAATAAAAATTTAATTAAAATTCTTACATATTAAATATAACATTATGTAATAATTCCTTATAAATTAATAAAATAATTTATAAAATAGTTTAAGAAAATTCCATTCCCCTTAACTAAAATTAAAATCTAGATGATCTAGAATTATTATTGCTTAAATGTCCGGGTTCTAGCAATATAAATTAAGGAATAAGGTAATAAACAAAATAAATATAAAAAAAACAATGATTCAATTACTAATATTAATACCAGTTTTAGGTTCTTTATTTTTACTACCTATAAAAGAAATTTCAATCAATAGTAAAAATCAAATAAGAAATATAGCTTTAATAACTTCTTTAATTAATTTCTTTGTTTCTATAATTTTATGGATAAATTTTGATTCAAGTACAAATCAAGTACAATTTGTATATGAATATAATCAATTAAGTTTTTGTCATTTTAATTTAGGAATAGATGGTATTTCTTTATATTATGTACTATTAACAACCTTTTTAACACCTATAGCTTTATTATCTAATTATAAAAATATTACAGAAAATGTTAAAACATTTGTAATCTCTTTCTTAATATTAGAAAGTTTACAAATTTGTTTATTTACTGTATTAGATTTATTTTTATTTTATATTTTCTTCGAAAGTATATTACCAATATTATTTGTAATAATTATAGTATATGGTTCAGGTCAAGCTAGAATAAGATCAGCTTATTTATTCTTTTTATATACTTTTGCAGGATCTTTATTTATGTTATTAGCTATATTACAAATATATAGTTATATTGGATCAACAGATTTTCAATTAATATCATTATATGAAATTAGTTTAGAAAATCAAAAAATATTATTTTTAGCATTTTTATTAGCATTTGCAATAAAAACACCATTATGGCCATTTACAGGTTGGTTATATAGAGCTCATGCTGATAGCCCATTAGCAGGTTCTATTTTATTAGCTGGTACTGTTTTAAAATTTGCTACTTATGGTTATATTAGAGTTTTATTAAATATTTTACCTGATGCATGTAATTATTTTGGTCCTTTATTACAAACTATTGCCATTGTAACTTTAATTTATGCTTCTTTAGCTACAATTATTCAAGGTGATACTAAAGTTTTAATTGCTTATTCAAGTATTGCTCATATGGCTGTAGTAATATTAGGATTATTTTCTAATAATATTCAAGGTATAGAAGGAGCTATATTATTATCTTTAGCTCATGGTTTTGTTTCTCCTGCTCTATTTATTTGTGTTGGTGGAGTAATTTATGATAGAACTGGAACAAGAATAATTAGTTATATTAGAGGATTAGTAAACTTCATGCCTATTTTCACAATATTATTCTTTATTTTTACTTTATGTAATAGTGGTATACCTTTAAGTTTAAACTTCTTAGGTGAACAATTATCTTTAATTGGTATTTGGGAAAGAAGTCCAATAATTTCTGCTTTAGGTGCTACTGGTATTGTATTCTCTGGTTGTTATTCAATTTATTTATATAATAGAATCTCTTATGGAGCTTATTCTCCTCACTTAAAACCTTATAAAGATGTTTCAAAAAGAGAATTTATTTTATTAATAACATTATTAATACCTACTATAATCTTAGGTATATTCCCTAATATAATCTTAGAATCACTACATATATCAGTATCTACATTATTATTTTAATTTATAATTAATTTAATTATTATTTAATTATTATTTATCCCCTGTTCGTACCTTCTCACTTAAAGAAAGGGAGTGTAAAATATAAAATATTAAATTTAATTATATTTTATATATTTTTGATATTCTTAAATAACCGAGTAAAATAAAAATGAAATAATTTAAAAATAAAACTGAGCTATAAAAAGCAATATTCATTAAATTATTATTATTTAGTTTTTCTTCTTCTTCCATTTTATTTAATACTTCATCTAAAACTTATTTTAAAACTTTTTTCATTTCTTCTTTAATTAATATTTTTATTTGAAGAATTTTTAATAAAATTTTCTCACTTAAAGTGAGGGTGGGATAGTACTTATTTCTTATTTTAGCCTGCCAGCCTTCAACATTCCTAAGTTAAGCAAGGGTAGTATATGTTGGAAGCGAAGCTATAATAACATGCTTTCTATTATTATCTAATTATAAATTAAATCATATAAAAGTAATATATTTTTAATAAAAAATATTTAATAAAAGTATCTAATAAATAATGGTAGATGACAAACTGGTTCGTCGCTCCCTTTGGGTGGGAGACATATAGCGTGTTCGAGTCGCGCCTACCATATAATTAATATAAATTTAATTAAAGTAAGGTTTCATGGCAGAGTGGTTAATGCGGGGTACTGTTAATACTTTTTTCAGAGGTTCAATTCCTCTTGATACCTTAATATAAAATAATATAATATAAAATATTATTAAAAGAGATAAATAATTATATAAGCGAATATGTTGAAATTGGTAAACAATCTCCTCTTAAGCAGGAGTGGAAGTAATTCCTTAAGAGTTCAAGTCTCTTTGTTCGTAATTTATTTCAATAGTAGTGTTCCAAGCGATATAGTGTAAAGGTAGCACAGCAGTCTCATTATCTGCTAGAATAGGTTCAATTCCTAATGTCGCTCTTTTTTAATTTAAAATAAATTTTTTAAAAATTTAAAAAAAATTTAAGGTCTTTTAGTATAATGGTCGTACGACTACCCTTCACGTAGTTAGTGTCAGTTCGAATCTGATAAAGACTAATATTAATTAATTCTAATTTTAAATAAATATAATTAATAATCTATTGTTTATTTTTTACCTTGTGCCTCACTTTTCTAGGCTTTAGCTAGGCAAGCAATGTATTAAAAATAAATATAAAAAGGGAATAGTTTACATTGGTAAGTTAAGACGATTGCTAATTGTTCGGGGAGACCCTTAGGTGTTCGACTCACCTCTATTCCGGTAATATAAAAAGAGTAATAATTTTATTATATTTTTTCCTGCTTAGTAGGCATCTTTTTCCTAGCATAAGTTGGAAGCATTTTGTTAAACAATTCCTAATTTATATTGGGGCTGCGACTTATTAAATTTTATAATTTATTATAATTAAACAAAAAATATAAATTTAAATTTAAAACACAAGTATAATAACTAAATATAAATATATAAATTAATCAATTATTAAGTGTGATAATCTTAATAATTTAATAATTAATTTTTATTTTCTAAAAATATATTTAAATAAAAATATTTACACAATGTAATTTTAATTAATTAAATTAAAAAATTAATTAAATAACGAGCTAAAAAGGTGAAAGAGTATAATGTAAAATGCATTGGCTTTTTTCTACGAATGCTAAAGAAATAGGTACTTTATATCTAATTTTTGCTGCATTTGCTGGTATGATTGGTACTGCTTTTTCTGTTTTAATTAGATTAGAATTATCAGCACCAGGTGTGCAATTTTTACAAGGAGATCATCAATTATTTAATGTAATCATTACAGCTCACGCTTTCTTAATGATCTTCTTTATGGTTATGCCTGCTTTAGTGGGTGGATTTGGTAATTATTTCTTACCAATTCATTTAGGAGCTCCAGATTACTTTAAATATTTAAATTTAATTTTTTCTTTAGTGAAAAATTCTTTTAAAGAAGCGAAATTGCTTTTACTATTCATATTTAAATTAATAAATTTTTTAAATTTATCAATTGTTTATTTTATTACTAATTCATTACTTCTATATTCACAAAAAAGTGGTGACGTAGCTTTCGCCAAAGGCGAAAGTGTTGAAGAATCAATCATTAGTAAAAGTATTAAGCCTGATCCTATTGGGTCTTACTTAGCTGGTTTATTCGAAGGTGATGGTCATATTGTTTTATCTAAGTCTATAATAGAAAATTCAAAAGTTAAAAACACTTCACCTTATATAGCAATAACTTTTGTTAATAAAAATCTACCTTTAATAAATAAATTATTAGAAAAATTTGGAGGAAGATTAAGATTTAAAAATAAAGAAAATGCTATAGTTTGAACAATCAATAGTCATAAAGAATTAGTAAATATGGTAAATCTATTGAATGGTTATTTAAGAACACCCAAAATTATGAAATTTAATCATTTAATAGATTGGTTAAATAAAAAATATAATTATAATATTCCAATTTATTCACCCAATATTAGCAATTTAAATGAAGATGGTTGGCTAGCTGGGTTTATAGATGCAGATGGAGGATTTAAGGTTAGATATACTGAAAAACTAATATGTGAAAATACATCTAAAGTTTTAAGAAAAGGAAGAATTGAAGTAAGATTTGTTTTAGAACAAAGAAAAGAATTAAATGTTAATTATCCTATCAACTTTAGTGCTTGTATAGCAGATTATCTTAATAATATTAATACTTCATATGCAATGATAATGTTACAAATATATTCTTTTTTTGGTATTTCTACTAATTTAAGACAGTCAACACACAATGTTGATAAAACTTATTACATAGTAGAAGTTACTAGTTTAACTAAATTAAATATACTAATTCAATATTTAAAAACTTATCCTTTATTAACTGCAAAAAGAAATGATTTTGATGATTGGGTTAAGGTATACAAATTAATGCTTGATAATAAACATTTAACTGATTCAGGTAAATTATTAATTAAACAAATAAAATCAAATATGAATAGAAATAGAGGAGTATTTAACTGGGATCATTTAAATTCTTTAAATAAAGTACAGTAGTCCTAATTATAGTAACCCTATAATTAGCATTGGGTTAATTGCAAGAAACTCTTTAAATTTAATTATAACAATATAGAATATTGATTAAGATTAGAAATTAAACAGACTGGTCTCTGTCTAAGGAATTTATTTTTATTATTCCCATTTTAATTAAAATCATCAAAAATTAATTAAGCCGACACTAATGTAGACTTATTGTTAGATAAATAAAAGACAATTTGCAGCGAAGATTAATTCTGCATATAACTATATAAAATTAAATAATTTTTTGTATAGTGAATTAATAACGTTCAACGACTAGAAAGTGAGTAATGCAAACAATAACCTTTCCACGAACGCCCGACAAGGGTATATTTTTGTATACCTTTGATGACATAGTCTGAACCATTTAGTGATAAATGGAAACTTAGGATAAAGAGCCTAAGTGATAACACAATTGATGGCTTTCCCTAGATTAAATAATATTTCATTTTGGTTATTACCACCATCATTAGTTTTATTATTATTAAGTGCTTTAGTAGAAAATGGTGCTGGAACAGGATGGACAGTTAAAGATAAGCTGTCTTATTACAGCAATGTAATAATAAATAAACTCTACTTGATGCAAGAAACTCCTCTAAGCTTTAGCTACGGAAGTAACTACCTATTCTATATTTTAAATGGAGTGGTAACAATGTTACTGACATGGGGACAATTTGCCTGGTTGGAATTTTCTAACCATCAGAGACTTAACGTAGAGCATCCTTCTAATATTACTACTAACAGTAGTAAAACTAATAATATCAACTTAACAAAACAAACATTAAATAAAAATAAGGAATTATTCTATCAATGGTTAGTAGGATTTACTGATGGAGATGGAACCTTTTCTATAGCTCATCAAAATGGAAAATGGTCTTTAGCTTTTAAGTTATCCCAACATGAATATAATACAAGATTACTATATTTTATTAAAAGCCAATTAGGAGTAGGGAGTATTAATAAAGAAACTAAAACTAAAATGGTTAATTATAGAATCAGAGATAGAAGAAAATTAGCAGAAGTAATCTTTCCTATATTTGATAAATACCCTTTATTAACTTCTAAATTTTTTTATTATTTAAAATTTAAGGAAGCTTATAAAATATTAGAAGATACTAGTTTAACTAAAGCTATAAAAGATGAATTAATGTTAGCTCTGGTTAAAAAAGTTCCTTCTGAAGGTTATATTTCTCCAGCTTGGGATATAGTTAACAACATAGTATCTAATACTAATGAAGCTAACATAGTAATGTCCAAAGCATGGTTAATAGGTTTTACTGAAGCAGAAGGAAGCTTCTATCTCGTTAATAAATCTAAAGATAGAATAGTTCATGGTTTTGAAATAACTCAAAAATTAGATTTAATAGTCTTATCAGCTATAGGAAGTATTCTAGGTATTAAAACTAGTTCTAAAAAAACATATCATACAGTTGTAACTACAAATTCAAGATCTATTGAAAATATTATAAAATACTATTATAATACTATGAAAGGAATGAAAAGTTTTGAATTTAGAGTTTGGGCTAGATGTTATGTAAAACATAAAGGTGATTTTTCTAAACTGAACAAAATTAGAAATAAAATTAGAAGTAGAAAACTAGGTACAACTATACTAAATTATAAATCTAATTAATTATTTAAGGTAAGTATTTTAAGATTGCAAACTCTAAAAGAGTAGTAATAATACGTTACTATTTTAAAGAAACTTAGTTAACGAATCTGAATAACTTCGCTAGCCTAGGCAGCAATGGAGTGGAAAGAGTTACGATCTTTAGCCTTACGAATGGCCTTTGCGAGATCTGATAGTCGACATCAGAGGCTTTATATAGGTGCAGGCTTTAGGATAAGCCTTTAAAGAGGTAGAGCTTCACGAATACAAAGTTTGGCCACGGTTGTATTAAGTATAAATGTGGAAATTAAAATAACTCACTAACCTTGGGCTGGTAACCCACTTACCCTTAAATAATTATCATATAATTTTATTGGTCTCCGACCACCCCCCATTTCATAAAATTAAATAAGGAGTTATACTAATTTATTTTAGAAAATAGTTGATTTATTAGTTAGAAGGATGAAGAAATAGTCCGATCTTTAGTGAAAACTAAAGCGTGTAATGATAATGAATTATAAATTTATATTCATGAAATTACCAACAAAATTTGTTATCCTCCTTTAGCAAGTATTGTTTCTCATTCAGGTGCTTCAGTAGATTTAGCTATTTTTAGTTTACACTTAGCTGGAGTATCTTCATTATTAGGTGCAATAAATTTCATTACTACAGCATTAAATATGAGAGCAAATGGTATGAGTTTACATAAAGTATCTTTATTTGTATGGTCAATTTTTATTACAGCAGTATTATTATTATTATCATTACCTGTATTAGCTGGTGCTATAACAATGTTATTAACTGATAGAAATTTTAATACAAGCTTCTATGATCCAGCTGGAGGAGGTGATCCAATATTATATCAACATTTATTCTGGTTCTTCGGACATCCAGAAGTATATATCTTAATTTTACCTGCTTTTGGTATAGTTAGTCAAGTAGTATCTACATTTTCTGGTAAACCTATTTTTGGTTATTTAGGAATGGTATATGCTATGTTATCTATTGGTATATTAGGATGTTTAGTATGGAGTCACCATATGTTTGCTGTAGGATTAGATGTTGATACTAGAGCTTACTTTACTGCAGCTACAATGGTAATTGCTGTACCAACAGGAATTAAAATCTTCTCATGGTTAGCAACCTTATATGGAGGAAGCTTAAGATTTACAACACCATTAATCTTTACATTAGGTTTCTTAGCTCTATTTACTATAGGTGGTTTAACAGGAGTAGTTTTATCTAATGCTTCATTAGATATAGCATTACATGATACTTATTATGTAGTAGCTCACTTCCATTATGTATTATCTATGGGTGCTGTATTTGGTTTATTCTCAGGATTCTATTATTGGACTCCAAAAATTGTAGGTAAAACATATAATGAATTCTTAGGTAATGTTCACTTCTGGCTTTTATTCATTGGGGTTAACTTAACTTTCTTTCCTCAACATTTCTTAGGATTATCTGGAATGCCTAGAAGAATCCCTGATTATGCTGATGCTTATGCAGGATGGAATGCTGTATCTAGTTTAGGTTCATTAATTTCATTAGTTTCTGCTATCTTATTTGGTTATATTATTTATGACCTATTCGCTAATGGTAAAGAAGTTTCAAATAACCCTTGGGCTGTACCTTCTTTCTTTACTTCATCTGTACTATTTAATGGTGACACACAAAATGTTCATACTTTAGAATGGTCATTAAAAAGTCCTATTCCATTCCACGCATTTAAAATGTTACCAGTACAATCTTAATTTTTAATTAATTAAATTATTTTAATAATGCTTAATTTATCCCCCACTAATTAATAACTCAGCATCTAAAAGCTTTTAGAAGAAGGAGGACACTGTAGCTCCATCCCAGCGTATAAGTATAAAGGTTAGTATAGCAAAGACAACCTATGTGTGCAACCTAGCTTTAGTAAGGAAAGCAGGCACTCCTTTAAATTTATTCAATTATCTTTAAAATTTTTAATTATTTTAAGAATATAACCATAAATTAAACTACATTGTATTTTATATTTACATAAAAGAGTAGATTAATTAATAGATACTATAAAATAATTAAAAATTATATCTACAAATATTTAATATTTAAATATAATAAAGTATCAATTATATTAAACATCTATTTTAAAATTAAAACAGTAAATAGAACAAATGTTTACGTTTAAATAGTATGGAATATTAAATAACTAAGTAATTTAATAATAATACTTAGTCTATGTATTAAATTGTAATCCTGCTCAAATATAAATATTTATTCCCTCTGTCCTATGCAGTCTTTAGAATGCAAGGAGGAGGGATAGCGCCAGGAAAAAATAAAATTAATGAATATAATAAACAATAAATCAAATTTAGCACCATTATTTGGAAATGTAATTAACACTCTTTCCGAAAATACAAATTCTGAAAATAAAAAATTATTATCTTATAAAAAGATATTTAATAAAAGTATTTTATGGGTAAAAATTTATGATAATTATTTATATTTATTTTTAAATAAAAATAAAAATAATAAATTCAGTATATTAGAACCTAAAACAAAAGTAAATACTGAAGTAAATAATACTTTAGCAATCGCTAGTTCACCAGTTTTAGCAAATACAATGCTTGTGCCTATGGCTGAAGCAAAAAATAATAAAGTAAAAATTAGTAGAAATACTATAAAATTAATAAATAGAAATATAAAAAATAATAATAATCAAGAAGTAAAAAAAGAAATAAAAATAAATATAAATAAATATATTAAATCTATTTCTAAATATAATTCTGAAACAGTAAAATATCAAAATATTGTATATCAATTTAATAAAAATAATAAAGGAATACAAAATAGCAGTGTAGGAATAAATAAAAATGTATTTATTTTATTAGAATCTACATTTTTATCTCTGTCTTGTTTAATAAGTAAACCTATTATTGTTATTACTCCTAATAAAGTTGTTATTCAATTATTTTATTATTTAAATCAATTTTATTCTAATAATAAATTATTAAATAATAATGATAAATTACAATCTCTATGTTTAAATTTAAGTAAAATATATAAAAAACCTGTAGAATTAGAATTAGATAAATTACATTATCCTTATTATGATAGTAATATCTTATCTAATATGATTGGTTTAATTAGTAATATTGTTAAACTTAGATTTATTATTAAAAATTTATTTAGAATTGCTAAAATTAAAAAAACTAATAAATTTATTAATAAATATTCTATTATACCTTCTTACTTATCTGGTTTTAAAATCAGAGTAGCTGGTAGATTATTAACACAAAGAGTTATACCAAGAAAAACTGTTAAAACTATACAAAGAGGTACTTTAGCTAGAGGTAAAGCTCAATTTGTTGATAGTGCTAGATTTTCTAATAAAAATAAAAGAGGTTCATTTAGTATTACTGTAACTATGGGACATATCTTTTTTTAATTTAATATTTAAATTTTATCCCTCCACACCGCAACGCACTTAGCAACTGCTAATTTATAAAGCAAAAGATTATAAAAGTGTAATAAGTTAGAAAATTTAATTAATTATTTTTACAAATCTTAAAAAGATTATTAAATTAACTCATAAGAGTGTAGTATCAATTGGTTAGTATGGCGATCTCCAAAATCATCGGTAGGTGTTCGAGTCACCTCGCTCTTGTAAACAACAAATAAGTAGTAAGGGTAGGTAAAATAAGATATATACCTTACTTTATTATAGATTATTCAGTATTAAGGGTATGTAAAAATATAGATACTTTACTGTATTATTTATTATTTATTATTTATTATTCAGTAGTAAGGGCAAGTAAAAAGTAGTAAGGGTAGGTAGAAAATATAGATACTTTACAAAAGTGATAACCTACCCCTTTTTACCATTCCAAATTATAAATGAGCCCTCCCAGATTCGAACTGGGACCTCCTCAATTGACAATCGAGTACTCTATCTATTAAGCTAAGAGCTCTTACTTTAATTAATTTTAATCTTTATTTACTTTTAATAATTAATAATTAATAATTATTAATTATTATTATTATATAAAAGAGTATAACAATACGATTATATCATAAAATTTATAAAAGTAATTATCATCTGAAACTACACTAAAAATGTAAAGAATAATATCAGTGTTTAAATTAATTATATCAATAAACATATTAAAAATATAAGTTTAAAGTATTAAAATTTATGGAGTAAACCCTTCTCAAATTATCTAATAAGGATAAAGTATTAAAAACAAATTCAAATAATGAAAAATAACAGATTAACATTAAAAGCTCTTAAAAAAGAATTAGATCAAATGAAGGCGAATCCCTCCTCAGGATCTAAAAAACAAGATTTATCAAAAATCGATCCTAATATTAAAAATTCATATATCAATAATTTAAATATGAGATTAAGAGAAAATTCTATGTTATTATTATATATACTATCAGGTATAATAGCTTATGCACATAAAATACCATTTCTAGGAAGAATAATAACTATATTATCTTTATGGTACGGTAAAACAACTATATGGCAAATCTTAGTAAAAATAAGAAAAGGATTTATAATCTTTAATGCATTAATAGGAGTAATCATGGTACTTCATACAATAGGATTTAGTACAGATAATATCTTAGCAGGATTTATAGGTATGGGTCATGAATATGTACAAATATTATATAATTTTACATCAAGATTATTTAATTGGTTTTTCGATTTATTTGATCATAAAGTAGTACCAAATGTACCAAGTGAACCTAAAAACCCTAAATCAATTATCTCTAAGTTTACAAAACCAAATAGCTTTAGTAATCCAATAGATAAATATTCTTTTAATCCATTCAACTCTGAAAGATTAGGAGATAAATTTAGTTTAAGAGATTCATATTTACCTTCTAAAGATAAATTAAATGTTAGAGATTTATTTAATCCTCAGGGATCTATAAATGTGAATATAAATTCTATACCTTGGTATAAAGATCTTAGTACCTGGCTATGGTTTGGTGGAACAATATGTACAGTTGGTCTAATATATTGTGGATATAAATTTTTAACAGATCCAACATATATTGAAACTTTATTTAGTGCAAACTCTACTCCTAATGTAGGCCCATCTGATATAGATAATATACCATCTCCAGATATTACTCTAACTGATAGAGTTACTAAAGGTTTAGGATTTATTGGTGGTGGTATTGGTAAAATATATAGTTATACTACCAAAAAATTAAATCCATTAAATTGGTTTATAAGTACAAGTGATATAAATGATCAATTTAAAATATTTTTACAAAAACAGAATGATATGGTAACAGCAGATAGAAGATACTATCCTTTCACTGAATTAAATCCAATTTTACCATGGTACAAACAATTAAAAATACAATTGTTTGGTGAATCAGTATCTGAATCATTAGAAAGATTCAAAGCTAGACAGGTTGCAGATAAAATATATGATAGTTTACAAGTAAGTAAAGGTAAGTTTAGAGATGTAACTGGATTAACACCAGTAACTACACCAATTTATACACCAACTCCGACTAATTGGATAGGTAATTTAGGAATTAAAACACCTACAATAGGAACAGGTGTAAATACACCTTCAACAGGATTAAATTTTTATGATTCTTTAGCTTATCAAAATCTTCATAATACTATAAATAATTTAACTCCAACACCTAATAATATACCTAATCTATCACAAGAAAATTTAATATCAATAGGAGGTAATGCTGTAGATTGGAATAGTAATACTCCTACACCCCATACTTCAACCTCCAGTATTAATACATCTACATATGAAACTTATGCTGATGCTGTAGCAGGTATCAAAGTAGAAGATAAATAAATAACTTTATGCTTCCCCCACTGTTATTAAAAGAGTATTAAATTTAAAAACAAAAATGAAGAATTTATAGTCTAATGGTAGGATATTAGCTCTGTCACGCTAATGATATCAGTTCAAATCTGATTGGATTCGTATATAAAAGAGATAATATTTATATAAAAGAGATAATATTTATATATTATATATTATATATTATATTATTAAATATAAAAAAAAAAAAACTATCACTCCCTCCTTTTGTTAATTTTAATTTAGGCATTTCGATTTCAGACCAATTAAAGTGCAAAAACTGTAAAGTGTTACAATACGTTAAGTTATACCTTATAAAGGTTAGAGTAATTATAAAGTTATTCATTTATTACTTAATTAAAATAAATTTATAATGTTGTCTATCAGTGCGATGATAAGTATTCTATGAGCTTAATTTTAAAGCATTCAACATTCGGATTACATAGTACCTTGCTCACCTCTATATCTCTATCATAGATATGATAATATGGAGTTATAAAATTACTCTATCTACCCCTTATGCATAATTATGCAAGGTGGGAATATTAATTTATTTGAGATATAGTCAATTCTAATAATAAAGTATTAAAATAAATTTGATTAATAAAGGTATCTAATCACAATGTTTAAGTATAACGATAGTAACTTGATAAACATTCGTGTCATGAGGATTTAATTTCTTAACCTTTCCCCGTTTTTTAAAATAGGCAGTATGTCGGCGGGCTGTAATTAACTAAAAATCAATGATCAAATTAAAAACATATTCAATTATTAATAATCTTACTTTAACTAATGAATTATTAGTTACATATATTAATAACTTTTGGGAAGAAAATTTTTATCCTATTAAAGAAAATAAACATTTAATGTTAATGTGTAAAGTACAGTTTAGTGATGAAGTAATGGGCTATAGAACATTGGGTCATTTAAGAATAGTTAATTACAATGATAAAGAATTATTCATAGATTACTTAACACAAAGATTATCAATATTAAATGATTCATATATGACACATCCCATCTCTAATATCATCTTCTCATATATAATTAAAGAGGGTCAAACTACAGACAATAATAGAGCATTATTACAAAATCTAGATGATAAATTAGCTAGTAAACATAGTTTTAATAATATGAATTTACCTATTACAATGAATCCTAGTGATTACGGAGAAATACTTGCATCAGAATTTATAGAATTAGATGGAGTTTCTTATCATAGATATATTGTAAGAAATGGTTCTAAAATTTTTAGTATTGATAGAACATATGATAAAACTATAAATAAAGTTACTATATTAGGTGCTGCAGATCTTTCATGGATTGATACTAAGTTGAATGAACATAGCGGAGATGTTTTCAAAAGAGAAATCAAAAAATCTACAATTTATTTTATGGATGGAGAAATAGTTCTAAGAAAACAAGTATTACCTGCTAAACCATTCAGAAGATTACAAGTAGATAAAACATTAGTAAATGATTTTTATACTATGGATATTGAAACAATCAAGCATGACCGCAAACTAATACCTTATTTAATTTGTGCTTATAATGGTACAGATTATATTACTAGTTATGGTAAAAATCAGAAAACTTTATTTAAAACATTTATCGATCAAATATTATCTAAAATTGAACCAGGTATAACATATATTTATGCACATAATTTATCAGGTTTTGATGGAATATTTCTATTAAAACATTTATTAGAATATGGTAAATTAGAACCATTAATATTTAATGGTAAATTAATTTCTATTAAACTTATAGTTAAAGGAGATAAAAAATCAGAAACTAAAACTATTATATTTAAAGATTCATATTTATTACTTCCATTATCATTAAGAAAGTTATGTAAAGCATTTAATATAGAAAAACCTAAAGGATATTTCCCATTTTTATTAAATGATATATTCTATAGTGGAGTAATTCCTAAATTCGAAAATTGGACTGGTGTATCACTATCTGAATTTGAAAATCTAGTAAGTAAATACAAAGGTAAATTATGGAGTTTCCAACAAGAAGCAATAAAATATTGTAAATTAGATTGTAAAACTTTATATGAAATATTAGTTAAATTTAATGAATTAATATTTAATGAATTTAAAATTAATATTCATAAACCTTTAACTTTACCATCATTAGCTATGATAATATATAAAACACATTATATGCCTGATAATACAATTTATCAAATGTTAGGAAGATCGGAATGGAATATCAGAGAATCATATACAGGAGGTTCAGTGGATGTATATATACCTCATAATAGATTGTCATCATTCTTAGATAGAGTAAAAGTATTATTTATAAAATTATACTATTATGATGTTAATAGTTTATATCCTTTTGTAATGGCTTTTAATGATATGCCAATCGGTAGACCAATTGCATTCGAAGGAGATATTTCAAAAATTGATCCTAATGCTTTTGGTTATTTCTATTGTAAAATTACTTCACCTGAGAATCTTGCACATCCTTTACTACAAAGAAGAATAAAAACCGGGGCCGGACTTAGAACTATTGCAGGTCTAGGTAGTTGGGAAGGTTGGATATATTCAGAAGAAATGATTAATGCTATGAAATATGGATACCAATTCGAAATAATTAAAGGATATCAATTTGATAAAGGTAATTTATTTAAAGATTATATAATAAAAATGTATGATTTAAGACAACAGTATGATAAAACTAATGCAATGAATTTAATAGCCAAATTACTTATGAATAGTCTCTATGGTAAATTCGGTATGAAATTAACATCTACTGAATTAGCTATTTATGATATTTCAACAGATTTTGGTAAAGATTCATTAAGAGATCATATTGATTTATTTAAAGAATCTATAGAAGATTTTATTAAAATTGATAATTATTTATTAATTATTAGAAATTCTGTATTATCTGTTAAATATAACGAAAAAGAGGATATGTATCATGGTCAAGATATTAATATTGGAATTGCAGCTGCAATTACGGCAGGTGCTAGAATTCACATGTCTTATTTCAAAAATAATACTAATTTTAATTTATATTATTCTGATACAGATAGTGCAGTAATTGATCAACCTTTACCATTAGAAATGGTAGGTAATAAAATTGGTCAAGTAAAATTAGAACATATAATAAATGAAGCTGTATTCTTGGCTCCCAAAGTTTATGGTTTTGTTAACGTTGACGGAGTAGAAATCATTAAAGTTAAAGGACTTACTAAAGATACTATTTCAGAAATAAACTTCAATGATCTTAGTAAATTATTAATTAAAGATTCATCAAGAGAGTTTACACAAGAAAAATGGTTTAAAAAAGTTATTGAAGGTGAAATCTCAGTAACAGATATGGTTTATACTTTAAAAACTACATCAAATAAAAGATCACCTATTTATTTTAAATATGATGGATTTGAAGTTTATAGCACAACAAGACCATATAAATACGAAGAAATTATTAAAAAATAATTTACTTTATATAAAATTTTTATATTTTATCCCCAGTTATATCCTAATGCATATTAATACAAGCATAAAATAGGAGGTAGGATACCTAACAAATAAATAAAAAATAATGTTAAACCAAATAATCAATTATATATTAAATGATACATTTTTTATTTTTACATTAATAATTGTATTAATAAATATTTGTATTCATTATATTTTAAAAGCAAATTATAGTGATGAAATTATAAATCATTCTTATCACGATAGTAAAACTAATATTACAATACATAAATTTGTAGATGCTTATACTAATAAATCAGAAGAATCTATTAAAGAAATGCTAGATTTAGTATTAGAAGATTTATCTGATTATAATAAAAATCAGTTATTTATTATACAAATGTTCGAATCATCTTATGACGATCAATATAAACTTGTTCTTTCTAAACCTTGTTTAATTTATTATGAAATAAATAATCCAATATCAATTATTGAATTATTTAATAAAATTGAATGGTTTGATGGAGCATTCTGTATAAATGAAGATGATAATATTAAAGATATTAGTATATTAATTAGAAAAATATAAATTTTATCCCCTTTCTTAAAGATTAAAATTAATTAAAGTAAGAGCTCTTAGCTTAATAGATAGAGTACTCGATTGTCAATTGAGGAGGTCCCAGTTCGAATCTGGAAGTGCTCGTTTATAATTTGGAATGATCCTTTATAATTTAACTAATAAAAATTTGAAAATTTAAAATTTAATGAAATGTAATATAAGTTAAATGTAATTATGCTCCTAAGGCTTGCGGTGTAAAAGTCCCTGCCTGTTACTAAGGCCTTAGCATAAAGTGGTTGATTATTAATTCCTTTTTAATTTGTAATATTATTACAATAAAGAATCTTATAATAAATATAATTACAAAATATCTCTAATTACAAAAAATAACTCTTTAAAAGTATCGATGACAATATAGTAATAACATCAAAGTAATTTAAAGGGGTTATTAAGGATAACTAGCAAATTTATAAAAAAGGAGGTGTAAGCCAAAAGCCACAAATTCAATAAACTTATAATAAATATTATTTATTAAATAAATAATTGTGTAAGCCTGAATTAAAAATAATGTGGCGATCCTAAGGGAAACCTTTATATAAAAACTTCCTGAAGCAAATCATTCTAGTAAGGAAAGGAAAGGAAATCAACCGAGACTCCAAAAGTAATGGTGAGTGAAATTGGATTAGCCTAGTAAAAATTATAAATTGAAAATCTATCAATATAAAAAAAATAAAGATAACTAAAAAAGGTGAAAGTCCTGTAGATTTATAATCAAACTAAAAAATAAGTACGATGAGAGAAAACTTGTCGGAATATAGGGGAACCATCCTCTAAGGCTAAGTATTATAAATTTAGCAATAGCGAAAAGTACTGTAAAGGAAAGTTTGAAAAGTATTGTATTAATAACATAGTGAAATAGACTTGAATTAGTAACCCTATAAGCAGTCGAAGTTTTAATAATAAAATGACGGCGTACCTTTTGCATAATGGGTCAGCAAGTTAATAGGAGTAGCAAGGTTTAAAGCCTTAGCGAAAGCGACTGGACTGACTAGCTTAATTAAATAAAATAAATTAAGAATTTTTATTTATAATTTATCTTAATAATTAACATTGTAACAAAAGTTTTGTGTTTAGAAACCTATTATGAAAATAATAAGGATATTTAAGCACCTAGGCTAGTTTTACTAGTAAGGCTTAGTAACATTGTGAAATTCTTAAATAATTTCTAAATAGAAGTAAGATATTACCTTACAAAATAAGCTAATATTGCCTAGGAAATAGTGATGGATAAGTTACTTCTATTAGACCCGAAGCAAGGTGATCTTTCCAAGACCAGATTATAATGGATCGAACGGGTGAA
>Ga0307515_10001609_pt1 | contig 50327 bp, 43 predicted proteins | sample 17_EM_MG_FD_194513 | JGI IMG/M metagenome (GOLD analysis project Ga0307515, IMG submission 194513) | Populus trichocarpa ectomycorrhiza microbial communities from riparian zone in the Pacific Northwest, United States - 17_EM | ecosystem: Host-associated > Plants > Roots > Unclassified | place...
GTGGTTTCGCTGCAACTATAAGTTTAAACCCTGCCAAATCTGCAAATTTATGCAGGCTTCTGCAGGTCAAAGTATAAACCCCGCAGATCTGTAGATATCTGCAGGTCGGCCCAGGTTTACGGGGAGATGGCCTGTGCCGGCCCAGGTCACTGGCGGCCTTCGTTTGGGTGGCCTGTATCTGACCGGTCTACGGATCTACAGATCGGTCAGCGGCCGGCCACCAAGAAAAGCCGCCCGGCCTGGTTATGAACTTATGATGGACGATGGCTGAGTTTACTTTGGTGGCTTTCTGATTTTAAGACTTTAGGCAGCAGCAATGGGTGTCATTTAAACAAAATATGTTTATGCTTGTTCGATTGAACTTATACGTTGGCAAATAAAGCCTGCAGGCCGGCCGGCCGCCAAGAAAAAGCCTGCAGATCGGCCGCCAAGAGAAAGCCTGCAGATCGGCCGCCCGGCCGCCAAGAAAAAGCCTGCAGGCCCGGCCCTCATTTAAAAGCCGCCGCTAAGGGCGGCCCGGCCTGGCCGCTTAGGAACACTGCTGGAGGCAAGACACTCCCAATCTCAATTGGATCTTGAGGAGAGCATATCTCGGACTCAGATTTTCCAGAGGGATCTGCAGCCCGCTTCCCATTGATTGTGGGCATATGCGTGCGCACTCGGTCCGGGGCTGATGGTGATGATGGCGATGGCGATGGCGATGGCGATGGCGATGGCGATGATGATGGAGATGGTGTTGGTGATAGTGTTGGTGATGGTGATCATACTACCAGAAGTGCTTAGACAAGTAGGTTGGCTACGTCAACGTCAGCGTCAAAGCTTTTACAGACTTAGAGCCTTCTATTAACCAAAGCTTCCACCAACTCAGAGTTTTCCATCGGCCCAAAGCTTCCCTTGGAAAACGCTACTCCATCCGCAGCGTGGCTCTCCCAAGCGCGGCTCTCCCAAGCGTGGCTCTTCCAAGCAGGCTCTCAGGAAGGCTCTCAAGCAGGCTCTCAAGCGGCCACTGAAGAATGCTCCCAATGAGTGTGTACAGTTCCGGCGAAGCCTGCTGGCAGTAAATACTGGTTGAGGTTTATCGACTGCCCGCCGTATATAGTTCCATAGTCCCACCTGCAGATGTCTATAGATCGACTATGGATGACTATAGACTGCACGTGTGCGCGTAGCGCAGTCTATAGTCGATTTGCACTTTTGCCGATGGATATACAGTACCTAGTCAGGATACATATTCACAGCGGCGGATATACAGCAGTAGTTCAAGATACACAGCTCGATATACACGGCGGCGGATACACGGCGGCAGATACACAGCAGCGGATACACAGTGGTAGATGAACAGCAGCAGATACAGTAGTGGATATACAACACAGTAGACACAGTGGCAGATACACAGTGGCGGATACACAGTGGTGGATACACAACGGCGGATACACAGCAGCAGATACACAGCAGCACGAAATCAAGATACACAGTGGTGGATACACAGCAGAAGTCTAGGTGATCTGCCTGATATCGTAACAAGTCCACCATGCTCAACGTTTCGAATCCTGGGGGCGGCAAAGCCGCCACCGATGCTAGTACTGAATATATATTGAGTGATACCTATTGAGAGTAGACTTCACGTTCCTAGCAAATAACAAGTTAACTTGGACTTGCATGTAGCGCGATCCGCGTTTTCGACGGAAGCGCTAGAGAATAGGTGCGTCGTTGTTGTTGTTTATTCATACTGTATGCACTCTAATTAGAGTATGACAGGACCTAACACCCCCTCCGCCTCCGGGCGAGCCGGCTAGATGGAGGAGCTCCCCCCCGCTACCCTTCATCCCCGCTGATATATATGAAAGTTGAGAGATAGAACAAAAGCAAAAATGAACTGAACACAAGGAGAGCGAAGGAAAGGAACAAAAAGGAACGGATATACACCCCCATCGCCGCCGCCCCCCGCGCCTGAGCCAGCCTCTGCACCTCCTCCATTCCGTCATTCATTTGGGCGGGAATTTCCTGACTTCAGTAGCCGCCAGGAAGTCCATCACCGCTTGGTCGCACTCTCTCATGCAAAACAGCTCAGAGACCTGCACGTGTCTGCATCTGCCAGCTTTCCAGCCCATTGCCTTTCCCACCACCTTCCATAGTGTCTTTTGCTGGTCTCTCCACTGGCTGCAGTGGCGGAAGAGGTGTTCCCGCATCTGGGCCGCGGTCCTGCCTGCACCGCCGCACCACCAGCATTTGTCGTCCTCTCGGTGGCCGAATCGTTTTAGGTAGACTCCAGTGGGTGCATGCCCGCACTTTAGTCTGTAGAACCTGGTAGCCAGCGACTTCATGCTTGTCATCGGAACAGGTCTCTTGGTCCCCATCTTGCCCTTGAGTCTGTAGCTGAAGTGCTTGCTGCTCTTGTCAGCCTCCCGCTTTGCCTTGGCTGCTGACCTTCCCTTGGAGATTCGTCTAGCTCTATTGGAGGCCGAGGTGTATGGCCGCTCTATCGCCGTGTCTCCGCTGGCGTCTCGGGCCAGGGTTGCCTGGCAGTCTGTTTCTTCATTTCCGGGGATGCCGGAGTGTCCCGGGACCCAGTGAATCTCGGTTGCGATGCCGTGGGTGAGGAGAGCCTGTGCTCTCCGATTAATCCGCCTCGCTACTCACTGCCCCGGGCCCGGCTCTAGGTGTGCCGTTCGTCGAATTGCAGCTTGTGAGTCGCTAAAGACTGCCACTGTTTTCACTCCGTGCTCTTGCAGTCTTTCTCTTCTTTTGACCGTCTCCCCAAGCGCGAGTCCAATCGCCCACAGCTCGGCATCGAAGACCTCCATACGTCCAGTGCCCAGATAACTGCGGCGGGTCCTCCATTAGAATAGGTGCGTCTGTCACTTTGAAGGCCAATTCTGGTCCGTGCGTCCATTCACACTTTGGTATGGTTGTAGGCGTAGGCGCGCTCCACTTCTAGCAAGTTTAAGTGCAAATTGCGGATTAGGGTTTAGGAAGCGACCGAGTTCTTGAGAATCCGACGAGTTGAGCAGTACACCTGAGGATCCATGCATTGTGTGAATTCTCGGGCTCTCCCTTACAAGTGGATATCCCTTTGGGATCTCCTACCCTCTTCCCACACTCCTCGAGTCGAACCGCTCTTCCTCACGGAATTCTTCTAGATACTGTGCGGGAGTGCTAAGGGTAGCTTTCAGGCCCTCCCTTCACCACATCGCAGTCAAACGGAAGTGGATAACAGTGGAGGTAGTGGTGGTGCAGTTGTATGCTTGCTTGCTTCCCTACTGACTTGCAACTCGGTGCCCTGCATTGCATCGCTCTCAAATATTTCGCGCTGACCCAGTACAAACATCGCCTTTAGAGCGAGCCGCGGCGTTACGGGGAGTTGGTATTGCAGAAACTGGCGGAGGGGTAATGTGGGCAAGCCGCGCCGTCTCGCAAACCCAACCGCCTCATAGCTACGACGGGAACATCATATTAGAACCAGAGCACTCTGTACGGTGCTAGCGGATGACAGGAGCCGATAATGGCTATGCTTTCCACACCTCGGATGAGATAAATTTAGCCATAGCATCATAATCTCTCACCCAACACCGTACTCCAGAGCCAAAGCAAACGGCTCAGCGACCAATGGAACCCAGATCAAATGTTCCACTCTCCTGACCTTCGATGAGATTCGGATCTCCGTCCCAAACCGCTAACCAGGAACGAGTATCTTGATAACCGTGGTCTAACACATTCAAATCTATTTCACCAGCCAGCAATGACTGCAGAAAAACAGGGGACGATGGGTAGCAGGTGGGAGCTCCGCCATCTTGCCGGCTCGCCCGGAGGCGGAGGGGGGCTTTCAGGTTCTGTCATACTCTAATTAGAGTGAATACAGTATGAATAAAACAAAACAAAAATGACTGCAGAAATAATCTCCCCGGGTCCTGAAACCGCATACAGCAGCGAATATAGTTTACCCTTCAACTTTAGTTACTGTGCCGTAGGGTCTGGAGACCGAGTACCCAGGACGGTATGTACCCCCTGAGATGGTATTAATCCGTGCCACTGCTTCTCTTTTGCAGCGTTCTCGTCGGTACAGTGATACCTGGTTGGTGGCGGAGGCGGACGCAGCAAGGGCGGAGGGGTTATGTGAAGGCGTCATGCTATTTCTAGAAGCACCACCGCAATTGCAACTGCTACAGCGAAAGAGTGAGGAGGTGGTGGGATTCGTAAGGAGGGGATGGAAATACTGGCTGGTTATGAGTTTAGTAAGTGCGAGGTTGATAGAAGCGAAGGTAGACTGCTGGCGGGTAGGGATTGTTCGAAAGGAACAGGTTGCTGCAACACCTGAAGAATCGTGATTTGCGTCTGAGTATCCACGGCCTTGTTTGTGTAGCGGTTGTAGGCTGAATTACAGCCTCCAGCATTGGTTGTGGGATGTGCGTCAGTGCGGTCAATTCATTGGCATCGGGTTCGTCAGTGCTGATTTCACAGTACCCGACACAATACCCACTCAGATTCCTTGGTGAGTTTCTTTTCTTCGACACCGGACATTGCGGGTATCTCTACTTAAGTACCTATTCTGGCTGCCTCCAGCGCGCTTGAGCACCTAAGTACTTTTCTACCCTGACGCCCTGCCATGGTTTCGCAGCGAGTAGGAGGCTATTAGGTCTATAATAACAAGCGACAAGCCAGCGGGTACAATTGGGAAATTGGCGTAGCTCCATTCCCTCCAAACGAATCCTCAACAAAGTTACATACATCCCAAAGATATTTTAATTCAATGCATTAAACTCTAAATCGGGCTCAATTCCCTGAGTGGCGAATTTAGGGCTAGCCGTTGACGGCTCTCTGGTAATCCCACGAACGTATCAGCATTAACACACCAACGAGAAGGAAGTTTGCTGCTCCATGAGACCAAACAAGGTCGCCGATGTCCTAGCTTCAGCAAGTATAGCACATGCAAGTATAGATGTTATTTACGCCGTCATATTTAGTTAGTACCTAATTCTACCCAAATGTTGCATTGCGAGTCGTACAACATACTTAATAGAAGCGAGTCGCGCTTACCTTGCACCAATGACTGGCAATCCCACAGCGTTCATTGAGTCTGGGACCGATTCCCCATTATTTCCACATCTCTCAAAATATTCGATCCCCATTACCAGAGCACGCCATAGATTGGGACCAGAAGTAGTTACAGCATAAAGCAATTGCCAATGAAGTCAGATGCATCCGCAGTATGAAACCCCGCAAATGCAATGCTGACCGCGTTGAACGAAGTCGGCAAATCCACGCGAACTGAGTCCATCTATCAGGTCTAGATTCTTGCTCCGTGCCGGGATTGGCATGCAGACGCCATTGTTTTCACGAAGTATACAATCGCGCAACCAAAAATAAGTGAACACAAGAAGATCACGACTTTGTTAGCAACCATTCAACCAGCACCTAAATGCCATCTCCACCTCGATGAAGCATATTAACCCGCTCTCTAAGATGATACTCCTCCATTCTCACGGTGTTGAAGCTTTCTGGAGGTTATTGCTATATTGATGTGTGTACTAATTATACGTTATGTCTACTAATTTTTGTTGCGCGACTGTACATGTCTCTTTTCTTCTTTTGGGTGTACGTATCTCAATGCCTTTTCCCTGTGCTGGGTATCACCGGTAGCGCATAAACCCCATATGCACACTCACTTATTTCAGAACGAAATGTTTCACTCTAGTGTGGAGTCAGTAACAGATCGGCATCACTTTAGCCTTAAAAGTCAAAAAAGCATAAAACAGCGCATTAGTTGCTGAATTTTATTGGCCCAATTTCACAAGGGTATGCAAGAATCTGGATTTTGCATATGAGGCTGAACGATCCGCAGGTTCAGCGCAAGGCCACCACCCTTCTGCGAACCTACCCTACCAGATAAAAGGTGAACTTTAACTTACTTTTCACAAAAAAACTTCGCTCCGCGACTTACCATCCTCAGATTGATAATCCCACCATATACCTATACAGAAAAATATAAGTTCTCAAGAACGCCCCCATACGTACCTGTCTGCAAGCTTACCGATCAACACCTACCAAACCATGGGAGGACCGAGCGACGTTATCTACACTCGCAAAGGACAAACCGTCTGTAGATCAGCGGACATCATCGATGTTGCAAAGTTCCTTATATTCAATTACCTCATCCATGCATTTACTGTCATATCCTCCCCGGGCGAAACGATACTCTCCAGCTTTGTCGCTGCTTTGAGGGCTCTCTTCGTTCCTGGAGTTGGTCTTGAACGGGCTGGTGCAGTGATACATAAGGCACCCATATGGCTACGACGTGGCCCTGAGAGCGATGAGGTCCCCAAGTTCCGAAGGTTCTGGATTTGGGTAAAGGCGAGATTTGGATACCGTCCGCAAGGTGACTATAGTGAGCCTCTAGCTATTGCCCTGGCTGCTGGGGCCTTATGCACGATAGTGAAGCATGATGAATTGAAGTCGTTGGGCCTTGACGAAAGGTGGGCTTTCTCTGTGGATCTGATCCATCTGTGTTCTATTCTTTGTATACTCACAAATAAGCAGCGATATTCTTATACCCAAGTGGTGCTACGTGCATGGGCGATATAGCCTCCAGGAGCAGACTCAGCCTTTTCCTCGTGCCCAGTGGTGGCAAATAAATTTCTTCCAGCTTGCGAGCACGTGGCTAGACAAACTGGTAACGAGAGAAATTCAGCGTCATCAGAACGAGGAGCACTTAGTACGCGTACCACAGCGTGTGGAGATCACCAGCTTGCCCTGCGACCCAGAAAACTCCACCACTCTAGAGATCTCCTGCAATGACAGTATACTAAAAGCCCTTGTCGCAATGTGCCAGCTTCTGTATGCAGCGTGGGAGCTTTACGATGCACGTGGGAGACAGATGGATACCTTCGGATATGCAGCATATTCTCTCACAACTATACCATATGCCTTGATGTCGTTTGTGAACTTGTGGGCCACATTCTTGGCTCCGCAATATTCTTGCCTATTCTTGGTACTACGCGAATCACAAACCAATTCTACCGATGAGCAGTCCGACAAACAAGGAATGTCTGTGCATACCCACGATGTTAGCACTGAAGATATCAATAACAGGATGAAGGGTGCAGTAGGAGTTATCGACAATTGGCCTGAAAAGGTGAGATAAAGAATCTGATTACATTGAGGAGCACCCATCGTACTGATCAGAATATTCTCAATCAGACGGCATGGGACCCACTCATATTCAATCGGGTCACAGTTAAAAATTTCTACATATATTTCGGTACCTTGATCCACATTGCAGCGCCATATATAGCCATAGGACTCCTAACAAGGTTTGATCACCGGCAAAGCTCTCTCAGACAGCGAGTGTGGATTATGATTTGGATAGTGAGTGGACAGGTATCTGCGGTTCGTTTCGTAGAGCGCCTACTGCCGGATTGGATGCGCAAGAGCCGCATGCACATTGTGTTTCTTGTACTTAATTTCTGCTTAGGGTTAACATCGTTTGTTGCGGCTATCGGCGGATATATTATTGTCATCAAGATGATTCTAGATTTTGGTGTATGTGTTAAGGTATAAGGTTAGATCGTTTCTGGCATTCTCCTTTGAATATTCTTGGGATTTGCTTTGGTATTCTCAGAATACGGGACCGGAATCTTTAGTAGTAGGGGTATACATTGTGATCTCGAGCGGTTATATTCTTAGAATACCCCATACAAAACGGAATTTAAATTCGTCCAGCACATCGATTCGCAACATTAATACCACTGCTCTGAATTTATCCGTGATACGCATTACTCGCTCTGGATTTTTATAAGCTGAGACTAAGAAAACGCAAATATAGCTGCGCTGAAATACTGCAGCTTAATAAGAAAGTCAAGTTTTGTGGGAACTCGCCCCGAATGGAGAATGCACTCAACTCCATCCAGGAACGACGACAGCGACCTAGAAAAGTCGAACAATCATCGCATCGGCGCATGGTAGCCAACTTAGACTAGCAAGCAGGAACTAAGAAATCACAAGCAGAGAACGGGATCAGCGACTCATTCAAACCTTATACCGGCGACGGCGATGACGACATCTCTCTTATCATAATCGATTTTTTCTCCAGAAGTGCCCGGAGTTAGACTTGGAACCTAAAACTATTAATAAAGCTATGCTTAAAAGATTCAGTGGGAAAACAAAATTAAAAGCAGAAGGCCTTCAGTTATTAAGCAGACTCATAATGAGTAGGCGCCATTATGGACCGAAGGAGCGGGTCCAAGACTGCCTATGTAAGATACGCAAACGTACATGATATCAGCTATCTACTAACCGTTTTTGTGGGTGCTATTTGGTATGATACAGTTCTTAGCCAACAACACTCCTTCGACCAAATATTTCTACGTGTAAAATACTAGAGTTTGCCTAGGAAGGAGCTCCAAAAGATCACGGAGTTTCTTTTTCACTCTCTTGGAATACAACCATCAAGGAACTTTGATTTTGCTGCCGGTTACGGGCCCATTAGATGCTAGGAACAATATATGCACATCGCCAAAGCTGTCGATTGAAACTTATTAACGTTGTTGCTACACTCGCCTCAGTTTCAGGAGCAAGTTCGCTGTTTCAACGATTTGAGATGCAAAGCAGTTGTCGTCGCCATCAAGAAACGCCAAATATCCATCAAATTAGCTGGTTACGATTGCTTTCCTGAGTGGCGGGATACTTTTCAGACGGCTTTGCCTGGACATGAGAAATTGCTAGTCCAAGATAGATTTCCAACAGAATGGAACAACGTTACCAAGTATAAGTATCGCTGTAGAGATAGCAACTTAGAACCAATACCTCAGGAGTATGAGTACATTACAAGATGCCAGCCTCATACCTTCATGTCACCAGATCCGAGGCAGAGTCCAGAGTTTGTGCCCAGGCCCGAGGGTTGGACATGTAATATCTGTAAGCATCAGTTATGTGTCTGTAGCTGGGAGCTCATCAATCCGGTTAGGGTGGAGATGTTTACATCTGGAACAGACTTGGGCGAGCTAAGTACAGAGTTAAGAACATTGCAGTTATATGCGTCCTGCAGTTTGAACTTTGAACAATGCTGACTCAAAATCAGGCAGTGTCTGCAGGTGCCATTATCGGCAACTATACCGGCGAAATCATTCATGACGATGATTTCGAGGCCGATGATTACTATGGCATGACGATTCTTGGAGACAAATTGATTCTCTCGCAAGTACCCAAAACTGCAAAAATTCAGTCCTACACCGCATCTGCCCTACGAAAAGGTAAGTAGCATTGCATCGCACAGCCGCTGATAATTAACTTGGTTTTGAGGGTCGTTTACGCGTTTTTCGAATCACCCCTGCATCGTTAATTGCACCATCGAGTACATTATGGAAAGGCCGGCATCTCGCTGTTATTACTACGCAGATAGATATTCAACCGTTTGAGGAAATCACTATAGATTATGGATCCTCCTATTGGAAAACTCACGCTGAGCTTACCTGTCGGTGCCCAGCAAAGGTTTACTTGCTAGATAGTGGTTATGGTAAGTATGAGAGACAATGGGAAAGAGAAAACAACATACGTCTCACCAAAGACCAATATTACACACCTTACCATGCCTTTTTCGGCTAAGTGCTCTCGCAGGAAGGAAGAACACATATTCATCAATACCCCATTCTAGAAGTTTAAATTCTTCAATTCCCAGTTCACGATTTGCTGAACCTGGGTTTGATCCGTGCAATCCGGAAGTTCTCGCCTGCGTTTTTGATTCTTAGCTATAGTCGTTTTTTTGTATCTTATATTGGAGCCTGTATTAGCATGTGCAGATACGTGATTACCCAACAGATACGTTAAAGCTCCCGTGCCACAATCTACCAGACGTTCGAACTCGCTTGAATCATACTGATCTTAAAAATCGGCAATATCAGGCTGGACACCTATGCTCATTGGCATCTTGCTGGTCTCTTCTCTCAGCTATCCGGAAACCCCATTGTGTCATACTACTCGCCAATATCATAAAGTAGATCAAAATTACCGATCCAGAGACCCAAAATATTATCAACAGATGTCTTATGAGTTAGAATATGATTGTTGCCAGAGGCATGGCATTCGCCATCGACAAAGCAGGCCGCCGTTGGCTGTTATTGATGTATCTCCCCACCACTCATAAATGCTGGCTACAACGACAATAAACTGATTTGCATATAGAGTATACTACTGATATGATGGTATGCTTCATTTGCCAGATCATTTCGTCGAAATACCCCGTCGATAATAAGTCCAAAGCCGCTAGTTCAGTAGAGCTCTAATAGATGGAATAGTACTTTGTTGAAACCCGATATACACCACTTGAGGAGGTCGCGGCATACTTTAATGATCCTGTTGCCGAGAGGGTTAAGGAGTGTGTAGAGGCATTAACCGAGAAGTCTCACACAGCGCCATCCAAGTTTGAGGCGTAGACGAGCTGTTTTCGTGATTCCTTTGGGTGGCAAAAAATCTTTGTTTTTGCAATGTTATTCATGTTTGCTTAGTTGCACCACATTGAGCGGAGAGGAGCTAGTGTATATAATACAATGTGTGAATTAATCTCATGATCTCACAATATTACTTTATTTCTCTGTATTGTATATCGTTTTGTGTATTGCATCCGTTCCTAAATTTACTCGCCGCTCGCAAGCTTGCTCTTTTCCAAAGACGAATTTCGAGCTTGAGCATACACATCTATGCGCGGATATAAACCAGACCCATTCCCATATCACCTGCCACATACCAAACCTAGATACAGCCGAAACTTCTATTCTAACTGGGGCGATATTAATGGATAGCAATAAGTATTTACTTACATGACAGTATAGTCGGTAAGAAGTAAGTTACGGTGTCACATACTTTTGATGGGGATCGGCGGTGACTCCGCAACTCACTTTCTTACCGCGACTGTACAGTCTTAGAAGACAAGTTGATTCGTATGAAGATGTGTGAACTATCGTGGGATCGACGATTGAGCTATCCATCAAGTGACACCATCTAATCTAATCTAATCTATCGTCAATCGAAGCCACAGATGTGATATTTTCGAATTTTTGTCTATATAACACAGCCTTGAAATTTTACCCGGCCGGAGGAGACAACCTTCGGTTACAGCCAAATAGAGCGAGCTTATGAGCAACACGCCCGAAGGAGCCGGAGGCGAGTTCAGGCCAACTTTGGGTGGAAACCAGCAGAAGTATGGGAACTTATTTTTCGGGGGTACTTGTTCTTGTACAGCATAGTATGCAACTTAGTTCCGCCGAGACTATCTATGGATCTACCCAACGGATTCTCCGCATTAGTTTTAAGATAGCTAGCATGAGAATCAGTCAAAAACGTCCAAAACAACTTGAGTTTAGCACAGGTATAGAATAGGACCAAAACTGAGTTGATCCATTTTCACCGATTCGATAACCAGCCCTGATGGAATAGTGCAGTCATAAATTGAATACCTAAAAGCCTCAAAGGGATATACGCGATCCTCCCACTGATAAAAAGTCACGCAAGACGTCTTGTTCGAGAACCACAATACTCTATACCATTTAACCTTCTTACTGACACCTTGACCATGGGCAAAAGAGTCGCCACGCGATTCATTTTGGATGCGGGGCAAAGCGTCGCAGGCACGATGATTCAACGCAACCTTGTTTCATATGTACGTGCAACTCGAGCGACTGGTGGTTCGTCAATTCTCATATCAGTTCTACCGACGACCCCTCCCTGTCTGAAATGAAACAACGGAAATTATGAGAGGAAGGTAGGAAGCCTTAAGCTTAAGGATAAGGTTCTATGAGCTCTAAAAGCTCCCGACTATTATCACGGGCATTATATGCTCCGATCCATCCGAAGCCAGCCCACGTCATCGTCGTCACCATCGTCAGAGTCTGTCCACAGTACGACACTAAAGGCTAAAGTATAGCAAAAGTTTTATGATGTCAGCAGCAGATAATGGGAAGGATAAGATTAGATGCAAAGATTAGATAGTGGGCAGATCGTGGATAGCAGCCACTTGTCTCCGTACCTGCAGTAGTGCAAAGCCAGAGTAAATAGAACCTTCACCTTACTCCCCACCATCGTCTCACAATTACATCATTGAGTAAATTATAATTAAACAATCACAGTTAGCCAAACCCTATTAACTAACTTAACCCGTCTTTTCCCTTCCTACCGCGGTTATGGTACTCTGAGCATCAAAACCACGGACTCGATACATGACGATGAGTATCCCGTAATTGTTGCAGTATCTAGCTTGTCACTCACTACACACACCTTGAAATAGATAGCTTCGACTTAAAGTTTGGTGCAAAAGACATGTCGTGGTTTAGGGTAATATTGACAGTTAAGTTTCAATAAACAGACCCATCATGAGATCTTGAGGACTACGCAGCAGGCAATGACGCTCCAGAATGCTTTGGTCGGAATCGTGCCTATGGAGCACAAGAACCTAATGCCTAGATATTTTGCGCTTGCCTAAAGCAACGTCTTCGGCTGATTGTCTCTTATACTAGCAGATGCACTGTTGATGAAGGGACTTCCAGGAATTTCCATCCCAAACAAACCCGCATTGCTCGTGCATCTGACAAACTGTGCACAAATTCTTCTACAGCATCCCACCAGATATAAAACCTCCTCAATGTCGACCAAAATTCAAAGCCCCATCCCATCCCAGTACAACAAAAAACTTTTGTCTTTCGTTACAGTTAACCAGTGAACGCATTACTTGCCACGTTTAACTTTTCCCCCTAATTTCTCTACTTTACTTGCTATGTTCAACTCTTTGGTAGCCTGGGGACTGTTCTTAAACGGCATCGCTACCACTCAAGCCGCTACTGATTCGAGTGGGGTCGTAAGTACTTATAGTTAATCTCATGGTCTCAAGCCTGACTTTTTCGCTATAGGAGCAAATTCCTGGTGCTGCCGTCATATACAACACCCAAAGCATCCCAATCTCCTTCTCAAGCCCTACGACTTCCGTCGGCACTGCGTTGAACCCAGTCGTAGCTACTATCAGCGGTACTGAAGTCTACGAGCCATTCCCCACGGTTGTCAATACTCCCGGCACCACCTTTACTCCAATTCCGATCAAGCCCAACAGCACCAGTCGAAGCAGTAGCACCGTTAAAAGCAGCAGAACCGTTGAGAGTAGCCCTACCGCTGAGAGCAGTAACCAACTCGCCCGGCGCCAGGTGGCTATTGGAACCGGGGGTCTCCGTGAGACTGTCATAGCAGAATACGGGACTAATATCCTCTACCAAGCCGTCCAAAGTAGTGTCTACTACCCTACCAAAATAGTTGTTGGAACTGCTGGAGTCTATCGCGAGATTATTGGAGCGGCTACAACTGGTAGCTCCGCTTACCCCCTGTCAAGCGGGTACGCCCAAAATGGTCTTTACTATCCCGGGAGTATTCCACCTGGGATTTTCCCTTCAGCTGCGACTGCAGTCGCAATTGGAGAAACATTTGGAATTGACCGCATTTACCACCGAGCGGTTGGAACAGCCGGCGTCTACAATGAGTTCATCGGCTACAAAAAGGCAGCCGGTACTGGAACTCGCATTGGCACTGAAGTAGCATCAACTGGGGGCTATTCTCCCACAGCCGGCACTGCGGCGAGCGCCCGCATATACCGCCGACAAGAAGTACCACCAACGTCTACCGCCACCAGTATTGAAACAGCTATCGGCACTCCAGTAACTAGTGCTTCTGTCGCCGATATCATTCTCCTTCCCGGATCCGAGGGCTCTTCAATTCCCAACCCTACTCCACTGTCTACTACCATCCCAAGCACTATAGTGTCTTCAGTAACAGAGGTCGCTGCCTTTTCTGCCAGCCCTATTAGCACTTTGGCCTCGTATCCAATCCCGAGCGCAGCCCCTGGCGTCAGCCCTCCCTTCTCGGGTATTGTCGGAGCTGGTGGAACAGGCGTATACCCCACTGGAGCATTGCCTTCCGGTCAGGAACCCATCATCCCAGCTAATTCTGGAGCCGAAGCTACTGTGGGACGCAGAAGCGCCGTCGCGACCTTTGCCTTAGTGGTCTGTGGTATCATGGCCATGCTAGTCTAAGATGATATGGTCCATATGGATACGAAATAGATGCGGTAGTCTTTCTCCGATTAATATAAGTGGTTAGATTCTGGCTTAAAACACTGCCCACTTGCTTAAATGGGTATTTAAATAATGTAAGGGCGAGTTAGAAGTTTTTTAGTAGTGGATTTCTCAGAGAGAAGAATACTTTCAATTTCTCCCATTCTTATAGACTAGAATTGAATCTAAATATTCTTCAACAACCTCGACTTGATCTCTATTCAACTGCATACATGACGACAAGTTCCGAATTGGTAATACAGCTACAGCATTCCGTAAGACAAACATTTCAGAGCTTCAGTATGCCTATAAAAAACGCTGGCCGTACCGCGCTGACCTACCCAGTCAAATCCATTGGCTGCTGGCACCTTTAATTGAAGACACAATCTCTCACTCGTTCTCTAATTTGAAGTTAAAGCGAGTGATACCTTGTAGATAATTCCGCCGGCGCATTTTGTACTGTTGGTCTGTACCTGTGCAATGGTTAAATGTAGAAACTATGCATCTGTCTATTTAGCCACGCGCAAACCCATCAGCTGAACCGCTCATGCTGCACGCGAGCAGACCCATATTTCCACACAAACTATTGATCTAGAAGAAAGTTTCTGATGTGTTTCCGCTTGTATACCGCCTGAACTTCTCTCATAAACTGCTTGCTTCCTCCAGGGTATGAAACATTTAAAGCGATAGGCTGTAACGCCCTGGTTCTCTCCAAGATCTATATCTGAACCTCCACTGAGGGTTTTTCTGCAAGAGGCACAAGCGTCCTGTATAAACTCCTACAGTATATGATGAAAATAATCCACAACTAAATGATGAGTCCGCTAGACACAACCGTATGGATGCTATTCCCATCAGAAGCAGCCGGCCGATGGAACGAACAGTGCGCGCTTGGCAGACATAATCGCCAGATTTTTTGCTGATCATACGGTAAATCAGGCTCCACGGTATATTACAAGCTTAGTGCAGGCATCGGCAAAAGAGCTGCCGTACCAGTTCGTCACACACCGACATCAGACTCGATTACCTAAGAAGGCAGCTGGTAGTTGCGCACATTTAATATTAATGTGGAGACAACCGACCCGAACCCACGGAGTGGACTGCCGATGCATACACGTGATATATCACAAATACTCCCTTCCAAGATTTATACGCGTGTCTGGGGGTCCGGGTTGGCAAATGGCATATAAGAGTTTAAAGCCCCACTCGTTATACCATACTGCTTTGGAAGTGGATATCCTCCGTCGGCATGTTTTTCTCTGCTCAACTTCTCCTCCTTGCCATTGCGGTCGAAGTAGTCTCTAGTGCCCCCTTTTTGGGAACGATCGTCGGGCGAGAGGACCAACTTGCCGATGAGTACGACTATGTCATTATCGGAGGAGGAACAGTATGTTTCCGCAATCCACGGCTGACAATTCGCTAGAGCTAAGTTTTGCAGGCAGGTCTCACGGTTGCCAACCGTTTGTCTGAAGATCCAGCGAGTATGTGACCATCCACTGAACATAAGGCCGAGACTGACGTTCCTGAAGTCAACGTGTTGGTCCTTGAAGCAGGGATCCCGTCTGTTACCCAGAACTTATAACCGGTATTAGGTCGCTAAACGATGCACAGCGACCAAAAGGAAGGTATTGCAATTCTCCAGCGGTACCTGGGAGGTACTATGAAGACAATTTATGATTGGAACGTAACAACTGTACCTCAGACCTTTCTGGGTACCGCAAATTCCGTCCAGAACCTTACACTTGGAAAAGTTCTGGGTGGTTCATCCGTCATGAATGGAATGATGTTGGCCCTCCGTCCATACATAATGTTGCAAACGCTAAAATGCAGTAGGTTCGACCGTCCGAGTCCCCAAGATATTGATGCATGGGAGGAGCTCGGGAATCCGGGGTGGAATTGGCAGGGGTTGCTACCATACTACAAGAAAGTATAAGCCGCATAGCCGTTTAACAATATCGCTGTATTTCTGTATATTACACGCTGACAGACTAGAGCGAAACTTTTACACCCCCGTCACCGGAGCATATTAAGCAATTTGGCATCACCTGGGACCCTACGGTTCATGGCACCGACGGATATATCCAGTCAAGTTACCCCAACTACATTTACGCTCAAAATAGTATTACCCTTGTTACCGCTATAGAGAAACAGTGCTAATGGCCGTAGAAAACTTCCAGGATGCTATGGTCTCCTTGGGAATTAAGCAATCGAAAGATCAAGCTGGCTCAGCAATCGGGGCCTTTTGGTCTCCTAATAGCATCGATCCTCATAATCAGACACGGAGCTCCGCACGGAGTAGCTATTACGATAAATTCGCCAAAAGGGCAAACTTGCACGCTCTTACCAGCCGTCAGGTTACAAGGCTACTCACCAAAAAAGCTAAAGATTCGGTGAAGATTGTCGGCGTTGAGTACGTGGAGGCAGGTAAGGAAACCACCAAGCTGGTTGTAAAAGCAAAAAGGGAATACATCCTGTCTGCTGGAACTGTACATGATCCCCAGATACTGCAATTGTCAGGTATGTGCCCTGCTTGCAGCTGAAAACTACCATGTACTGATAATCCCAGGTATTGGGCCAAAACAGCTTCTCAGCAAGTACAACATCGATGCCACGGTTGACCTACCGGGTGTCGGAAACGGCTTCCAGGACCATCCTTATGGCAGTCTTATCCTCAGTCTGTCTAACGTGTTTCCCTCTCCCATCGACATGGAAATGAACGTTACCTTTGATGCCGAGCAGAAGGCGCTCTATTATAAGAATCGCACTGGCACATGGACCGCTGGAAGTCCCAATTCTGTCGCATTCCTCCCACTCGTCAACTATACCGATGCATCTGCCGTCATTCTCTCTTCCTACAACTCCCAAAGTACGTCCGATCACCTGAGGACCGGATTGGATAGTGCGATAATTGCCGGTTTTGCAATGCAGCGGGAAGTTTTATTGCGACATCTTGCCACGACGAAAATGGCCTCCATGTGAGTGGCACCTCTCTTTGACAACATGCAAACTTATACTAACTCATCATAAGGGAGATGATCTGGCTATCGGGAGCCAACAGGCGATACCAAATGCCATTTTCATTCTCTATCCAACACCCCTTTAGCCGAGGCTTCATCGAGATCAACTCTACCGACCCATTCGTCCAGCCCGTAGTTGACCTTCGCACCGCTTCAAACCCAGTAGATCTAGATCTGTTCGTTGAAGCGCTCAAATTTGGCCGCAAGGTTGTCAAGACTCCAGCCATCCAGGTGTTGGGGCCAACTGAACTTCAACCCGGTAACGATAAGGTGACCGACAATGAGCTCAGAGAGTATGTACGAGGATCTATTAGAACAATGTTCCACCCTGTTGGAACGTCTGGGATGATGCCAAAGACGCTTGGAGGGGTGGTTGACAGTAAATTGCGAGTGCATGGAGTGAGCAATTTAAGGGTGGTGGATGCCAGCATCATTCCGTTAATCCCTGCTAGCCATTTACAGAGTACTGTTTATGCTATAGCAGAAAAGGCGTCAGATCTGATTAAAGAGGATCAATACTAAGTGGTATTGGGTTGGACAGTGAAGAGGATGAAATGGGATATAGTATTTAGCATGGTTCGATAATAATATTAATAGTTGATAATAACCCACAATAAAGAACCTAAGCTTAGAATCCAGAGTTGGCTGCCGCTCGTAATTCTGGAGACCTTAACGCCCTACAATGATATCATCACATATAAGATGTCTGTTACGTGCTATTCGGCTCGCCAAAATCACAAAACACAGTGAGCTACCGTCTGAAACAATGCAGTACCAGTACATACAGTACTCTCTTATCCCGTGTTGTGATATCGTGATATGGGAGAGAGGATTGTGTGCATGTATAGACTATGGTGCAGGGAGAAGAGAGAAAGAGAATACTTTATATAGTACAAGAGAGTGGCGACAGTTGCGCGGCCTTTTGCCACCACCGGATATGCAACACCCCGGTGGACAATTAAATCGAATGATCGGCTAGGCACATACCCACAGGCACTGCTGAGGAGATAATGGCGTCTTCACTCGTGTTCAGATGAAAGGTCTAAAGTTTGTAAACGGTATGATCAAATCAACAGGTAGTGATACCAACCAAAAAAATAGCACAAGATGGACAGCGGTGTCCTCGTGCTCAGACGTCTAGACACAGGCGGAAGTGTTGGCGCGGTTTCGCGATTTCGCGATTCCCCGCAAGCTCGGAGTTTCAGGCTTCACAAATTCATCAGACCTTTAATATCTAAATGCGGTAAAATTAATCCGTTCTACCCCGTTACAACTAGCCTTAGATTTCCCTAACCCCAATAACCTCAGTACCTTGGCTCTTTCTTCCATTACCACGGAGTGAGGCCTCATCGCACGATTCGGGTTTATAGTCGTCCACGGGCGCTCGCTCGGATCCTTGACCCTTCGACGTTCCTTGGCTTCAGAGCCTCGGTTACTGATTATCACTACAAATCAAGTGGTCGCAGCGTTCTAATTTAGAGTAGTAAGAAGCTTCGTATGGGAGATCCTTTCTGTGTTCATCAATATTACTTACCCTAGTCTGGATTCTCTCAAACCTCGCAAGCTTGTATGGCAGGCAAAAATGGATAAAACTATTAATTTAGTATATGTGTGAAAATGTAATTTTTTGAATGGTGTGGTGGGTGATGGAAAGTCAACCCAAATACCGTAAGAAAAAATCGCAATTTTTGCAGACAGACGCAAGTCAAGCGTTGGGATAAAACAATCGAAGAACGGTCCCCTGACCGCCATTGAACGCAATGGTGACAGTTCAACAACAGTTCATCCCAATAGACTAACTTGCGTCCGTCTGCAAAATCTCCCATTTTCTCTTACAGTAATTGTCACACGAACCGAAAAAACTCTGCAAATGACATATGCATGTATTTGCTAGCGTGAGTTTGCATATGCGTACATACGTGACTGTCACACTAGTGATGTACTTAGATATTATTTAATTGATGCTATTCTCGCGGTCCATCACTCGACATGCTAAGAGTGAGACCGAGTCAGATATCAAGAGTGATTGATCAGTTGTGACTTGTGAAACAATCATGACAAATAACAAAGATGAGACTGCAAGCAGGTAACTTTGGACTGCAGAAGCGTGCAAAATTAATAAATGCACACATATGCAAGCACACGCAGGCAAATTCATGCATATGCCATTTGAAGAGTTTTTATCGGTTCGTGTGACAATTATTTGGGTTTGACTTTCTACCACCTTCCAAAAAGATTACATTTTCGCACATATACTAAACCAATAGTTGTGTTCACTTTTGCCTACCATACAAGCTTGCGAGGTTTGAGAGAATCCAGACTATACTTACCCACACAATTCAAATGTCAAACGTCTCTAAATTTCCCGATTTGCGCAATATGCGCCCAGACTGAGAGTTTACCCCCGCAATCGCACGGTGCCTCCGCCGACTGAGAGTTTACGAGTACGTGACTAGCCACCTGGGAACGAGAGAAGCCTCCACCAGGAGCGCTGAATCTATTTCACCAACCAAACCAACAAACCAACCTCAGCCCCAGCGAGCCTAGTAGAAACGTTAAAGCTCTTATGATGGCCCGTACCGGCAGTTTGGATAGGACGCTACGTCACGTACAGGGGCGTGTCCACCTGCGTAGGTGTACTTAAGGTAGAGAACATCGCCACCAAGCGAGTTGCCACGGAATGCTCTACGTGCTACTCTAGTACATTTCAAAGAGTTACAAATGCTTCTGAGCAACCATCGTAGTATAACTTAACAGCAGACAAAAGAGTGAGCACCCTAGATTTCGAACTCGCGCCTAGCGTTTAAAACAAGTATCACGCTTCGCCAATTAAGCTAGGCGATTATTTTTATTTATTATAAGACCAGAGCTATTTATCTCGCTAACACTAGAATCCATATAACAGAAAGTTGGCCCCTCTCAATAGCAGTGTGGACATCTGTACGTGAATGACGATTATATCAACTAGTTGGAGTAGTCTCTAGGAGGCAAAATCTCGCTAAAGAGAAACTTCTAGGTAATCCCGTTAAACCAGCCAAAGGGCTGTATGCCTTCAACCCATAGTGATACTGAAAAAGGACCATATTCTTCCATGACGTCATGACGCGGCACGCCTCCATCTCTATCCACCCTTACCGCGCCTGTATTCGAGAGCTAATCAACACAATCTTCTCCAAACACCCGACATCTTCTGGCTCGTACTTAATTCGATGATAAAGTTGTGGGTATTCTCCGTAGCGTCCTCCTGTGCAGGTAGTTCCTTACGCTCTTGTTTGTTAAAATTATAACTATTTCTTCCCTCCGGAGCGGTTAGTTACTCAAACTTCGCTTCTCACTTCTATATATGTCAAGCTTCTGCTGCTGCAATAGCCATCCCCCAGCAGCAGTTATTCGATTATTACAGCGAAAGTCCGAAGAGATTTATTAGAATCTCAGAAGAAATATATGAAGAAGAAGTATTGCAAGTATAACGATTTCAAGAACTGTTCGAAAGACAAGCATTTACTGAGAAGAGGATTTGAGATGAGATATTATAGTATTCCGTATCAATGTCTGAGCAAGTCTAAAGAACTGTTCTCTAACCAAAGAAACAGTATCTATATATACAATAATAAATGGGTGATTGTCCGTAACCACGGTCACGGATCAATAACCACAACAGGAAGAGAAAAACTCTGCAACTGTACACAAATACATAAGAACCGTAAAGAATATAACAGAACAATCTAGGCGTGTTCTTTTAAGATAAGCGCTGATAAATCCCTCTTCCAACAGAACCAAGAAGGTTCTAGACAAGTTCTAAATGGAACTTTCTAGACAACCTAAATATAAAAGATAACAAAAGTATTAAAAGTTATTAACACACCGCATTATTCTTATCCATAAAATACCATCTTATCGTAAGGAGAATACTTAAGTAAGTATAATATTAGTAAAGAGAAATGTAGATACTTCCGTATTTTCAATACCCCTTCTCACTTAGATCCAAATATTTTTGAACATAAGTGGTCATTAACATATCTCGTCATTCCCTTTGTACATATATCTGCCAAATTTCCTTCCGAAGGTACATAAATAACAGGCACATTTCCTTGATCAATTTGTTTTTGAGTAAAGTGATATGCCCCATCAATATGTTTTGATCGGTCGTTTAACTTTGGATTATATGCCACATCAATAGCAGTGTTACTGTCACAAAAGAGAGCGTTCGGAATATCTATTTTCAACAACTCTTGGATTCCACGCTTCAACCAGAGATGATGTTTTGTCGTCATAACAAGTGCCATATACTCAGCTTCACAGGTAGAAGTAGCAATGGACCGCTATTTCCGACATCTCCAGGAGATAGTAGAATTTCCAACTTGAAAAGTATAACCCGAAAAGCTTCATCGTGTATCGAGAGAATTGCCGTAAGATGCATCCGTATAAGCAGTCATTTTGAGTTAATTATTCCAGGGATAAAAGAGGTGTCTATCCTTCATTCCTTGGAGATATCAAAGTACTCGTTTCACCGCCATAAGGTCCTTTGTGGAGGGAGATGAGTTGAATTGAGAGAGGTGAGTGATTGTATACGCTAGGTCAGGTCTTGTTCCAGTAACTAAATACATCAAAGATCCGATTATTTGTTGGTAGGCCATTGCATCGGTACACTCGTCTTCGTCTTCAATGGCCTTCAACTGATAGTTTGAGTCGATAGGTGTCGAAATGGACGTGCAATCTTGCATCGAAAAATGATTCAGAATCTTATCAATAAATGTTGTCTAGGAAAGAGTGATCCCATCGTCGGTAAAGGTTATTTGGATTCCTAGAAGCCAATTAAGCTCACCCATGTCATTGACTTTGAACTCAGTCTTCAACATGTTAATGGTTTGCTCTTTTAGCTCTCCTGTAGCTCCAAACAGAGTGATATCGTCCACATATATAGCTAAAAAGAGATCTCCTGATTCGTGAACGAGAACACAGGGATCCCAAGCAGTGATAACAAATCCGAAATGTCCTACGTATTCTACTAACCGGTAGTACCATTCCCTTGGAGATTGCTTCAGTCCGTATATAGACCTCTTCAATTTTGCCACCATCCCATCTAACCGGCTGCCTTCCAGTAGATCCATATATACTTCTTCCTTCAAAATCCCATATAAGAATGCAGTCTTGACATCCAGTTGTCGGGGTCGCCATCCTTTGCATGCTGATAATGCCTGTAAAAGTCTATGAGAATCGTAACGAACTACGGGGGCGAATATTTCATCGTAATTCTGGCCTAAGATTTGTGAGAATCCTTTGGCAACTAACCGTGCTTTATATTGTTTGACTTCTCCTTGAGCATTTCCTTTAGCTTTATATACCCATCGGCTAGCCACTATTTTTCTTCCCACTGGTTTCGGGATAACATCCCAAACATTATTTTCCTTAAGTGACTTAAGTTCTTCATCCATTGCCTTCTTCCAATCGGACCATTGTGTTGACACTCTGGCCTGTCGGAAAGACTTTGGTTCTTTAACCGTTAGTACGCTTAAATTTGCCCATTGACTTCCTTCGATTCCTTCCAGAGGTTGAGGTTCCGGAGTAGGAGGTCGAGGAGGTGCATCACGCATACTGGCATCAGGGGCGTAACCCTCAAATCCATAGCGTTCAGGAGGATTCACAACTCTTCCGGCATGAGTGACAACCTGACCAAATGGTATTGGTGGTGGTGTCATTGGTCAAGGAGGAGGAGAAGGAGAACGTCCCAATGGAAGTTGAGATTGTTGGTTGGAATGTCGATGTTCATCTTCTAGGAAGTAGTCTGCAGCAACAACCATTCTTTCGAGATCTTCAATCAATATTCTTTCGTTGGGTTGTTCGGGTAAGGCTTCTCAATAGGCCATGGGATTGGCATCGTAAACCCAATAGGGAGCACCTAAATATCCATCTCTTTTTCCTTCCTCAAAATCTGCTTGCATTAGTCGACCAATAGTTGGATGACCATTGTCGATCAAATCATTAGCTTCTTGAGGATTCTCATCCATCCATTGACGCCACATACTATCCGATATCTTACCCTCATTATTATAGGTATATTCAACAAATGTTGATGGGATATTTCTTTGGAGGGGAGTGAGAATTTGGTTAATATTATAGTTTTTCATTGGCGTAGCCCCTTCTGTCTTAAGAGGGGGGAAGAAAATGTCCGCTGATACTATAGTCTTTTTTGGTATCAGGTAAGAACACTCGATAATGATTGTGGATATTAGTGTATCCGGTAAAAATAGCCCTTTGTGCCCTCAGAGATAACTTCTTTCCATCCGTTCATTTCTGATACGGTACATGGATACAGCATTCTCTGCCGAAAGGTTGAAGGTGCTGGATCGATGGCTTGGTGCCAAGAAAAGCCTCATAAGGAGTTAGATCCTTTAATGCCGAATGGGGTTGTTGATTTTTTATATATACTGTGGTTAACACAGCCTCAGCCCATAACTTCTTATCATAGGTTGATGCACTTTCGAGCATAGCTCTAAGTGACTCTCCTATTGTAAGACTAAGTCGTTCTGCAACCCCATTTGACTCGGGGGAATACGGAGGGGAAAACTCATGTATAATTCCTTTTCAAGCAAAGAACCCTTTCAAGTCCTTGGTAACATACTCCCCTCCATTATCCGTTCGAAACACTGCAGGTGTCTTGTGGTGTTGAAGTTCCATTTCTGCAACAAAATCTTTGAGTATTTTAGTTGTCTCAGATTTTTGCTTCATAAATCGGGCCCACGAAACCCTAGTAGCATCATCAATTAGAGCAATGTAATAAAGGGAATCACCATATGATGGAACTGGAAAGGGTCCGCTCAAATCGGAATGAACATAGTCAAGTTTTTTCCTATCCTGCTTCGATATTGAAGTTCAAGGAAGCTGAGGCATTTTGCTTTTGATGCAGGAGGAGCAGACGTAATTCGTTGGTCTTTCTGGTATCTCAGCGTCGGAATATAACTGTAGTGATTTATCCATTGTTGATGGTGCTAAATGTCCGAGAGCCTGATGCCAGAAGTCATAAGTAATATGGGCCGAATGTGATATCTCAGGAATTTCAAACAAATTTCCATCAAAAACAGCTTCAAAAACAACTTTTGTTCCCTTATTAATTGAAATATAATCCCCCTCTCCAAACTCTGTATATTCTTTTTCCTGCAATTTCCTCCAAGAAATCAAAGGATGTGCCAAATCAGGAACATGCAAAACAGCTCAAACACAAAAAGAAGAAACCGATCCATCTCTCAGAACACAGTCCATCACCACATCTCCCTTGCCGACAATCTCCATGCTCTTTTGTGAACTGGATTTTACAAATCCGCCACATACCAAGTAGTTGAGGAGATGTCCTGCATAGGGGGTCATGTGTGAGGTACAGGCCGTGTCAAAGTAGAAGGATTTGTTCCTTACCTTTTGATCCTCAGTAGTAACATTTGCTTCCTCAGCCTTATCCTTCTTATCTTTCTCCTTCTTTTCCTTATTCATCTTTTGCAGACGAAAACATTCATTCCAGGTATGTCCTTCTGATTTTCCTGGATTATGTTTCTTGCACCAGGTGCAAGTCTTCGATGAGGAGGAGGAGGAGGAGGAGTTATTGGTATTGCCCGATTTTGTAGGTTTCTTCCCTTTTTTCTTATTACCTGAAGGTTTAGAAACAAAGAGAGCCGAATTGTCTTTAATCTCGGAAGTGTCTATATCCATAAGTCGTTGCTTCACATCAGCATACGACAAACTATCTATCGTAGTAAGATTATCAATCACGTTTTTATGGTGTTTCACCAAAAAACCCAAAAAAAAATCTTGCTTGGGCTTACCTTGGTTAAGAAACGTAGCGAAGGTCTTTCGGTACGAATCAGAGGAGGCTTTCGAGAGTTTCTTAAGGTGGAGCCACTGGGACTCAAACTTGGTTATCAATCCTGGTAAGTGTTAGGGGTTTTCCCTTAACAGAGTATATGTAACCTGAGATAATCAGATGGGTGCTTGTCAGTAACTTCCAAGTTATCTGACATGCAAAACGGTTACCCTAGGCATCCTCAGAACTTTCGGTCACAATATCCTTTAGCGGGGATAGAGTGGTACTCGTCTTGATTGGATAGGGGAGTCTCATCCTCTAGCGGATTCATTGAAAGGGCACAAGCTACGGCAGTCCTGATTTGATGATGCAATAACACTGCCAGATCGAAAGGTCTTAGGACCTGCCGAGCATGTTGTTTCCAGCCAGATTCATTTAATTCGATAGATTGATTATGTCTGATTGGACGGGAGATCACTCCGACTCACAGACATGGTAATCGTTAGCCACTAAGCTATTAAGTGGGATCTTAAGCCTAATCTCTTATGCAAGGTTAGAAACTACGCACTCCCTGGCCAAAGAGAAAGGTCTCGACCTAAGCTATGGCGTGATTAAGAGGGTATGACGTTGGCTGATGATATGAGGCCTGAAGCATCCCCGCACATTGGTTTGTGACGGAACGGCAACTGCAAAGTGCGGCTTACTTTAACATTCATGCGTACGTGTCATTAATCTACATTGGCATAGTAGTGGTTGCCCGCCACTTAAATCTATGATGCAATCATACAACAGTATGTGAAGCTGAAAAACATTTCTACCCTATGTGGGGAAGCGTTCCAACTACCGAACCATATGAAAGCAAGATGTCCAAGTTGAAGTTATGATCTGATATATGATATCGTGCGGGTGTGGCCTGATTCTTATCAGAAGCGTAACACTTAATACCTCACCTGCATGAACATGATAACCTTGGGGAATTCGTGGCAATCTCTGTCAGGCGCATTCATTTAGAATGTAAGACGCAGTATACGTTGCTATCAAAATCATGGAAGACGAAGTATGGGTGCGCATGCGTAAACATCCCGAGGAGCTTCTATAAAGAGATTACATTGTTCCGGCAATGAGAAGAACAAGCTCTAGCAGCGAAACAAACAGCGATACCTACCAGCGGAAGAAAACCGTTATTTATTATTGAGTTTTTATGATACCTATATCTACTTATTATTATATATAAAATCTATTAGCTTTGTGTAGCGGCAGCCCCGCACCTCTGAGAAGTATCCTCCTAGGAAATGACAATTACCTTTGAGAACGACAACGACGTTATAGTATACGCATTGGAAAAAGTAATTGAATACGCCAGAAGAAAACAGTACATCTTCGTGGCACAGAGTATTTGGTGGATTGCCTCCATCATAGGAATCGATCAAGAATTATCTACGTATATCGATAAGTTATACAATCGATTAGAGATACCAGTTAAAGAATCAGCGGAATTATCAATACCGACGCAGTTATCATTAGAAGCAGATAATTCAGCTCAACCACATCTGGAGAGGAAGAATCAAATAAACAATACGCGAACAGAATCACAGGACGATAGTGATTCTAAGAAAGAACAACATTATAACGAAGTATTGGCTAAAGCTGAGAGATTACTAAATAATTCAAAGAGCCAGAGGAAGAAGGTTATAATAGATCCCTTAAGACGAACCAGGAAAGGGAAACAGATTCCAGCTACATTGACCAAACGCGAGGGAAGGAGGTGGAATCAATTAACGCAAGAATCTCCTGATCAGATTAGGACTTTGCTTTGGAATTAGGGAGATTACGCTTAGACATAATATTGCCGATAGTATCTGAACGCCAGATTTATCAAGGAAGAATCAACTAGGTGAATTGTGAAGATACATGTCAATTTAGATTGCACTATCAACGGGCATTGAGTTAATGCCATTATATTAATCAACGAGATTAATCATATGAGATATATGTATTGTCAATATTGTATCACACCACGATACGATCTAGTTGCTATACATCTAATAGCCTCGGATACAACGATACATATTTGTCCTTGCTGCGTATACCGTCTTTACAGGCTTCCTATACTTTTTGTCTGGGAATACGCATAAGGAATTACTATAGGATCTACGGCTGTGTACCTAGTATCTGCTTATAAGTATCTTCGGATATAAGTAAGTATAGTTACTTAGGGTATAAGCACCCCCGTAACAGTAAGTCTGTACCAGAATATTGAGTAGGAAGGGAAACCAGATTCATTATCTGGGAGACCAAAGCGAAAGCTGAGTCTCTATAGTATTCTGTGCAAAGCCAGGTCCACATCAGGTGAGGGTCTTCCAGTTCGACAATTTTCTCCAAAATGTCTTGTGAGACCACCTGTATGAATATAGTCGACGCTGTATGTTTAAGATGCTCGAAGGCATCCTGTTCTGTCTGATCAGCATCATCTGCTGGAGACACACCATCCACTACAACCTCGTATGCCTGAATGTCTTTCAGAACTATATTCATCGAGGCACTCCATATCTGATAATTGTCCTGTCCAGTAAGTTTCCCAATACTATCGAGCTTAACGTTTACTGGTGTTTTCTTGTCGATGTGAGCCGAAAAAGGGAACATAGGATCTTTTGCGGAGGAGGAGCCAGCTGGTGCCATTTTAACTGGTGTTGTTGGTCGAGGAGAAGGAGGTAAAGATTGAAGTGGTGTTGTTGATGGTTCGTTTACTTCTGGATATTCAATAGGAACAGAGTGAGAGTCAAACAAATTCTGACCAAGTGGAGGATAATCAGGATTTGAATCAGTGTCGCTCATCCGGGCTCATAACCTATTCAATTTCTACAGCGAAAGTCCGAAGAGATTTATTAGAATCTCAGAAGAAATATACGAAGAAGAAGTATTGCAAGTATGACGATTTCAAGAAGTGTTCGAAAGACAAGCATATACTGAGAAGAGGATTCGAGAGGAGATATTATAGTATTCCATATCGATGTTTGAGCAAGTCTAAAGAACTGTTCTCTAACCAAAGAAACAGTATCTATATATACAATAATAAACAGGTGATTGTCCGTGACCACGGTCACAGATCAATAACCAAAACAGGAAGAGAAAAACTCTGCAACTGTACACAACTACATAAGAACCGTAAAGAATATAACAGAACAATCTAGGCGTGTTCTTTTAAGATAAGCGCTGATAAATCCCTCTTCCAATGGATCCAAGAAGGTTCTAGACAAGTTCTAAACGGAACTTTCTAGACAACCTAAATATAAAAGATAACAAAAGTATTAAAAGTTATTAACACACCACATTATTCTTATCCATAAAATACCATCTTATCGTAAGGAGAATACTTAAGTAAGTATAATATTAGTAAAGAGAAATGTAGATACTTCCGTATTTTCAATAGCAGTTCGAATTACGCCATCGCCGCAGGAGGTGATATGCCTCAACAGCGTACGCGAGTATAGCAGGGGCGATTCTTTTTATATACATTTCTGTTACTGTCCTTTGACATCCCATTATATGCCCGCATAAACAGTTCCCCATGCTTTATTCTGGGTCTCCACCATTGCAGGTCCATTGCGAAGGCAAACTGTTGACCTTCCTGGTAGATCCCAGAACTAATCTCCGTGTTCCTATGATTATGTTGACTGTTGAACTGTTCTCTAATCACACTTTAAGTTTAGACTTCAGTCGCAGCTGCAACTTGAGGTCAGATTGTAGTACTTAGGCATATGATGGTGGTGAAGGAGAACGGGTATCCTAGGGTTTTAGGGAGATGAATAATTCAGACATCGCTTGGAGCTATTGACGCGCGGTAAGGCCTTGGATGGGTAGAGAAATGGATATAGAGATGGAGCGCCCGGGGGTGCGTCTGTTGCATATCCGGTGGCGAGTGGCTCAGAGGGGCAAGCTCAAAGTTTTCTCCGATGATTCTCTGTATATAAGTCGAGCTTTCTCCTTCTCCCTTCTCTCTGTACTATAGAATCTACACACACGATTCTCCCCTACGTACTATAGCAACACCGTCATTGTTGCATAAATAGATCTCAGCCTTCATATGGCTTACTGGGCTGATATTCACACGGGCTGACGGTGTTCAGCCGTCTCTATACATAGATGAGTACGTACGCATTCGTACATGGACTACCGTATATTACGGCCTTTAGGCCTCGACTAGATAGACACAATCAAGAAACTAAGCGTCTCGATCATTATTGTAACAGTCATGCGCCCCCACTCCGGACGGTCACTTTTCACAGCCGTTTCCATACCGTCACTTCTGACTGTCCGAGTTTCGTTTATTCCTTTTATATGTTCATCGGAAATAGTCACAGTTATGCGGTTACCATAACTCAGAACTATATCTGCACAGTGGAAGCAGAGAAGCCAGTGTGAGCGAAGAGGTTCTGGGAGGGGTACCAGTTAGAACCGAGAGACTTGGGGAGTACTGCTTAAAGCGGAGAGGTTAGGGAATATAGTTTGGTCATGGAGAGGTTGAGAGGTTAGTTTGACCACCAGGGATCCTTCATAAGTTTATTTTGATGTGACCGAAATTCAGTTCCAAACACTCCACAAACTCTGGCTATGTTAACTCTCATGTTCTCCGAACAGCCTATCTTGGCTACCACGCTCAAAAAAAGTTGAACCTTTGCCGTTGATAGTCAGTGTTCTCAACCGTCCGATATTTCTCCAGGACGGACGGGACTGCGCCAAGGCCGTCCGTCCCGTCCTTACTTGATGAGGACGGCAATGACGGGCGGGGACTGCTGGGGACGGCGAAAACACCGTCACCAGCCGATATCGTCAGTCCCCAGCCAGCATCCAGTCTTTGGCTGACATCAAGTATTTAAGTGTTCTATATGGCTAGAGATGGTCGGAACAATGGTAATGGATAGAGCTTACAGTTCATAGTGTGGGTAAATTTGAGGGTATGGTTCAACTCGATTTACAACTTCTGAATTTCATCGTCAATGGATATCCGCCGGGGACTGCCGGGGACGACTGAGGGCGGTAACGTAGCGTCCCCGGCCGTCCTGTCCGTCCGTCCCCGTCCTACCTCCAAAAGACGGCGCCGTTTCCATCCTCGTCCTCAGTGATCCCGGACGGACGGGACGGTTGAGTTCACTGTTGATAGTTACAGCTACTGGAAGTCCAAACACTGTGACCGGCAAACGCACATGGGGGAATACTGTACCGGAGTATGGTTCTAGCGGTCGTTCCCGTATACTGAATGGCCACAGAGACGGAAATGGAGGAGGTGAGCTAAGCCCAGGGTCCGGTACCGGCTGGGTGGTACTAGCACACAGGGCTCAGCTAGAGTGAAGTGGCACTGAAGATTGAGTTGAAGCGGTCTTATGTATCTTTGCTACCCTTAATGAAAGTGACCAAAACTAGGACAGTCAGAAGTGACAGCATGGAAGTGACGGTGGAAAATGACTGTCCAGTGTTGAGCCGACAGTCATGACGTAGCCCACCGAGTGATCATCCATGCTGGAACACTGGCACGGCCTAAACTCTTCAGCTACCTGCATGGAAGCATGTCGAGACTAAAGTTTCCCCTGCAGTGCATCATATGTCTAGGAATTTCTGTTACTGTTGTTTTCGTACAGTCGACTTTCTCCGCTTGCTGCCCTCTACTCGGCTTGCTCGTGATCTTAAGCTTCTAGTGCCTTGATTATGGTAGCCACTCGATGTGATAAGTCGACCGCGTGTACCCGGACCTGACCCCATGCGGGGACCCACTGTTTCTCTCGGCGGGGTACGGTTTTGCATACACTCAAACTCAAACGCCACTTCAGGTCCTCGGTTAGTCACCATTTCGGAGGTTTGTAGTTCAATGATCAGTGCACGGGCACCTACCGAGAGTACAGGCCCCTGCGAGCATCTCTGTACACTTATCTGAGCTTTTAATATGTGATGACATAAGTAAGGTGTTGACCACAGGACTCGTAGGCTCGCGGACAAATGGACATGGGATCCCACATGTTCGAGCTAGCACAGAGTCCGATCTATATAGATGTGACTGGACGAGGGGAAGGCTAGGACAGAGATAAGTGGAAGAGCGAGCAGAACTCTAGATTGCTTATCTGTCGTATATACTCACTTAGGTATGGAGTGGTTAGTCCTTGTACCCACGGGTTTCACCCATTATCTCTCGACCCACCCTGCACCATGCTAGAGTCTACACATGCCCATGGCTCCGTCTACTCTTATGTCTAAACGTTCGGTTTTTGTAGCGCTGTACCAATGAGGTGAGATTGCTAGTGAGGCAAGGTCCAGCTCACGAGAGCAAGCTCCTTCCATATTGCAAGAACCACCACTCGGGTGATGTTTGATGAGGTCTCGTCTCATCCAAATTTCAGGATTTCCCCACCTATCACCTTCCCATAGACAGAATTACGAAATGCACGTGTCACATATGGCTCCAGTTCCAGTAATTTCCGGTATGGGTCGCACCTTAGATCGGGATCGGGATCGTAGATATATTGATGGCATGGCTTTCACTGTATTCCCGAAATTAGTACCTGTCATCGTATGCACCAACGCCGCATCTACCAGCGTCTCTCCGTCTCTCGCCCCTCGATATGACACCAATCGATCTTGGTATATCACTTCACGATTTCGTAAACGAATGAACTTTCGTTATGGCTCCATCACAGACTATCACTCTGTAAGGCATGTAAATTTCCACCCCCACCACCACCAGGTTCCTCTGCGATGGTAAATGGGGGTTTATTACAAGGGTATATAGAAGTATCTCGTCACCGCAACAAGGCATTTTTGCCTTGCTGCAGGGGGTATAGTATCCCATCTCCTCTTACTACTCTCACGAACACTCAAACTGCCGAATCGCGTGCACACGACTCCGAACACCTGAGTGAGCCCCACATAAATACTTATACATGATTCAGGATCGTGTAGTAATTTTATCTGCAATCGAACGCACGGCCGCACGTGCACGATTATGGCACAGTCTTGATTCATGCGATCGCTGCGGGCCGTATGTTAACGTACGGTCCAGAGCAGCATGACCACGCACACGCCGCGCACGGACAGACAGTTGAAACGCGGAGATAACATTGAGAAGTGCGGCGCGCAATAACGGCGATACATTTTGTTCGTGCATGTTTTCTTTTTCGATGATGATGTGGGAGGGTGGGTGGATGGTCATTATGCAGTATGATGCAGCCATTCAATTCCAAAGCCGCGCCGCGCAACCGCAAATCTGCTAATTCCATGGTTTTCATGTAAACGGATTGTTAGGTATCAGGTATCAATGTCTGCATCGCATACACATTACACGGCACTTTTCTCTAAAGTAGACGTCGAAGCAGCACCAGCATCCAAGTTCGCAAAGAATGCCCTATACCGCAAACAAAGCAGCAGGCATAAACCCATGAATCTACACTTTTACGTATACGCCTCGGTCCCGGTCTCGCTAAAGCACCTCTCGATGCGGATACACAACCCGAGCAGCAAAAAAAAAACTCTTGTGTTGTGTGGAATTTCTCTCTTTCTTTGTTTAAGGGCGGGGTAAAGACGCATTTTGCTTGCAATCTCGGCCCCCGCCGTGTGCCATCCAATCGGATATGCCCTGCATAGGTCTCGCCAGCAACCGAAACTCGTGTATCATGATGATCATGAGACGACTGGTCAGCTAGCGGGTGATTTACGAAATTTCTCTCATCATGTCCCTTCAATCCCAGCGTTATGCCCAATCGCAGTGCGTTGGGGGCCCGTGATCACCTTCATCTGCGACCTTCCGTCTAATGCTCGGTGCTCAGTTTACTTAGGAACAGCGACGACGGCATCGCGCAGCAAGGCTCTATTCGTTCGGTTGGTTTTGGTTGGTTGGTGGAAAAAGGTGCACAGACATTTGCTAGCCTTGATTCTTCCACTCAAGATAGGAAGCTCTCTTCTTCGACACCCTCGCTTCTTATCGTGGTAGCCTTATACAGAGTTAACTACGAATGGAGAGGTGAATTCGCGAAATGACGATGAACAGAGCAATCTAACTCCATCTTCAAGCCGGGCGTATCCAGTAGGGCAGGTTGCTTTACGCGTGCTGGGTTCGCGCGTCGGCACCTGATGATCGATAGGGAGGCTACCTATCAGCTGCAGCATGGATATGTGCTCTAAAGTATACACCCATGAGGAGCGGCGTTCCCGGCGGCGACGGGCGGGCTATCGCGAGACTCGGTTAATGAGCAAAACACCAGGGCATGCGACTGTTGCGATTTTGTGGGGATTAATTCGAAGGCTCAAAGTTGCTAGTTCTTCCACTATGGCCCGTTTTGACAGCTGCACCTCTGTTGCGGCTAATATGGAGTGGGGGGATTTCCACAAAGCAATTAAGATTTGCCACGCTCGATCTAGTCCTTCTTTCGACAGCGAGAGATGTCTACGAGAGCACTAAAAGCACAGTACATCATGACTAGCAGAGAAGCAGCAGCGCAATGGGCATTCGCCGTCGATGTGTCCTTAGCAATCACAGAACCGAATGTCGAATCTCGAACTTTTCAGTAATATAATACCTATACTTACTTAGTATACAGCTACTGTCAGCAATTCTCGATAAATGACTATCGTCCCGGCCCCGGCGTTCATATAGTACACACCCATCCTTTCTTTCGTTTTCTCTCGTAGGATAATGACGATAATTATAATATGGGTCATGTCAGCCACGGCAAGTAATGCGACTAATGCATTATGCCAGTGGCATTGCAGAGGTAACGTGGTACAAAAATGACGATGATTGGGCACATGAAGTGCTATAGATTAAGCTTCATGGTTAGTTAGCCTCCCCGTCTGCCCGGTGGGATATTGTTTGTATCGAAAGAATATCCCGGCAAAAAGTGTGGCAGTGAATATATCGCTACTCCCAAGACAAGTTTCTTCATATATCCGAAATGAAAATTCTTCCAGAAGATGTCGTCGTACATAGACGAAAAGCAGCCAAGTCAAACATCCCCTCTCCAACTTTCATGAATGTGTGTCTTGCGAAACCACACTAATACAGGACCTCGCATACGCAGGCTTTGAACGGAATATGCAATGCTGCATCAAAGTCATGAAACTCTTCTCATCATCTCATCTCTGTGAAAAGGAGGCTTGTGTACTACTAGAATGTATCGGTATGACGATGTATCGGTGATGAAGCTCGTGTCTTGCGGAACGGTGACCTGCAGACTTCGAGAGCAGAAACGAGAGAAGATTTACACAGGTGACCCATCGTGTGTATCTGTGTTCTTCTTGATGGCGCGCGAACCTGCAGTGCTGCGGTACGGCGGGTTTCGAGATATGCTGCTATCCGCCGAGGCTGTGGAAGCGGGCAAAACCTTAATTGTGTACCGGTCTGTGGTCATTTTGTTTGGAAGCCCACATGACTGACTGACCGGTTGGAATGAAACTTACTCGGTCGCTGGGCCCGGATAGATATGCGGATGAGTCCGAGAAGGTTGTCTTCAAGAGTTCAGACCATTGAATCCCACCGTTGACAGGAATGATGCATGAAATCCACCCATCTGAGTGTACATATCAGCTGAATCATGACCATGGTCGCACATTTCTGACCGGTACCGGCGCTCCGCGCTGGGAGTCAGAAGTTTACCACCACTACTCGTATGTGAGGGTACATCCTGACCGGGTCCGGCACTCCCGCACTTCCGGTCGGAAGCCTACCATGGACACCACCGCGCATACGGGGTTGATCGTGCGATCTTAGTTGAGGCTGATTCTGGCAAACGAGTTAGCATTTCTTGGTGGTGAAATACGATGGAGGCGATCACGCTGCGCGTGGACAAGAAGGCAGGGTGCATGTACGACAGACAACGTACTGGTAGATTAATCTGCATTCGGTGGTTCTTAGAAACTGCAGAAAATAGACCTGATGCCGTTGTGCATGTGTGCTCGTGCTGTATTTGTGTTGCCGTTGTCAGACGTCTGGTCTGCTAGCACGCACGGAATGGCCTGCGCGATTCACGTCAGCTCGCTAGATATGTATACTGAGACATATTAAAATTCGTGTTCGCCGTTTGTGCGGGGCCAGAGATACCTGGTTGCAAGGCAAGGCAAGGCAAGTAGGAGGAGGCATTTGCCGTTCTTATATACTCTACTCTACAGCGTTATGCGAGCTTATGGCGGAGCATAGCACACTTGGTACTGAGTGTTTCGTAAGCGTGTCTTCGGTAGCCGTTTCCACGTTTACACTTGCTTTTTTACGCATGAAATCGTCAGCGGGGAGAACGGGCCGCGGGTGAGCAAGCGACCCCTTGCCCATGCTCGCTAACCCCAGTCGTAACCACGGGTTTCTCTTGCTAGCTGGCAGGCTGGCGACGAGCTAGAGAACGTTCATCCACCGTCGAATGAGAACGCTTCACTCGGGAATGGGCATACGACTACAGCTGCACTGGAATGTATGTACATGTTCGAAACGGCAGACGTTTCCTATGCGTCTCGACACACGAAGAACACACGATGTTCGCTGGACAGACAGGGCCAGGGCCTTCCCAAAAAAGCACAGACAGACAACATGTAGAATCTATCTTTCGATTCGATTCTTATCGATACGATACGATGCCAGCGGGAGGATCCGCTAGACGCAATTGTCAGTCGACGACGGTCGACCGTTAGTTAATTGTTAATTGATGTCTTAGCTTAGCTAGCAGTGGGCAGGGGTTGGCTTGGTAATTCAAATGACAGCAAATATGGCCCGATTCTATTAATAGCCGCAACAAACAGGGCAACAGGCTAAGACCGAATGTCCGCAAATATCTCCACAGATATCTAATCCCTCAGCATTCACCCAGTCCCAGCAGCCTGTGTGCTACGTCAGTCTCATGCGGAAATTAGCTCGCTTTTGTGGATGCATATCACCCGATTAAGGAGTCTTATGCTCGGTCGCCTGCATAAGAGAGCTGTATGTATTTATTTCCGTCTCGCGTGGATCACGGGGGAGACTGCTATTGTTGTCGTGCCCCGCAGAAACCGGCAGAAGCAGTGTCTCCCCCTGACAGAGTCATTCCAGCTATTCCTACCATTTCGCGGTTTCTCTCTCTTTGTGCGAATTGCTGCTATTAGGCGATATATATACTGTATGGTATTTCTCTACGTCCCCCCATTGCATATCGAACTGCTCTCGCGATGATGGTTCAGAGCCAATAGGATGTGGGTATGCACGCTCGGCAGTCCCAGTCTGGTATCTGTTAAAAATAAACGGCCGCACACCTTGATGACAGACGAGGTTAAGCATGTCTCGCCAGGAAGCGGGGAGACTGCAGTGCGTGTTGCTTTTTCGGCTTCCCCCATGCGCAACAACCTGCTCGGTCGTCGGTGCCATCCCTGGTCTGCATTTGGAGTACCCTTACCCTGCTAGCCAGCCTTTTGAATAGTACCGGTCGCCAGGGTTTCTATCAGAAGCAAGCTTGAATTAGTACGGCGAAGGCACTCTATGTTACTATAATGAATTTTGTGGCATTCAAGCAATCTCGATTGGGTAAAGTGCGTGCTGCTTTCAATTTAGGTCTATATTCTGCGAACATTGCTAACTATATCATCGTCGCAACATCTGGCATTTGTTAAAACGGTCTGCGAACAAGATCGAGACCAAGAGAACTCGTTCTCTTGGCTGCTAGTTGCAGTCCCGTGCATATTTGTGGATGAGGGGAAATGGATTGGGCTGGATTTGCACTTAGGAAGCCGTGATATATGTGAATGATTGGCTGTCGTTTTGCCTCTGATTGGTGAACTGCAACCACATGCAGCTTGATTGGCCAACCAGATGGCTGGTTTGTTTCTGCTGTTCTAAATTTACACCCAGCCCTCTTCTTTCGCTGCAGAACATCGCATCCACCCACACCAACCATCAATCGTGCATTCTACACTCACCCATATGCTAAAAGTGGCCCTTATGAGATAGCCGCCCATCTGGCCCACCAGCAAAGAAGCGGGGATTGGTAGAGTGGCATGTAGGAAATCGGAAAAGTTCTATCTTTATCCCATGCGCAGAACAACGGATAGAACCCATGGACGGGAGGCTTTTCTTTTGCGAAACTCGCTTGCTGGGGGAATAGAAATAGTCCAGATTCTGCCCTGCCGAGTTCAAGATTCTTCTCTACAACATCTTCAATAAGATAGCGATAGCCAACCTCCTTCCTCCCTCCTCCTCTCCGATAATATACAGAACCCGTTGGTATTCTAGGAGCTGGTAACCTGGGCATCTGCGGTCTTCTTCAACTCCTCCTCCTCCACCTCGAACGATAACAGTCTGCGACTACAAATAAACAACCAACTTGAACGCTGGACGAATAACACGCTACACGCAACTTGCAAAATAACCTACAGATTCAGAGGATCCTACACTTCTGCTGGAGTCCGTCATCGCCATACCATACTACCGACGATAATACTTAATCACTAGAAGGATAGCGAATTCCACGAATCGATATCGCATTTTTTGCTGGGAAAAGCAAACCGACCGAACCAGTCAACCAGCTCGGAATTCACTTGTTGCTTGGGCATTTGCATATTTCTACCCACACGCTCAGCTCCAATCAAATCAATACCCCGGCTGGCCTTACCCCTGCCACCACTCTTCACATCAACACTACTAAAGGGCAATCTCCCCCTCACCCGCACACATACTTCCCCGACACACCCACCACCACCACCATCGTCTCTTCTCACATCGAAAGATATATACCAACTCAATAGTATACATTACTCTCTAAAACTTACTCGTGTTGGCCTCTCTTGTTCTCTTGTTCTCTTGAACGGATTCAATTCGACACAGTTACCGTCATCCCATCTTACAGGCTTCCTTGCTTGCCAACGACCCTTCGTACATATATTAAATATACATCGCCGCAAGGAACAAACTCTTTGAAGTGTTTGTCGACTACCATTACCGCCATTACCACTACTACCGCAAAGCTGCCTTACTCAACTACCCTTCCCGTTTCCGCTCTGGATTCATCCATCGCGATGCAACCCAAGGCCCCAAAACAATCCACCAAGACTCACCGTCGCTCGAGGACAGGTAAATCCCTTTTTTCGCAGTCCCCTTTTCTACTTCTGTTTCTAATCAGTCGCCCGCCCGCTCAATAGGTTGCTTCACCTGCAGACTCCGCCGAAAGAAGTGCGACGAAGGCAAGCCGAGCTGCCGCGCATGCAAGCACCTCGGATTGGCGTGTGAATACAAGCGACCGCAATGGTGGGGGAACGTCGAGCAGCGCAAGCGACAGAAGGAGACGATTAAGATGATGATCAAGCGAACAAAGTTGACTGAGAAGGCCGTGCATCTCTCCCCCGCAAACAGTGCAGACTCTCCTCCAGAACTTTCGCGGTCGCTCCCGACATCGGATACCCTCTCGGACGCCATTGCCAGCAGACATCGCTCTGACTCGATCGACTCTGGATACACACTGTACGATGGGGAGACATCCGACCATCACCCAATCCACCCCGGACACTACCAACACCACCCTCACTACCAACACCATCACCAACACTACACTGCTGCTCCTTCGCCCTACGAGTATGACGGCTACGTTCAACAGAAGGAGACTTACGTAAATGGCTTCCTACCACGGCGGCCATCGAGCACTGCTTCATTCACAAGCAGCAACCTCCGAAGAAGTTCGCTCGCTAGTGTCCACATGCCAGTTGAGCAGCCCGCCACAACCTTTATCCACCACCCGACGATCCCCGAAGCCATCGCGTCGGTAGAAGACACAACTAACAGCTACTTTGACTTCCACCAATACGCGCCGGTCGAGATCCCTTCGCCATCTCTCTCCTACATCCCTGCTGAGGGCGGCGACCGCCAGTTACTCGACCACTTTCTTCAGAATGTGCAGCGTCTTATCTTCCCCATCCTTAACCTCTACGGCACAGCACGACAAGACGTTATTCTTCCGGCACTCGCCAACAACGAATGCTACAGACACTGCTGTCTCAGCATCGCCGCATTGCACATCAAAACGACCGAGCATTTGACGGGCGCAAACGCAGAGTGTGTAGACCAGGATATCACCCGCCATCGATACAAGACGATTTCCGGTCTCTGCGAGGCTTTGGCAAAGGATACGGATCATCTCCAGATTTTGGAAGCGACCTTGGGAATGATCCTTTTCCAGGTATGTCGCATCTCGTAACAAATTCCTTTTTCCTGCAGCTGCTAATTTTACAAACAGTGTTCTGTTGGATCGCCAACTGACTCGCTCCCTGATATCCCCTGGCACCAACACTTCCAAGCTGCCATCTCGCTCGTCAACAAGCTCGATCTCTCACGCTTTCTTCAGCCGCTCTCCCGCAACACCCCGCTCACCCCTACCCTCAACATGACACTAACCGCATGGATTGATATTCTCGGTGCGACCATGCTTGGGCGCGCCCCTCTATTCGCAGATACCTACCGCGAGAAGCACCTCAGCTGCGGAGCATCTGGATTGCGCGAGCTAATGGGCTGTGAAGACCGCGTCATGTATCTGATTTCGGAGATTGCATGTTTGGAGGCGTTGAAAGTTCAGGGGATGCTGAGCGATATGGATTTGTGTGGACATGTGGAGAGTTTGGCGCACCAGATCGACATGACGGAGGATGCAACACCGGAGCAGATCCAGCCGCCGATCATCCAGAGCGGCCATATCGACCCTCGCGCGCTGACCGCGCAAATGACCTGCGCGTTCCGATACGCCGCACGAATCTACTTGTGTTCGCTGGTACCTGGGTTTGATCGCGAGCAGCCGCAGGTGGTTCAGTTGCTCGACAAGCTCACAGCGTGTTTGGAGCAGATCCCCGCGGGACCAGACGGGTTTGATCGCAGTCTTGTGTGGGTGCTACTTGTGGGAGGAAGCGTGGCAAGTGCAGGAACAAGGTTCAGAAGCTTTTTCAAGGACAGGTGTATTCGGTTGGGCGAGGAGGCTCGGTTTGGAAGCTTTGGGAGGATGGAGCGCGTTCTTTCGGAAGTTTGGAGAATTCGGGATCAGGGACACGACGCGCATTGGAGGAACGTTATGGCTGCAGAGGGCTGGGAGTGCTTGCTTGTTTGAGGAACTATTTTTCGGTAACTTTTTCACTTGTGTATATGATCTGGGGGGAAAACGGCGTTTCTGTACATGCGGAGTTAATTTTTAGGAGGGAGATACGAACGATATTTTTTTCATTTCGGCGTTGGGTGGGCGTGCGGGTACTTCACATTTATTATTCTTGAGAACAAAGATGATACATCTTATTATTCTTTTCACGGAGCGGTGTTTTTCGGAGTTCTGGGGGCGTTTTTATCTCTTTATTTTCTTTTTGCAAGATATACCCGGCCGGGAGCCACGATTGAATTGTACTTGTATTTTAGATGGAATGATATGAGGAATGGGAAATGTCCTGTGCAATGTAAATAAATGCCGGAATTGAAAGTGCCTCGTCTCAGTACTTCTTCGTTCCTCCATGCGTGCGCTCCTTTGGAGGGTCCTCGGCATGCATTAACTAATGATAGCATTGGGCTCTGGAGTCCATCGGCCACAAGGCCGTATTCATGGAAGTGCATGGTATCCAGTGACATCCAGTGTCGTGACACTCAATCAAGCAAAATAAATACCTTCCGACTCCGATATTGACACCACTCACTTTCTCATCTCACTTACCAGCAAGTGATTGGGTTTATAGATGATATTCGCTCGCAAGTAGTGAACGAGTGGATAAGCGGTAGGGCAGCTGCAGGCACACCCCAACCCCGATTGGAAGGGATTGGATGCTCTCTAGTTTTACCGTATTCGGGACTTTGGGAAAAATGGATTGGTTCTGCGATGGTGCCGGGCATGGAAGTCGGTGAATCACGTCGCCACTCGGGGGCAGTGCGCCGCCCCGGCTGGGATTGACTTATTAGCTGACCTGAGTGATGATTCGGTACAGCAGATTGAAATTGAACTATCACATCACACTCTACCGTGATCAGGAGACCAAGAGTTAATTCATCCTAGTATGTGCAGCGATCTCGCCACTGATACGGCGTAGACGAATAGATGGATAGGTGGGTGGGCTGTACACAAGGAGTCGAGCGAGGCTTTCAGAATGGGGTTTGCGGGGATATTGATTGAACTGATTGATATCCCTGGGCTGAACTAGGCAACCTGGGTAACAACGATTGGACTTGCCGTCCGAGGCGGGTTATGCACACGTACGGCTAGGTAATCGAAATTCCTTCCAGCTATCATCCTATCGGGATTGGCTTATTGAGGAATAGACAAAGCTTATTGTTGCTTGCTCGCCGTCTTAAGCTTCCGGGCCCCCAAATTCATGCATGCTTAGGATCGATCGATCAATAATTGGCATTCCAGACAGGTGAGACTTCATTACTCGGTGGAATTGACTTTATTGCTTGCTCTACTTTATGGCTGGGTAGGAATGCTTGAGTGTTGTCATACCCAGGATCAATCAATCAATTCATTGGTAACCCGAGGAGATACTATAGCTCATCATCTCCGGCGATGTCTTGAAGCTTTCCAGCCGGAATAGATATGACTGGAGGGTAGATAAGAGACAGAAGCAGCACGGTAAGAACTTTAATGCTGTCCTGCTGCAAGAAGTTTCAAGGGGCCTCAGTGGGAAGAGAGTGGGGCTGTAGCCCTTGAATTTATTCGTTGAGCGGGAATGAAGATACTTAGCCTTGTACAAATGTAAGGGTCTCAAACCTGTGAGCCATGTCGCACATTATCGCTTAGGTTTCGATAGGTCGTCCAAGATGTGGGGTGGATTGGTTTCGGATCGATTGAGATCCGGAAAGTGCCTCTAGCAGATGATGGGGCCGCGATGATCGCAACTCCAGCATTATGACGGCTGTGGAGGTCTAAATATGTACGAGCGACGCTATACGCGTAAGCCTCGGTATTTGTTGTGGATTAAATTATCTGGTGCTTTGGTAGTTCTTCGCTTCCCAACACCACTCGTCACTCGGCACTGCTTCTGTACTATATCTCGGTACCCGTTCCTGAACTGTTTCAAAAACCTGCCTCTGATGACTACAGGCTAGTATACTACAATTGCCGTATGCCGATACTTACTTCTAGAACTTCCATACGCCAAGTGACGGCGAGCGCGGATGTGTCGCCTCTCGATATAGGCTCAAGTATACTATCTATAAGAATCTGCACCTTATAATCACAAAAACCCTCCGGTAAGTATTCTTATTTCCGCATACAAAACATAAGAATAAACACTGCGGTACTGTTTAAGAATTTTGCCTTATGAATATGCCTCCCCAGTCGTATGCTTATAGCAAGAGACGACCGTACTTATATCGGATCCGTACTACGCCTGTATCTTGCTTGTCGTCATTCATTGATAGATCTCTTTTCCCAGCTTATTGTGCAGGTGCCGATGATGGGCCTATGCTGACTATGCATATTTGTGTATCGTGAGTTGTATGTTCGGATGCAGACCTGCCTTCTAGAATCCGAAGTGGGTAATACTCACCAATCAGTTGCGATCAAACAAGCACGGATGCATAAATCAATATATTAGCCGTCACACCAAGCCGGTGGATGTAACACGCAGAGTGATACCTTGGGACAGGTCAAGCCTACACGCACCGATTTCGGATGATAGTCTTGGAATACGAGTTCCAAAACAGAAGTGGCCCAAGCACGTTGACAAAAAGAGAGCAATGAGACATCCGGCACTGTTGCCCTATGTAATAGCATTACACAAATGACAGATATATTTTCCGACCGGTTGAATAGTGCGCCCTTCAGGGTAAATTGAGACTTTATGTTCCCGAACTGGTTCACGTCCCAGAGAGACTAGTTCACTGACTCGATTTATATTAAGGTCCGGTTGAGCTGGACAAACATTTTCGCAAACTGGTGAGTTCATGTCAACAGTTCTGAACATATATGTATGTTCGAACAATCCACTGCCGCATCGGATCCGGATTACATCGCTGAGTCAACGGATTAGTTCGTATACGTGTCCTTAAGGGTCCCGTACGGCTGTGTAGAACGCTACTAATATACCATGCGGGGTCATCTGTCAGTTATGTTGAGAGGTTCATATCACGAGTGCTGGTTATGCCTCAACCATTATATGTCTGCCAACTGCCGGATATCATTTTTATATGTACAGGGCATCTAGTAAATACCAATATAGCGGTTACCTACTCTATTGAAACGAAAACTCCCCTACGGAGAGCGAGGAATAAGGTGCTCTCGATTATAGAGCTAACCGCTGAGGCAGCAAAATGCTAACCCGCCTGAGGTAACAAGTTGCGAACTACTTGTAACTAACCGGACTAAATGTCTACCATGGTTGCCTTTGTCTTGGATCCAAAAGGTAGCTTGTTGCACGTGGAGGCCGGGAAGTTAGAATATCGAATCAATACCTGTGAAGCGGTGGTTGTGCAACCTGTTACATATCTCTAACGGAAAGCTGTCGTGTGGGATAGAAGAATTAGGTGCTTGTGAATGGATGGAAGGTTCTGTTCGTCTAGGCTCTGACGCCCGTGGAGATGTTCCATGTCTCATGCTGACCATGAAACGTAGTCTTGGCGGGTTCGAGACGGAGGAAAGGAGGTGAGTGAACCTCTTCATAATCAAGCTAGCACGTGGGAAATAGAACCATCTTGTGTACGCAGCCCATGTTTCAACTATGTGTTTACTAGAAAGAACCCGCAGTATACTTAATGATTATGCACGCAATCCACCACGAGGATAGTGAGCCCAGTGCGCAGTCTTGACAGCTCATATCAAGATTACATTGTGTAGCTTGCTAGTCGGTGATATAATGGTTAAGCCTTGGGAATTGTGGCCAATATATTTTGAGTGGTATCCGCATTTAAGGGTTGAACGTTGGAGCTGTTTCAAGTGGCCCAAGATGCGTAGCTACACGAAGGAGGTTGCACATAGTATACACAAAAAAAAGGCGGGGCTCATGCCTTTCCTCATGGTGGATGGAGGAATGACTTGTTCCAGGGACTAGTTGAAGATTGGAATCTATATCGTTTCGGATCCATTTCTCGGTGAAGTATCTAGGAAAGGGAATTGAAATCACCTCAAGATAATTATCCTTACCAGTGAATGATCTCAGATAGTCAAACAGCACGTCCAAACTGCGTAGTTACTGTGCCCCACTCCTGACTAAACATTGCGTGCTATAGTGTGCTTTATATCATTATTAGGGCACGAGCTCGCTATACCGCGAGTGGTTCGAACAAGAAATTTCACGGACAACCAACAACTATTGAACTGTCACACCGGGACATTCTAGATTTTCTACTCTATTATTCGCCACGACACCCTTACAGATTATAGGCCTAACGCCTTGTATATGCGTATGTAGTGCTACCGTATAATGTTGGATCGATGGTTTTTGATGACCCACAGGGGTATTCCATTTCAATGCTTGATAGATATTCTGAGAGGCTTCTAATTTGTTTATGTTAACGTTGGAACTATGATCAAAGATCAGAGGGAACACGACGGGGGATACACAGGAAATTTGAAGCAAGTTTGTTATCTAGGCATGTTAAAATACAAGCAGCAGTTTGCTTAGGATTTTGAAACGCCGCACCATTTACTACTTCATCTTCCTTGTATATGAATTGTTCCATCGGCCGGTTCCTCGATTGTGATGCTGTGGATTTTTATAATCACAACGAATCACTCGTTTTCGCTGACTCTTCGGCATTTACATACTGGATTAACGCGTAGATTCTCCAGACTGTATTACTCGGCTCCGAAGCGAACCGTAGGCTGCATTTTGAGCGGTAGTAATCTGGTCGGAGCGAAGAGACGTCTGTTTGCTGCTCGATGATCCTATACTGAAGATTAACATCTTAACATATTTTGTAGTCAACGTTGTAACCTTAATTGGATTCGGTCCCGAAGTTTCTGATGGGATGGAAGATATTCGGGGTAGAGTAGGATTATCTCGGAACAAACGACTACTAATATAATCATCTGAGCACCGTTTGCCAAATTCTCTCGTCTTCTGCGATATCATCACCACACCGCCACTTATTTATTCCCTGCAATTACTCGGGGTTCAGTTGTATGGAAAGATATGGCAACCATGAATTTCACTGACCCTCTACACAAGGTAATAAACAAATACCATTCACCTAGATCTTGTCGACACCTTCTCTCCTCCATCACTCGATAACATGAATACTTAAAAATACTGAAACAATTGAAATTCAGCTGTAAACGATAATTTAGCGTTAAAGGCTACAATGATTGTTATTAAGTGGGAATGATTTAACTTGCTAATTTATTAACAAAGGTAAATGTTGTTAAGTAAATTACTTGGTTAAGAGGCTGGCTTATTTACCAAGGGGCACGCTTTCTAGTTGAGTCAACTTATTTGGCGAGCAGGCCTGGACTAATGATCAAGTAAAGAGTTTGATGACGAGGGCGCCGCTTGGGATGACAAAGTGGAAACTTTGGAAACTCATCAGGTGTTTAGAAATGTAATGCTCTGCTTTCTCACTATGAACCTAATACTTCTAGTACTTCGGACCTTAATAAATTCTATTCACCCTGTTCGGAAGCTATCTCCTCCTCTGGATTTTTCTCCATGTATCCACAAACTACCAGCCTACCGGACATGGTTTGAGAATATATCTGATACGGGTTACAAGATAGGTTCTGTCCAGGACAATAAGTATTATGGCTTGTACTATGGTTACTCACTTCATAACTAGTCAACCCAGCTCATCAACCACACTGCTTGGTAACTGGAACCTGTCACTTTACAAACAGGTCCGCTCAGTCACAAAGCGAGCTCTTGATAAAGTAATTTACTTGACAACGAGGTCAGAACATATATACTTTGTTTGCAAGCGACATGGGAAGTGCCATGCTGCATGGCCAGTCACTCGTGTGCGGTGCTCAAAAAGCTACTTTTTACGACTCCCTCTACTTGCCATCATTTTTGAAGGCTCGGTTGCCGCACCGTCGTACATGATCTGATTAGCATTAATAAAAATAGTTTCCCAAACTCCAACAATTAGCATATACAAGAGAATCTAACTTGTTATATTACAATTAAAAGAAATTAGCAAATACCTCATAATTATGGAGAGTGATCCCTCTAGATATCCACGGCAAGCCTTTCATAAAACGCTACGAAATTTACCGCCTTCTGTGTGTCCAGATGGTCCTCCCCATGCAACCCACATACCCATCAACGAGATCCCGGGCCAATTGCAGCGCCTCTTCAACCCTGCCCAACTTCCCGTAGATTTCGATAACGTTTGAAACTTCATGTAAAGTATACTTGTGCAAAAGACCATATAAACCTTTGCATCCTTCAACACAATCGAGACCCCATTTCAACGCGTCTTCAAAACGCCGCAGTCTGCAGTAAACAATCGCCAGATTGCTGGCTAAGGTCATGGTGCTGATGTTGGCCAAGCCAAGTGTCTCTTCCGACCCTCTCTGAGCAAGGTGAAAGAACTCCAAGGCTTTTTCATATTGCCCCAAAGTATCGTAGATCTCCCCGATGTAGCCGATCGTATACAAAGTCTCTCGGTGTTTCTCGGCTCCCGGCTGGTATTTCCTTATAAGGTCCAGGGACTGCATAAAATATTCTAGCGCTTTGTTGTGTTCGCCTCGAATGTTGTATATGAAGCCCAAGTTATGGACCGTACGGCTGAAGTCTGGGTCTTTGTGACCGAGGACTTTTTTGGTGAGTTCCAAGCATCGTAGGTGCAACTCAAGTGCCTCGTCTAATTTGCCACCCTCCCTAAGGCACATAGCTTTTATCTCCATAGTGTCCAATGTGTCGTGGTGTTGTTCACCCAATACATGCATCTGTGCAGCCAGAATTTCGTCGACCCGGTCTGCCAATTCAAGAGCGTCCAGATCACTATCGCTCTAGTTGAGAAAGCTCCTAAGCAAGTGTGTCATGGCTAATATCTGCCGTGCATGGAGGGCAGCGGGGCAGGTTTTCCAGTATTGATCGTTCAACCTTTTGTACAGCCCAATAGCGGTCTCAAGCATCTTTGAGGCGTGATCGTAGCGCCTACAGTAACCGTATAAACTTCCCAGTTTATATACCATCAAAGCCAGTTCCTCATCAATGATATCGCGCATGGTATTGTCCTTCTCATCGCTGAAATAGTCTGAAATGTATTTGCAACATAGCCCAAGGTGGGTCATCATGTCGATGTTTTTTTCGAAGGCCCAGTCCGAGGTTTGCCGAAGGTGAGCCTCCACTTGGACCGCAGTACCGACTAGATAAAGGGCCTTCTTTGCACTCTCCCTTCGCAGTTGTCGCTGACAATCTGGATCGTGCTCGTAGACACATTGACCCTCCGGATCCTGGTGCGATTCACAAACCATGACTTGCACCAGAGGATGTATCCACAACGCCTGGCAATTTCCGCCTACAGAGGATTTACGCTTCAGGAGTGAGAACTTAATCAGATCGTCAATCGAGTCCTCGAGGCGGTATTTATCTGTGTCCGTGTTAGGTCCGAAGTAAACATATTTGACACCAAAGTGCAACATCAATCCTAACTGGTCGTGACTCTGATACGGTGGAATGGAATTTCAAGACTCACCATGGCCTAACCAATGCATCGAATCAATACTTCTGTAAAGGAGTTCCTCTGGGATACCGTCGCCGCTCAGGAATGCACAGAGCTGGAGTAGGCAGATAGCATCTGGGTTTGCCAACCCACGGCCTCGACCGAGAGTCTCAAGTAAGAAAGCACGCCGTCTGGGTAAGACGGGAATGGTCTGCCCATAAACTGGCCGAGATCTCTGCTAAGTCGCTTCAAATACTTAATGAAGTCGATCATCATTGTAGATGACATGTAAGCTGCTGCTTGGGCAAGCGCAAGCGGCAAACCTCCGAGGACACCGACAATTTGTTCCGCCGCTTCCCTATCTTAATACACTCTGTTAACGTGTAATTAGTCCTAGGAATCTATAAAGCTACCTTCTGCAGTTAAATTGTCAGGCGTTTTGTTGACGCCTTGGGATAGTTTGTCAGTGTTTGTTTCTCTTAATTAAGGTATCCGGTAGATGTATCAAATCGCCTTTTAGGAGTAGTTCCAGTCCTAACTCTTTCTCTAGCTCGTGGATGTCGATCAGGTCACCGTGAAGATGAGTTGCTACGGTTCTGTCCCTCGATGTGACGATGATATGCCCGTGACCACACTCAGGAAGTGACTCTGATATATCGCCTTGAAATAGGTTAATATCATCGTAGCCATCCATCACCAGACACTACTCTGTATTGCCGTCCTTCGACAGCCACCCCGAACCATATCCCATGCTGACTGTCCGGATTCCAAACTAGCTTGCCGGATGAATCAAACCATCCTGGGGTCCCAAGCTCAGTGGCAATCCGTGTAAGGTCTGGTGAGCTCTGGTACTTTGTAGCATAGTGATTTATTAATGTTTCCATAACCCTTAGCTGCTGAGATTTACTGTCTCTTGACTCGTGGCATGGACCCAGAAAACGCTGTAGTCCGAAGCATGACGATACCCGTATTCCAGGCGATCTGGGACTTTCCGATCCCACCCAATCCCGTCAGGACGACAATTTTACGCTGGTTGGTGCCAGCGAAACTTTGTTTGATGTTCGCAAGCACGACTTCGCGGCCGCCGAATTTCGGGTCTCAGGGCAGAAAAAGCCTAGTAGGTGCTCAAAATTCCGAAAAGCTGATGGAATTTTAGGATATGAGTATTCCTTTCCCGTGAGTTAACCCTTGAAACGCACACACAAGTTGTCACTAGGCTCACTCACCGTGAAAATAAACCTTCGTGGTTCTCGAGATCGGTAATGTATCCTTCCAGATCCTTAACCAAGGCACAGAGTTCTTGATGGTCTGAAAATACCCAGGTATAGCGATGGTACATCGATAGGGCTCGTTGATATCGTTCTGCCTTTTCTTGCATACGTTGTTTACAAGCACACACTTCTGGAACCCCAAGCTCGAGGTCCAGTTCGCAGTAATTATTTGTCATCGTACGCTCGTTGTCGCTTCGAAGTGCCAAACCCGTTAAAGATGAGGTTGCTTGTCTGTACATATCGGAAGGCCCTAAGGAAGAAGCTAGCGGCCTTGGTCTAAACTCATCGTGGACCGATATTCGAGGGCCGAAGAAGCGCTTAATGCGGTCCCTTTTGCGCTGTTCCCCCCTTGGTTCGGAGTCGGCTACTGTCGAATGATGATTGATACGCTTAATGCCGTACTTTGTCTGTAATTTCTACACCTTCGCGAAGAATTCCGCTATAGATGATAGTGTCTCCAATACCGCGATGTACCTTCGTGGATCTTGCTTCAAGACTGACCACAAGTCGCCGCCAGTACCTACAAAATTGCGGATCCAGTCTTCAAGCCTATGCCTAACGACATCGAGATCACGCTGGCATCTATGCAGTTCTTTTCCTGTTGCTTGGGCCCCTACAATGGCGTTGCAGCCGTCGATTGAGAACTTCAGCAACTGGACGACTATTGCTGGCCCTGCGAGGACTACTCCTGCGATTTCGATGCCCGACATTTCGAACTGATGCCATGTCAGCCACCGTCCATAATCTAGAAATCCTATCCGTAGATCTGTACTAGAAACTCACCAAGGTTTCTTCAGTATCTTCTTCGTAGGCTCAGACTGAAGGCGGAGTTCGTCGTAAGATACTCTTAACGTGCGGGTAATGGGAGTGTGTGTGTACAGAGTGATTCTGCTGACTTCAAAATCAATAGATTAGCACTCTTAACCCTGGATCTCGGCCGGCGTGACCTCTCATCGATGCATCGCAGGATGCACATGCACACACCTTGTAACTAGTATAAACTGGAATAGTTTCTAGAGACCACAGGCTGAGGCAAAGTCAGTGTGCCGTCAGACGCAGTGACTTCCCCACTGATGTTATCCTTTAGCTTTGTAGCTCTCTTATTACCATTGGATACTGCAATGCTGCATCCTGCAATGCCATAGCCTCCTGCAATGTCGCAGCCTTCCAGGTCAGAATCCGGACGAAAAAATTTTCATTTTGGAAATGGCAGAAGGAAGAGTCTCCTCTGATACTATGAGCCGATAGATTCGGAATATATATTCGGAATATGCGTTTTGGAGTAGTATTGCAGGCGCCATCGATCAAGTGTCTTCTGAAGGCTGTTACTTCGAAAAATATTGGAGAGTGCAATTCTCAAGGCCGGCACGCACGGGTGCTGCTGACACACACCTTCGACAACACCTCCCTCCGCCTGGTTTTGCCAAGCTTTTCCCCTCGCGGGGCAAAGCGGGGTTTTACTTTGGCTTCATCACGACTTTCCCTGTGTGTGTCCACCCTTCTTGCTTCTGCTTCCCATAGGGAGTACGTTGGGTGTACCTCTTAGTCACCGACGACGATATCGTTTTACCACTCAGCATCGACACCGATCGGTAGTCCCCCTTCTGGGGCAACTCGCCTTCT
>Ga0307515_10001610_pt1 | contig 50320 bp, 34 predicted proteins | sample 17_EM_MG_FD_194513 | JGI IMG/M metagenome (GOLD analysis project Ga0307515, IMG submission 194513) | Populus trichocarpa ectomycorrhiza microbial communities from riparian zone in the Pacific Northwest, United States - 17_EM | ecosystem: Host-associated > Plants > Roots > Unclassified | place...
GTTTCCGATGGACAGGGGTATAAAAATATGTTAATTAAATGCCATGACCACCAGTGGTCGGCCGGCTTGTGGTAACTTAGCTGGGCACCCCTTCGGGGTGAATGCAAAATGATTACAAACAAACAAACAAACAGGAGGGTAGGCTCCGGGAGTGCTCTGAAATTTACTCCAGGATACCAGCGAGGAAAGCACGGGGGGCGGACCCAGTTTTAGGTAAAATGTGGTCTGAATAATATCAAGAGCGGTAAAGCTGAGAGTGCATTGACTTCCACCTCAGCTTCCTCCTGGCTAGCACCCCGCTCTCAAAGCAAAAATTATTACCAGAACAGGGCGTCCAATCCTTTACTCCCAGACCCGAGTATGATGAAGTGGAGAGAGAAGGATGAACCTATTGTGACCCATTCGTGGTAGCCGCCCATCCATGGACGGGTAGTACCATCCATGAACAGGGCGGTTCCATGAATGGTACCGCCATTCATACCCATGAGTGGGACAATAAAAATATGCAAATAAAAAATTAAAAAAATAGCTTTGCTTATCTAATAGTTATACACATGGTTGCCAGCTCGAAGCATTCTCATCGGTTGACATGTGGTACGTACCTACTCGCTGTGGCTGATTGTGGCACATGCTTATCGTCAAACTAAGCTTGAATTCAAATCCAGAATCGCCCGCCTGATTAAATTTATGATGCGTATGTCCTTCATAGAACACTTTGTGATTGGACCAAAGCTTGCAGACTTGATTGGATTTGAATTTTTGAATTGATTGAGGTAGCCAAGCGGAAGGCCATTGTAACAGCAGTAACGGTACAGATAGACTAACCGAAGCGCACTTAAAATTGATGGGAAGCTCATGAATGATAGAAAGCGTGACGGAAAGGAAACTAGGAGAACACAAAGTGCGTATAGGGATTTGGGAGGCTGGGGACGAGAAAGCTTAAATTCTTACATTTTCAGACTATGAATTTGCCATGCGGCCCATTCCATTCAATTTAGAATTTTTCAAGCGGTTTGAAGTCAAGTACATCTGGAAGCATATATATGAGCCAGCTGGGAGCTGGCCGGAGATGGTAGAGATGCACATACTGTAGCGAGCATATGGGTCGGACGAGATCTTGGTTGTGACGGATTTTTCAATATTAAATACCCGAGAGTAGGCGAAAACTCGAATAAAATCTCTTCGGATAGGGCATTTGTGACGCGTGACATCCGAAGTATCGTGCTCGGTACAGTACCAGGAGCTGGCTGGAGGTGGTATTACTGCCCTGGCCAGGCTGGAGACGGTCTATTAGGCCAACTCAAAAGACGGCGAAGCCGCCACCGTACCTTGTAACAAATAAGTACTTATGTACTACTGGATATCTCTTTACAAATCAGTTGGCTTCACTTCGATTCTATATATCGCTTTTAGTTGTCCGTTGGTTTCGCTTCGCTTCTATATATCTATCTCTTTTAGAAGTCAGTTGGCTCCGCTTTGCTTTTATATAATTTATTCTAATCCTTTACTACCCTCTGATTATAGTGGATATGAAATTTTTCATCTTTGTAGAAGCTAGTTTCAAGTAGCAGTATAATTTTGACATGAAGAGCTTTGTACAGTGGAAATTATTGGCTTCATTGGTTTTGCTGACTTCATCTGTAATCACTTTACTCAACTACTTTTTTTTTTCATTTGTCCCATTCATGGGTCTATGAATGGTGGTACCATTCGTGAAACTGCGCTGTCCATGGATGGTAGTGCCCGTCCATGATCATCACACGCGAGTACCCGGAAGATCAAGGGAATAAGCCCGGGATATCTCGTCTTGTCTTGAATTCCGGGGCGAGTACCTGAGCTGCTCGTTTCACTAGTTATTCGTATTCTAGTTTTCCGAATGATACTGGGTTCCAGGGGTGAGGCCGCCAATATAGCCGTAATAATTCAAGTTGGAGATTGGCGTCACCACCGACGAGGCTGTGCTTAGTATGATCACTCTCGGATACTCTAAAGCAATTTTCGGTAGTAGCTCAGTAATCCTTAAGCTAGAGTAAATTGCAAATTTGCATCATACACTCTCATTAGTTAAAGAGTTGAGTAGAGGAAAAGAAGCGCTCTTCGGGCAAACATTCCCCCACGGGGAGTACGTTAGCTATGGATATCACCCACCGCCTCAACATCTTCAGAGTTCCGGAATCTCTCCCAGCACCAGGGAGGACGAACTGATAGCAACGCTTTCTGTCGGGTTCTTGAAAGCGGAGAGAGGCATCATCACATCATCAAGACCGAGGCAACGATCGCTCCCTCGTGTGACTCAACAGACAAGACCAAAACCACTCTTAACAGCTCACACCTCAAGTTCCGGCATTCTTGGAGCCATTGGTGAAAGACGGTCAGGAAGACACCCAATTCGTGACAAAGGTCGGAGAATTAAATATTGATTGACACTTTGGACTTACACAGCTTCTTAGCTGCTTTGTACATGTTCTCTGGAGGGAGAGGGTAAACGGTATTCATGAAATATCACTTGCACCGTACATACTGCAGTCACATTGAATGAACGGAACTGCATATATATCTCCCACCTTACCACCCGGCCACCACACATACCATCCCGTATCGGCTCAAGGGTAACACACAACCTTTATTTATTCCCCTTTATCGTGCAATGCAGAATGCAGCTCAGTAGTTATGCACATAGTTTACTCCTCCGCATGCCTCCCATCCCCATCCCCGTCAACAAAAGAAAACAGAAAGGAAAGATGCACACCCCAAAAACAAAAGGGAATACAAAGCAAATGATATACGCCTCTCCATCCAGTTAATGCAATGAAGTCTCCCCACCGTCCTGTTTCCTTAAGGATATACGCAAGGAAAAACACATAAAGGAAAAAAGCCTGTAACAACGAAACCCCTTTCCCTATATATGTACGCACTCCTCATCCCAGCGCCGAAGTTCTCCCGCTCCTCTCAGCACCCCTCCCCATAGCCGATGACCCTACTCCCGCGCTCCCAGGCCTACCAGCGCTTCCTGGCCGTCCACCCACACTTCCCCTCCTCCTCCCTCCATCGCCCCTCTTCAAAAATACCCTCCTCGTCTCAGCACCTCTATCGCGCACTCTCGGCATCGGCAGTCTAGCCTCCTCAGGGCTCGATGTGACTCCGCTGTTACTTCTACCTCTTCCTGTTCCTACTGCTCCATCATGTTGCTGCAGCTGCTCATCTTCATACTCGCCGTATACACTCCCGCCGTAGTTAGAGCCGCTGACACTCCCGCCGCGTTCGCTGGCGCTGCTGTAGAAACCCCCTGCCCCCGCCCCGCCACCGCGGTATCGCTCGTTCGATGCTTTTCGTACCTTCCCGACCACTCCCTCCACCCATGCTTGGCTTTCGGGTGTCATGTTCTTGTTGGCTTTGCTCCTTGGTCCTGCAAGCCCCAGCGGTGGTCTCGTGTCATCGCCGACACTCTCCGTAAATGACAATCTGCTTGTTTGGCGCCTGAGACCGAGCGAGGAGCCGGAGCTTGTTGGTCTTGACCCGGGAGAGTGTGGGGATGGTGGAGTTAGCTCCTGTCTGTGCAAGGGAAACGAATTGGTGGTTGGAGTGATGGGCTGTCGCTGCGAAGTCCCGTTGTGGCCACCGCGCATGATGGGGGACGGTCCTAGTGTGGGAGGGATTGTAGGGCCTTGGAGGGCTGGTGACTCGGATCGCCGGTGGCTGAGAAGCATTGGGGAATTAGAGCGCCGGATTGCTGGCGAGGGTGCACGTGCCGGCAGTGAATGGCGGGAAGAAGTAGCAACGACCGAGAATGCCGGGGAAACGGCGCGATGGGCTCTTCCTCCACATACAGGACTTCCAGGTCGGCTGGTGTTGGGGTTGTAGGATGGACTGGCTATCGGGCTCCCGAACCTAGGTAATGAAGAGTTGCTGGTACTTGGGCGGATAGTGCGTTGGCCTGCTGGTCCCCCGTAGGTAGGAATATCCTGGATTTCGAGACAGTTCTCACTAACAGCCCTCACTTTGCTTCCGTGGTGGGTTGCCCATTCCTTGAGATACTCCTCGAGGTCGCTCCACCCTCCTCCAACACGGCACACGAGTCTAGAGTCACCTACGAGGCGGACGTACAACTTTATGGGCGGCTGTTCATCGCTGCGGTGGAGATGATAGCATTTTATGTCGCCCTGAATACTATTATGCCGACGAGATGACGTTCTGAAGTGTCCTTGCGTTCCGGTAGAGCGTTCAGAGACGACAGATTTCGGCGCTGGAATGTTCGACTGGGAAGTATTCAACGACCTCATCGCGCGAGTCTTCTTATTCGACAGCTCGTTAAGTTTCTGGAGGTTCGACGCGGTAAGCTTGACTTTCTGCGGAAGACTCATGAGGAGATCATTTATTCTCTGGTCTAGTTCCTCGTCAGGGTTACGCAAGGGTGTGGATGGTTCTTCCTGACGACCGGGGGCTGAGTTCTCAAGCCATGGCCGCTCTTCGTACAGACGCTGGCGTTTATCCGGAGTCACCGAGCTGGTGTACGGCTGACGCCCCTGAACAATGCGCTTTGGCAATCTTATCGCTGGCTGAGCCGGGACGTCGAAATCCGGAGTTTCTTCACGATCGAAACGTCGCTGCTCTGCAGGCGAAGAAAGGTCGCTTGCATCGACTGGGCTGCTATCCAAGCCAAATGTCTGGTGGAGTGGCGACTGATTCCAATATTCGTTGTTTCCAACGGTAGGTGAAAGAATATGAGATCCATCCAATTCGGGAAGAACGATGTTGCTCGGAGTGTCGCTCAAACGTGTCCAATCGCTAGCCTGTTTGTAGATGTTAGTACTCGACAGAACACTGGTTAGACAAGAAGCGTACCTCGGAAGCTTGCTCTGGGCTAGAAAAGAATTCCTGAATCGGCCTTCGTTCAGGTTGCGGCTCCGTTGTAGACTTGTATCTCACCGACCCTTCAGCAAACTCATCCGGCAATAGAGAACGACTAGCAACAAGGTCATCCGGTAGCAGGGGGCTATTCTCAAGTTTCTTGGGGGCGGCGTCGGCGAAAGAGACATCACGACCCTCGAAGTATTCCTCTCTTGAGCCTGAAGTGGTAGCTTCAGATATGCTTGGAAGTTCCTGGACTCCACTCGCATCGCGATTAGACGCATACGGTGTTGAGGTAGCCAAAGGCTGGGTATCAAAGTCGTCGAACTCAACAAGCGAATCGTCGCCGGCGGGAGTTGAGGCATTCAGGAAACCATAGCCATGGTAAGGTGTGACGGGGCTACTCGCAACGGCTGACCGTGGGGTGGGGAGATTCGGGCTATCCAGGTGGTCGAATTTCGGCGGAGACGAATTCATTGTGTAAATCGCTTCATCTCTGTCGAGTTTGTCGTAGTCGGAAGCACATTCAATAGCGGATAGAACCTCATCTTCATCGCGATCAACCGATCGCTTTGCTTCCGGCTCAAAGGCGTCCTCCAGATGTGGCATTGCTACAGGTTTCAGAGCTTGCGAAGAGGGTGCATCTTTCAGGTCAAGTGCTTTCTCAAATATCGAGGGTAGGAGATCAATTGCATTGGCAGCAGAAAGAGACTCTGAACGAGTTGGCAGGGAAACCGCTCTCGAAGTTGAAACCGGCTCACTGCCCCGACGCTTTATGGTCACCTCCTCCTTTGACACATATGTGCTATCTCCCACAAGTTCTGTGGTATCAGGCGTACTCCTTCCAGAAGCCGCTCTTTGAATTTCTGCAATAGCCTGCTCAATAGCGAGCACCGTGGGATCTTTTGTCGCCTCCGAAGAAACCTTCATATCTTTGTCCTGGCTGTCTAAAGTCGGAAGGATAGGCAACGAACGCGACGTTAAAACAGGAGTTGGAGCATCAGAGACCGTTGTTCGTCGCGCCTTGAGAGCGGGCTTGTTAAGCTCTGGTGTTGACAATGACCGAGGAAGCGTTACATTCTGTGGCGTCGATTTCGATGCAAAGTTCTCAAACATCATTCTGGCGGCTTGAACCCTCGAGACCTTAGCAGGCTGAGGTGGTAATGTCTCCGGGGCGTTGGCTGTGGGCGCAGGGGTCGCAGATTTCGTCATCTGCTCGATAGAAGCTATCTTCTTCAGTACATGCTTTTCGGATATGCTTAGTGCGGGCTGTATTTTGGGCACCACCGGGGCTGGCTTTTCTGTTGGCTCTTCAGCAGTCGCGGTTGTGGGAGCAACGGCAGGTACAGCAGTTTCCTCCTTCTCACCACGGCGATCCTCAGTGGTTTTGGCGATGACAGCTTCGGGAACCGCTAGTTGGGCTGTATCTGGTATTTGGGCAAGGGCTTCCGCTGGTTGCACCGCAATATCCTCAGCAATGACAGTATTGGTCTCAGTCGGCTCAGGGATGGATTCCAGAGGAGGTGCTGGCTCCTGCGCTGAAAGTATGGAACTGACTGACTCCTTTTCTGGCTTAACTATCTCCTCGATCTCGCTGACAATCACAGCTTTAGACACAACTGGTTTGGATAAAGGTTCCTGGGTTGCGGTCGTACCCGCTGGTGCCGCTTCTTCCGTCGGTTCAGAAGTGGACTTCTCGTCTTCCTCGATGACGGTACCAAGCTCGGTAGGCTCATAGGTAGTTTCCAGGGGATGATCCATGACGTCTCGAGTGGTATCAGGGACAGTTGTTTCTTCCTCCACAGATTCAGTTGTAGATGCTTCAGGAGGATTGAAAACAATTTCTGCCGTAGGTGGAGTTACAACCTTCTGTTTCTCCTCCTTCTCCTTCTCCTTCTCCTTCTCCTCTTCATCTTTGAAGTGAGCGTCCATGACAATGACTGCCGGCTCAGATGCAGATTTCAAAAGAGTCGTAGTCTCAACGACAGTTGAAGTGGGAACCTCCTCCTCATCGTGCTCACTCTCGATTGCGGGTTCCATAATTGTAATGACCTCCTCTGATGCGATAAGTGGAACATCATTGACCGTCTCTTCTTGCTCATCTTCTCCCGCCTCTACGGTGCTTTCAATATCCTCGAGAACGACAGGAGTAGCTTCCAAGAGAAAAGCGAGTTCCTCTTTCTTCTCCACCTTCTCGTCAATAGGCTCGTCCAAAGGTGCAGCAATATCATCGACGGTCACACTTTGTCCAATATCTTCAGCGACAACAGCCGACTTGACCATAGGTTCCTCTAGTGTTATGTCTATCGCAGTATCATCTCTACTATTATCTTCAGTAACGGAGGATAGCACAAAGGCAGTAGGCTCGGGTGTGTTTGAGAATTCTTGGGCGACAGCAGTTTGCGCTTCCATCACATTGCTCTCTTCCGCCATGGCGATCTCAGGCGTTTCGGTTTCTGGTTCAGGCGTTGCTTCAGATACCGCTTTTTCTGGCAAGGGGAGAAGCTCCTCCTCCTCCTCCTCCTCCTCCTCATTTTTCTCCTCAACATCCCCTACTATCACAGGAGAAAATTCGGTCTGTTCAAGTGCAATGAGGGAGACTTTCTGGGCACCAACAGCTTCCATCGCGTTATTTTCTTCCTCGGTGATAGTCTTGGACTCTTCAATTTCTGGTACGAGCGTTTCTTCAGGTACAGCTTCTTTGGCTTGCGACGAAATAGTTTCCTCTTCCTTAGCATCTCCAACCGCATCGGCAGTGGAAAGAGAGGGCTCCAACTGCGCTGAACTCCCCGTCTCCGGGGTTGAGTCCTGAAAGATCTCATGGTCACTCTCTTGACCGCCGACATACGGCGATGTAGTCTCTGAAACTGCGACCCGAGAATCGAACCATTCCTCATTTAACTCGGTCTCAATGGGTTCCTTTATCTCGTCACCAGACTCTGCCTTCGTCACCTCGTTAGACCCCTGCTCACTAGCTGCTCTAGTGCTGTCAGGAGTCGACGGGAGCTCCTGTTTCAGAAGCACGGCTGGCGGTTGAATTCCTAATTCCAATTCTTCCGCATTCAAAGGAGGCGTCATAAATGTCTCCGTCCCCCCCTCGAGCTCTTCTTCGTCTTCGTCTTCCTCTTCGCTGTCCTGGTTGAGGGCGTCAAGCTCCAATGCGAGGGTTCGAGGTGATGGTAATGGTAGTTGCACATTTGGAGATTCGGATGCATGTTCGGTGTCTTCCTTAAGCTGCGGGGAACTTGCTTCCCCGGCTTCCGAAATAATATGCTGAAGCTGCTGACTAGTTGCGATAGGGACAGCAACGTCAGACTTTTTCTTCTCCGCTTCTTCCTGAACAATGGGAAGTTGTTCTGCAGTTGAACCACGCCGTGATCCCTTTGGAGACAGCTTTAGGGGCGATCCCCTCGGACTGAGCGGCACATCAAAACCTTGAACCACAATCGTCGGATTCTCCGAGGTTGTAGGAGATCTTAGTCTCTCGCCAAACGTTGCAGAAAAGAAACTCCTCTGCTCCTTCTCTGCTGCGTTTTCGGCCTCGCTCCTCCTCCGCTCCATATCCAGACCTGGGCTCGCAATCGGACTTGTCGGACTGAAACCACCCCTACCTGAGGTGAACGGGAAACCATCGCCGATACTATCGCCCCGGCTCCTACGGCTCCACCGCCTCCCTCGGTCTGCTTCGATCTCCGTAGCCTGGACTTCCCGTAACCGTTTGAGAAGGCTTTTGTCGAGCCCCAATCCAACCGGCTCCTGCTCCTCAGGCTCGTCGGCGGCAGCATCCATTTGCCCTTCGATCTCGATTCCCTCTTGCACATCCTCCTGCGCTTCAAGGGCCTCCATCAGGCCACGCTCAATCTCGCCGACCTTCTCGAGAACATCTTCGACGGCATCTTCATCCTCGCGGGCTTCTTCGGCGACACGTTCACTCTCCCTGACAAGCTCCATCTTCTCCATTTCGGTACGGAATTCTTCGGCTCTACTGACTTCTCGTAGTCGCCCTTCGAGCACAACGCGTTCAGCATCCATCTCCCAGTTGCTCACTCCTTCTTCAATGTCCTCCAACATTCCGATCCACTTATCGGGGAGAACGTCCTCCCTCCCTTCTAAAGCATCCAGCATAGAGTCCATTATCCTCCCGGCTGCTGTAACACGCTGCTGTATATTTTCAGCCATGACTGCAAAGATCTCTTCGTCCAGTTTCTGCGTTCCGTTCACGATGGCGGGAAGTCGTATTACTTCGTAACCCGCATCCAGGGCGTTCTTGGCGTTATCAAGCCAGCGGAGGAAGACGGGGACAATCTTGAGGACGGCGAGCCGGATAGCCCAGATGGAGAGCATCTTCATCAGGCGGTGTAGAGGTGGGAGGAGCTGAAGGGTAGTGGCTGTGATGACAGCAGAGGACGAAGTGAGGGGGTTATCAATTCCTGTTCGGTATGCTTGAAAGTATTAGACATGCGACCGGGGGGGGGTCCTGGGTTCATACATAAAACTTTGCCTTTGAGGCCTTCGACATCGAGTTCCTCGACTTCATCGGTGATTTGTTCTATACGGACTTCGTATTTTTCGATGGTAGACTTGGGTAGCGATCCAAAGTACTCTTCATTGTCGTCTACGTCTTCGTATTCGTCCTCGTCGTCCTCTGGCTCCTCCTTGTGGATCTGCTTGTGGCGATGGACAGGAGTTGAGGGCGTGAACGATCCGTTCGTCTTGATTGACAATGGCTCCACCGGGATTGATCTGGAGGTCTCCTGCCTCGGGGGTGTCGCTACTGGTTGTCCCCCATCCTCCATCATGGCAGCCACGGCCTTCCGCTGCATCTTAAGCTGCATAGGCGTCAAAGGCTTTCCTGCACGATTTGTCCTCGGCGTTTCGCCACCCAATATCACGCCTGCGGGCGAACCTCCAGCAGGACTTGGACTGGGCGGTTGTCCTCTCCTCAGTGGGCTGTCTTCGTCTTCTTCGGTAATGTCATCCATCCGCAGAATCGACTTCTGGCGCTCCTTCTTCTTCTTCTTCCCCGGTTCTGGCGGCAGATAGCCTTCTCCCTTTCCTCTCCCCCACGCCAGAGTCCATCCCTCCACTTCACGTAGCCACTCCCCGACTTTGACAATTCCTTCAGCCGCACGAAGACTCCAAGCGCGTTCCTCCGTGGTAAAGCCCATTTCGGAGTCGTTGGCCATCTCCCTTATCGTCATAGGCGTCAATTTCGATAACAGCGGGTCGGTAGCGACCAAGGCCTGGATTCTCGATCGATTCGAGCGGGTGGGCGACACCGACGGCGACGAGTAGTTGCTGCGACATGGCGATGTTAATGCGGACCGCGGAGCACGGTAGTAGTGGCTCGACAGGAATGCTGGCGGTGGTCGGGGGGTCTTTGGAGGGGCCGGATGGAAGAAAGACGATATTGACTGGGGCGGGGTGGTGGAGAATGGAGACAGTGGCGACGGTGTGACGGGTGCATGGCTGTGTGCCGAGGGAGGGTCGGGACGTCGAAAGGCTGAGCCCGAGGATGGGGTCACGGGCAGGGGAGAGGGTCGCTCTGGTGTCCACCCCGGCGGGACGGGGGAGTGCAAGGACATGCCGAGAGCGGTGTTGGTGGTGACGGCGGTGGTGGCAAGGTGTATAGCTAGCTGTGTTCGAATGGGGTGTGCTACAGCGATGGATAGGAAAACGGGTAACGAGTCGGTCGCAGGTGGTCGACGTCAGTATGATCTTGGTTGGTTTGTGACGAGATGATGCGATGAAAGAGTGGACAAGTGGACAGTGAGTGAGTGGGCGAGCGAATAAATGAATTGTCGAATCCGTAATTGCTTTCTCGGCCAGTAGTGCGTGCTGGCGGAGAAGACGCGATTAGGTTTTGTTCCCGTGCGTTGGGTCCGTGTGATTGGCCGGCTGGGCTGGGCTGGGCTGGGTGCTGTTCGGTCAGGGACAGGCGGTCGCGAACAACGACAACGAGAGCGAGAGAAACGGAAATCCTGCTGCAATGCTGGAGGCGAAGGAAGCCAACATGTCTTGACGGCGGTGGTAGAATCGACGAGCAGTCAATGACTGATAGCGATAGTGATAGTGGATAAGCGAAACGTCGGTCCTTGGAGTCCTGTGCAGTGGTCTATAGGGATGCGGACGGGGGGTGAAGGAGCGAGTGTGCAGTGGCACTATAGGGACGGGGAGACGAAGGAATGGCTTAGCTGTGCGCTGCGCTGCTGCTGCTTGTTCTGCTTCTGTCTTGAGGGACAGAAACAAAGCTCCTCGTCGACGAGTCCCGTGCACAACATGCAATCTTACTATCGCCGCTATCTAACCGACACGGGCGAAGCTGCAATTTGGTCTTCGCTTAGCTTGGCTGAAAGAAAAACTGTGTTGTCGGGCCTGTCTCCTGGTTGCTGATTCCTGTTCCTGCGTGACGTTTCATGTTCCAGTCTTGCGTGGTCAATCAGAGCCTCACCTTCCTCCCTCACGACCCACAAATCCGCCCACCTGCGACAATCACAATCCGTATCTGCCGAATCCTCCGAGACCGAGACAACGCCGACCTGCCAACCGCGAATCATGTTGGCCCTTCGCCATTCTTCGGCGTTTCCGATACCTCTGGCCATGCCACACGCCTTCATCGGGATCACTCGCGCATCCTGCTTGCGGCAACATGACGGACGATCATGTCCCGTCGCGAGTATATATATACCTCCTGTGACTGCTGGAGTGGCTGAGCGATGGTGCCCCCGCCTCAACGCTTTACTATAACCTGCCCCCGGTTCCAGCCGAGGTAGGGAGAGCTTGAGCTTCAGCAACAGCTACAGCTACAGCTACAGCTACAGCGACACAGGCACCCCCAACAGACAGACAGAACAACATGCATATCCACCTCAGCTACAACGATGCCGCGCAATCCAAACTGATCCACCGGGCCGCGACAGCCCCCGCCGTCCACGCGCGCCCCCTGGCATCCATCGACACCCCCGGCCACTTCACCCTCTCCGTCAACTACACGGCCGTCCCCACCATTTCGAACGTGGACTACGACTATGCCTTCTTCTCCCCGCCCCCCGGAACCTTCACCATCCGCATCTCACACCCTGACACCGCCCTCACCAGCGCACGCATCACTCCGCGGAAGCTCAAGATCAAGCCCACCATCAGCGCCGGTGTCGTCACCGCAACTCTGCCAGGCACAGGCTACTACATCATCAAGCTGAACGCGTTCACCGAGCTCGTTCTCCTCGCCGACAAATCAGAGATGCTAATCCCGCCCTCCAAGGGCGCAGGCATCTTCAACGTTCTCACCGCCGGCGCCCGCAACGACAACACCTCCCTGGCCACCACAACAACCGCCTTCCAATCCTGCCTCGACTCCGCCTCCAAAGTCTCTGGAACCGTCTTCGTCCCCCCCGGCGTCTACGCTCTCGGAAACCTCACCCTCCGCTCAAACACAACCCTCTACCTCTCCGCCAACTCCACGCTCCGCTTCGACCCCATGCACCCCTACTCCGTGCACTGGCGCAAAACCTCCCAGGGCGGACGCCCAATTACATACTGGATCTCTACGGCATTTGGGTCCACCAACATCCGCGTGATCGGCCGTGGCACAATCGACGGCAACAGTGTCGGCTCCGCCCGCGCAAATCTCGGCAGCAACCTCCTCGTGCCCATCGCAACAACCTCCTTCGTCTGCTCCGGTATCCTCTTCAAAAACTCCGCCTCCTGGGCCGTAACACCAATCCTCTGCACCTCCGCTTCCTTCACAGACATAAAATTCCTCAACCGCTTTCGCGACGCCGGCGAGAACGACGGCATAGATGTAATGCACTCCTCGCACGTCCTAATCTCAAACGCAATCGGAATCGGCCTCGACGATCCGTTCTCTACCAAAACCTGGCGCGCAAGAGAGGATGATATCACCTTCTCCTGGCCGATCCCGCCGCAGGGGTTGCCAGGGAACTATAACATCACGTTCGAGCATACGGTGAGCTGGACGATATGTTTTGGGCTGAAGATCGGGGCGGGCGTGTCCGCGCCGCAAGAAAACATATTTTTCCGCCATGCGGTGGTGTATGATACCTCCCTTGCTATCGGGATACATTTCCAGTACGGCAATGCGTGGGTGAAGAATGTCGTGTTTGAGGATATTGATGTCGAGATGTGTACGTGGACGAATATGAATATGCGGACTTGGTGTGCGTTTTTTGTTACGGGGGGCACGGATACGGACGTGCCGGGAGAGACGGCGATTAGGGCGGTGACAGTGAGGGATGTCAGGGTGAGGGATTTGGGGAAGACGGTGGCCAAAATTGAAGGACGGGGAAGTGGACGGGGGATGGTCGAGGGAATTGTGTTTGAGAATATTTTGTTGCCTGGGGGGGGAAAGGCGAAGACGTTGAAGGAGATGGGGTTTGAGGGCGGGGTTAAGTTTGTGGAGGGTGTAGTGGTGCGGTGATGTGGACTTGGAAGTTTTTGGCGTTTAGGGAAGAGTAAGAGTGTTTAGTTTAGATATAATAGCCCAGAGTGCAGTGCACTATCCGAGACTGGATGATATATATTCTATAACTCGTAACAATAGTCTGTAATAAACATAATACAACCATGAAGAAAAGCCGTCCACCCCCCCGCCGCCTAGTCCCATTAATTCACAAGTTCCAAAAAAATACCAACACCAAACGCTCTTCCCCATGGTAAACCGAATATATACACCCTGTCCTCTGCCATGTAGAGTACGCCGTTCCCCCCGGATTCATCCAGCCTTCCTCCACCTCCACCCCCTCACCCTCCAAAAATACACCGGCACCCCAGCAGCCACAAACGCACACACCACTAGGGTCTGCAGTGGGCTCGAGAACACACTCCGCGAGATTAAAAACAGGCTGACGCAGCAAAACACCAGCGGCGTAGTGATCCACGTCTTATACGGTCTCTCCAACTTCGGCTCTCGGAACCGCAACACTATCAACCCCAGCACGGTCAGGAAGTAAAAACTATACCCGGCAACGCCATAGAACGTCAGCAATGTCCCAAACTCTCCCACCATAATGTACGCGGTCGAGAACACGGCATTCAGCAGCATCGCGTATACGGGGGTTTTTCCGAACCAGGAGTGGAAGCCGAGAGTGCCGAAGAGAGATGGGAGATAACCCTCCTTCCCGGCCACGTAGACGAGGCGGCCAGAGGTGAATGTGGAAGCGTTGAGAGCGCCGATACAGGAGAGAGATACGACGATTGCGAAGACGAGTCCGCCGACGGGTCCGAAGACTTTTGCGCCATATGCTACGGCGATGGTGTTGGAGGACCCGATTACGCTACCAGAGAGAACGAAGTAGTAGGCCATGTTGGCGAGTAGGTAGGATGTTATTACTATGGGCATTCCGGTGTGGATTACCCGCGGGAGATCACGTGTGGGGTGCTTCATTTCGCCGGTTACAAAGTTGACCTGAAGTTCGTTAGTATGGAGTAGATGGAGGCGATGGGGAAGGGGTGGGGAGCATACGTTGTCCCAGCCGTCGAACGCCCACAGACCGGCGTAGAGTGCAATTGCGTATTCACCGAGTCCTCCGATGCCGCTGGTTTCGCGTTCCCCCACGCCGCCGGGACGAGGCTCAAACCAGCCCATTTCTTTCCATTCCTTATTCGCGCCCTTCCCATCGCCGTTGAGTCCAGTCACTGCTACCAGGATGCCAATGATGGTGATGGTAAATAGCGTGCCAACCTTCAAAAACATCATCCCATCACTCACCCGTGCTGTCAGCCGTGTAGAAATGATATTCAATGCCGTCACCGAGAGGAAACATAGCGCGGCAGTGATCTTATTCGCCCACGCACTCGGCAGTGGCCTGTCAGTGTCCATGAACGAACCAAACAGCACCCCGTTGATGTACTCTCCCGAGATAATCGCAACGATCGCGGAGCCCCCTGGCTTCAACACTACTATCGCCGCCCAGGAGAATAGAAACCCTGCTAGCTCCCCGAAACAGTGCCGGAGATATACCCCGCTCCCGCCGTTCAGCGGAATCGCACCTCCGAGCTCCGCATACGACGCTGCACCCGTCCAAGCTAGTAGGCCGGCAACAGCCCAGACGATTAGCGACACACCAGGGGACGGTACGTGGTTGTTGACTTGGCTTGGGGACGAGAAGATGCCGGAGCCAATCTGCAGACTGATTAGTAGCGAGAGGCCATTCAGGAAAGTCAGTGTCTTCTGTCGCTCAAGTCCTCCAATGGTACCGGATCCTGCTGTAGATGTGGGTGCGCCTAGTGGCTGGTACCGCGAGCCCTCGGCGGAGGAGGTGAGAGGGACGAGGTGGGTGTTGAAGTCGAAAGCGGAGGAGATGGAGTAGGAGCGGTTCGAACTCGGACGGTAGATTCCTGAAGCTTCCGCGTCGATGTCGGAAGAGAGCGAGAGCCGACGCGAGGAGGAGATGCCAGAGGGTGAGGAGATGGAGGAACGAGCGCTACGGGAGTGTACCGAGTCGGAGTCAGCGAGGGAGGCGAGCTCGAGGGAGTCTCGGACAGGCGCATAGGCGACACGGGAAGCCGAGGGACCGGACATCGGGTAGGTGTTGGTGATGATGGGCCTGGCTGACAGTGGCGTGAGGCTTCCGTGTCAAGTGTCGTTTTTATGTGTCGCGCGTGGTGTCAGGGAGTTATGATCATAATCGTCATTAAGCGTTTCGTGTTAGGAGTTGAGAGGTCGTAGTGCTGTCAAAAATAGATGTCAAGTCGTTGAAAGGGGCTTTGGGTTAGGGGTTCCACGTGATTCTACACATGACATCACTCGCACTTCGACAAAGTGCATATCCGACAAAAAACCTCTACGATTCAGTAGTGTAGGGGTATCATGGGCGCTTGCCACCAGCAATTCTGCGCCCGACCCGGGTTCAAATCCCGGCTGAATCATTTTGGTACCATTAATGGTGAAAAGAAAGATATATTTTTGCAGTCAGTCCCAAAACACAAATCCTGAAAAGCAGAATATTCCGTCCATCTTATCGCAGCTGCGGGAGGGGGTTCTGTCATGACTGAAGAATCGTTACTACCTCACGATCATCCGCTGAAGACGAGTTGAGACCTTTTTCGGGGATGATGAAAGTTGCTGGCCGGTAGCGCTGTGGGGTGCCAGTTGTCTCTAGTGGGCTGTATATCCTGCACCGACAGTAAGCGAATGTTCTTAATGATGGCTTTTATTCTCCTCGGTCACTGCGATGGAGGATATTGGGGATCCTGACAATCCTCGTGCTGCTTGTTGCTACTCTAAGTAGCGGAAGAGAGTGATATGCCGTTGTCCTATCTAGAAAGTTCATGTATGTTATAATGGTGCAGAGTGATAGATGGACATGAGACAACCTACGGCCAAAACGCCGATCTGTGACTGGATCTTTAGTACGTTGGCCCAGCTATCACTCTATTAATATACAGAGTCTGTGCTTTGCACACATCGCATATTCGGTATTGACCAAAGTCGACCTACCGGCTTAATACACGTGCTTCGTTGAGGAACAGCTCGTAACATAAGAGCAGCATTCCAACTTTTAGTATCGCATCCCCAAGAACCGGTGGGGGGGCCTAGAGCCATCTTATTAGCCCTCATTCATTACTCTAGCAGAATCAGAAACCGACAGTTTGTTCATCAGAGCAACAACCATCTCCACCAGGTTGTTTGTCATTTGTCGTTTGTCGTTTGTCGTTTGTAGATTGTTTGGTCGTAGTCATATTGTATTCAGCCGCTTACGACCATAGCATACGACACCAGGCTGTATGTTCTGGTACACTCTGAGTGACACATCCTGGAGTTTAGCGCATAGCATGGACACCTTCGATTCTATACCCAATCCATTCCATCGTGACAGGGCCGGACTTAGACATGCCATCGCGCATCGATTGACGAAAGCGCACCATCATAGGCCATCCGCTTTAACCGTATGCTTCAGCCAACTTGGTCACTGATGCAGCGAATCGACATTTGGTATGCGACGACTCTTTGAGCGATTTTATCGCGTCAAACAGACCGGCAATAGCGACTGTATCTATATCGTAAGGGCAAAATGATACTGTGTGAACCCTCAGCGATTAAACGCTACGTCTGACTACTTATTGGTGCCGAGGAAATGGCGCACCTAAGAATTCGTGCCTAGATCGATACTCAGTTGGCTGACCTAAGAAGCATTCTAAGCTGAGTTCCGTCTTCCAATGAGTAACGAGTAGAATATGCTGCACTATTTACTCTAGGTCTAGGCGAATTTTTATTCCTTCAGAGATTGCTGTTAGAATGCTCACCATAGTCCTCACTCATCATGTGCGTGCAAGTCTGGTGTTTCAGACGACGGCTTGGCTCTGCGCTCCGCGCTCCGCATCACACTTCCGGCGCTCGCTACCGAGAAAACAAGTTCACGCCTAAGGCAAAACGGGATTGAATATGCGATATGGGCATATACGTTTTGAAACATCCCCCGCGCAGTCCGAGGAAGTGCAGATATCACACTAGTACTCATGACACTTCAGCCTGGATTTTGCCGGAAAGTAATGTTGAGGCTTTGTAACGTCATAGCACCAAGCTTCCGGTGGCGCTCTGGAGATAACGGTCGTAAACGGTCAGCTGTTGAGATGTATCAGGTACTCGCGGACTATGGACTCCGTCCCACTTGTCGTGTGATCTTACTTCAGCTCGGATTTTCAATATCGAGCACCAAGTTTGGAGCTCAAACCTAGAAGTCACGCAGAAGTTGACGAAACTATCTACACGTGTAATGGCCAATCGGGCCCGTGCGCTTACAGCACTCTCCTCCCATTCCAGGACATCCTGAGAGCCAGCAGTAACTTTTATAGAACTGTTTGGCGCTGCACAACCAGTCATACGCTAAGAGAACTAGGTCTTCTAGAAGTAAGCCAAGATCAGTGGGTCCGGCTGAGGCGATATCTAGCCTTAAGTTGTGACCCAGCAGCACCAACAGAACGAAAACAACATTCGGCATCACTCGATGGTTGTAGAAAGGTAATTGCTTCTCCGGGTAGAACGGCACCATAGTCTCGACTTTTAAATACGGCAAACTGTGACGTTTTATGTAGGGACGTCGTTCTCAGCTCTGCGTCGAAGTGCCCAACCAAGTTGGCGCGCGCATATCCAGGTAGGTGGAAATTTTATCCACTGCTTTACGGGATGCAGTGCTGTCAATTGAACTCAAACGTGCATAAAAGCAGCACCAACAGTCATTCATCCCATGCATAAGTGCACGCGGCAGAAAACTCCCAGATAAGCGTCGCTCCTTTCGCCCGCTGTTGCTGCCAAATGTTTGCATAGACAATGTGGGGCAGAAGCGGAATCATATCACCGGTATGTCTGTTTGCTTTTGACTTTGCCAATCGTTAACGTTTCTGAAGTGGTGATCATGAGAGTGAGGGATTATCTGGCTAGCGAAGTAAAAGCAACAATGTTTTACATTTGAAAGACAGGTCATATATATATTATCGCGTTGGAGAGATAGAAACGGTCATCGGGATGGAGAAATTTTGGTTGGCTGGTCAGAATGCGGGGAAGCGATTTGACTAGACCTGCCACGAGCACATGATAATCATTTGTATTTGTTTCTTTTTGCGAATTTTCCTTCTCAACCCTAACCTCGAAATTCGATTGACGACCCCATCCCCACTAAATTGCTCTACTTTCAGACAAAGCTACTCGATGCCAATGCACTACAGTATACCTCTAATACCAATGCATCACAGGACGCGTCCGATAACCAAGTTAGCTGATTTCTGCCAATCAGCTGTGGAATATCAAGTTTGCGATGGAACGACGTTTCAATTCCCAATCAAACTTTCCCAACGACTAGCCATAGACGAACTTTATCCGCATTTAGAGCACGCCACTGGTTAATGCAAGAACAAGCATCATTCCGAACGAACAAGCGCGGCCACTCACCATCTCGCCTATGTACTGTCGTCCCCACGCTCCAATGGTGACGCCAGCGATTAGCAGGGAGAAAGAGTCCGGACCGAAACAAACTTTTGCATGCTTCGATTCATCGCCTCCCAGCGGTGATGTGACCGTTACGATCCATGAGCCATTGCCGTCAGATGGGCAACTCGGTGATCAGGAAACCCATAGATACCATCGATTATTGGTCTTCGCGGCTTTCCAACCGCCTCAAACGCAGTTATAATTGGTCTACTGAGCCTTAGCTAATATCAATACCAACTGCCTTGATTGTGCCAACAAAACCCAGTTCTTCCAGAGCCTATATGGGGAAACAGCACTTACATATATCTGCCAAACCACGGCGCGGCACGCGCACACTGATGCTGCCATGGCTACCGAACATACACACAATAAAAGCAAAGACAGGAATCTACATTATCATCCCGCGTATTTCTCGGATACCAACCACCAACTTGGGAACTACCGCACTGTCACCGGCTAGTACCACCATATTTACCTTGCGGGAGGCCTGAGCTGGTGCTGCGTTGCTTTGGTATGAGATCGGCAAGTTTCTAAGAGATCTACATACTCGGGAGATTGATCAAGATTTGGTTGAGCTATTGGGTGATCATGGGCGCCTACCCTACGGTGACTCTGACTAGAGCTATTTTAGGGCCATCCATCCTTCAGTCCATCTTGTAGATTTGAAAACACATTTCACTGCACGCCATAATCTCGATCCTTCCTCCTTTGAGATCGTGATCGCCCGCCACGAAGCATCACAGCCGGCTTTGCTCCATCCACCTCGGAAATGCCGCGTGCGTTAGTGGCGCTTGATGACCCAGGTATTTGCTAAGCTAGCTGTGATATCACTTGAGTTAAACTGCCGGATATCGTAAGGTTATAACACGGAACTGAAAATTCGGTATCGGTATCGGAAGTCGGAAGATACCTGCCCTGGGCGGCGCGCCGCACGGGTAGAGGGAGTTACTACCAACTCCACGCTATAATGAAGACAATTCGGTACCAACTTTCGGCAGACCCGTTAGGTACTATATGCCTGTGATCATGGAGGATTTCGTAGTGTACAACCCCAGAGGGCAAGACAAGGTATTGTGGAGCGCGGAACGCCACAAGTCATGGACCAATCTGCAATATATATCCAGCGCTTGATTGTAAAGACAGCAACGTTAGACCAACGTCTTGCAGCGCTAGCTAGTATCTTTGTTAAGGATGGTGCCTTTCAGTTGCCTGTCCATGCATGTCCGGTTACCCAGAATGTGCCGGTGATCTCCCAGAGCCGGTTTATCTGAGTCAAATACTCCTGCGGGACGAGCCTGAATCGAAACCCGGAACACAGATGCCTTGGGGGCGTTGTCCAACCACAATATAATATACCCTACCACCAAACAATGCAGTCAGACATGCACTTTGTAGGTTATAAATTAGTTGGCATTGTGGGATTGTGGTTGCTGGGGAATTACGTGTCACATGACTTGATACGCCGGCAGGTGGCTGCTGCAGGCAGTCAAGCGTCTGTTGCTGCACCGAGTCGATTCGAAACATTCATGCCGCAACTTCTGTACATTATTGTTTCCCCGGGCCAACGAAAAGAAGAAGAGTTTAAAGCCTCGTATCCACCCTGCGTTTCTGTATGTGCATCCATATCTGCCATCCGGATCCGCGGCCATCAACTGGTGGATGGGAACGGTATTTTTGGTAGAGACCACCCATTAGCCATTATTTCATTATTTCGATCAAGGTTCATTTTTAAGACCTTGGTATGATGGGGTTTAATCACCTGGCTACAGCACGCCGAGTGCTCTTTTCTACCGATTGTGTCGGTAGATAATCCTTCCCTCTCGTAACTTCGTACATGTACCTATACAGCGCTGTTGATTCTCCATCACCACTATAGCCACATCCAACAAAGCGAAAACAAACTCGTCCAACCGTGCCCGTTTTGTGACCAACAAAAGGAAACAAAAAAATTAACCCTCCCAACGATTCCAAATGTAGAGTACTGTACATGAAATGTTCATGATTAAAGCGTACATAAAACTGCATTTCCCGATTGTTCCTCTCTTTTTACCAGGTTCATAAATACCGTGCAGATACATATAGACCCTCATATGCATGCAGTAAATATATGGACAAATTAAAGACCCCGTACGCCTAGACAACAGAAGGAAAAAAAAAAGAAGTATGAGAACAAAAAAGGCGAAGGTATCGATGAAGTTTCCTTACCTTATGCAGTTACTCGGAATCCGATGCAGAGCCGCCATCAGCCTCCTGCTGCATTCTATACCGCTCTTTTTCATCTGCAGTCATATCACTCTTTGCCCTGTCTAGCCGTACGAATGCCAGCATAATCAACAGAGCTATTGCCGCCAGCCCAACTTCGAACCAGAATACATACTTGTGGCTCTGCCGAAGGCTAGTGTGCCGAGTTTCGTGGGCCAGGATCTCTCCAAGACCTAAAAAGAACGCAATGCTAAGATGCATGTTGGAGTTGATTCTGAAAGTTGACGCGCCGTTAGTTGGTTGCAGTGGGATATATGACTGTGGATACAAGCGAGACTTACATGGCTCCAGCAAGCCCCTGTTGACGTTTCGGTAGCCCAGTGGTGATGAAAATGTTGGTGATATTAAAACTTATGTCGATCCCAATTGTTCCAGTGATCATAGCTGGAAAAACGAACGCCCAGTATGGAGGGTTCGCGGGCATTATGGCAAAAAGTAGTGGCGCAATAATCCACGATACACCAGCTATAAGCATGAGAATTGTACCGGAGAGTAAGTGAAGTACAAAACCGCCAGCCGCTGCGATAATAATTCCACCCACACACATTGGGGAGAACCATGCGACGATCTGCAGCGGGGAGCCTTGTAATGTAGAGTCCATGCTATCAAGAATTAGTACTCCGGATAACGAGGTCCGTGGTGAGGCTGAAACAAGATGGCGGGGATGCTCACTAGTACGTAGAGTACAGTAAAAAGATACCCAATCCTCCATATTGCATAAACATTGCACCAACAACAGCTGGGAACATTTTGACTTTGAATATTTCAACTGGCAGCAATGGCTGTTCTGCCATCCAACCTTCCCACCATATGGCAAGACCCAAAATGACCGTTCCTGCGCAAAACGAGGCCGGGATGTACGGTGTTTTCCAACCACGGGGAGCGCCCGGTGAAGCCGTGAATGAGAAAACAATCAATATCAATCCCGAGACTATCAGAACGGTACCAGGCCAGTCCATTTTGATGCCAAAGGCCGCGCGCTCGTCCTTGTCACATGGCATAGAAGCCCATGCAAGAAAGAAGGAGATTGCGGTCAAAATTGCGCCGATGAAGAAGTACCAGCGCCAATTCATTAGCTGAGCTGCGAGTCCGGCAAAGAAGATTCCCAGGAAAAATCCAAGGGGTGCACATGCCCCATAAACTGAGAAAACCTGTTCAAAAAGAGCCCGTTAGTCACTGTTTGATATGGCCGACATTGCTCCCGTAGAACATTATCGCAGAGGAAAAGAGTGCAAAAAATGAATGTTATCCGGCGCGCAAAGTTTGTGGAGCTGAGGGCGAGCGGCTTTCCAATTGAGGCTGTCGCAATATCAAGCAAAAGTAGAAATAATAGTAACTAACCAGGTTTTTCCGGGGGCCGGGGCGATAGACACTTCCTAGGAGCATTACGCTACTAGGAAGAAATGCAGCTGGTCCTAGTCCTTGGAGAGCCCGCGCGAAAACCAACATCAATTCTGTTCTTGCAATCCCTCCAAGTATACTAAAGATAACGAGCCATCCCACGCCCAATACGAACAACCGCTTCCCGCCGTACATGTCGGAAAGTCTGCCCATGGGCAGCAGAAAGCAAGACACAACCAGTGAAAATGCAGATGCGGGCCATGTCGATGAATCCTCGTTAATATCAAGTGCTTTAACAATTGCTGGCACCAGAACGTTGAACCCAGATACATAGTATTCCTGCAGAGCGAAATCATTAGCGGATGTCTCACTGATATACGTAGGCATAGCTCGCCGAACACGCCGCTTAACACCACCGGGAACGGGGAAAATCAACCCACCACCAAGATCTGAGCCATGCATATCGATAGAACAAACCCAATCTCTGACCAGCGGGTTTTGAAACACTCGGGTCTGACTCTCCCCAATCGCTCAATCTCCTTTTTGTCAATGACGTCAAAAAGAGAACCGTCGCGATCGGCAATAGAGCCACGCCCCCCACTGCTGGAGGGTGCTGTTTTTTGCGATTCCGAATCCTTAGTGCTGCTCATGGTTTTGATGTCTGTTCAGGGGAAAGTGCTGAGAGTAGGCGGGCCTCTTCTTGCTGAAAACAGCTTCCGCGGCAGCGCCGGAGACGACAGTGTGAGAGTTTACAACCAGTATTGATAGAATGACGGACTTCAGTCGACACCCGAGGGAGCAACCAGGTGAACGATAGCTGCTGGTAACTCACTTCTATGGTCAAGCTGATGTTGAATGACTGACGCTGAACGATTGAAAGGCGTGCGAACTGGGTTCTATTTATTCATATCAAGCTGTCGGGATACCATACCTAGACATTCTGCGGGTAAGACAATATTGCCATGATCAGTGAGCCGATCACCTTGTGTGTAGTGCCATGGAGACCAGACCGAAAGTGTAGTAAGAGGTAGGACCTGTGACTCGATGGAGACACGCCATGTGGCACAGACTTGCAAGCAAGCATAATCAGCCCAGGAAAAAATAAATAAATTATGACGACGCGCCACAGACAGGAGAATAGGCATATAATTGTGAACTGGGGTATTTATGGAGTGGGAGCCCGGATGAAACGACTGGAAGATGTGAACGATGCATACATACATATTTTAGCTTGTCCACAAAAGTATTGGGGGAGGGGGGTGTTGAACGAGGACGTCGGAGTACCACTCAAGTCCAAGACTTGTACGTAGAAGCCATGTTTAAAATCGGGCAGATAAGGTGCAGAAAAAATAATTATAGTTCGAAGTCCTAATTGGTATAGGCATACTCATTAGTGCAGATGTTGGTCCTGAGAACTAAGTATTTGTCAAGTTTGACTGACATAACATCCGTAGACATTTCTGCAGTCGTCCCAAGATCTGTAATGTATCTGCCAGATGTCTGGGAACTGCAGGCCCGTTTGGGCATCCCAACTGGTGCAGTTTCGCGGCAAAACTACCTCTCACAAGTGTGGGTGTGCGTTCTGCATCCCACCTTCCAAAGTCGCCGCGTAACGGAAGATTACACCTTGTATTTCGCTCTAGAGCGACCGACATCGCCATACCTATGGCAAAAAAAAGAACTATGGACAAAAGGGACCCAATAGAGAAAGCATGAGGCAAATCAATATAATCAAGTTCCCATAGATTCTCTTTGCTCCAAGTAGAAGCCCTAACCGCTGTGACGTTCAGGGGGCCAATCAGAAGCCAGAATTGGCTTTCTTAACCATGCAAGTGGACTAACTGCAAGTCATGGTACTTAAAAACACAGAGTCAAGTGCTCGCCTAGATAATTGTCATCGCTCCGGGGCCGGGCCGTATGATACACGTGCCGAGAAACTCTAGATCTATCTTTTGCCCACGCACTTCTTGCCACTAGATTACGCACGGACTAGGACCACCCAACTTCGATCGAACCACACCCACTACACTCACACGCACTCGTACTCACTCATTCGCACGCAGAGATACATACTAAGTATGTGTGCATAGGCAATTGTCTGAGCTGGTTGGAGAGCGACTGTGGGTGTTACTCAATCCCGCATTCAGTGACTTAGCCCAGTGGCCAGTGGCAGAGGCATTCCCCGAGCCGAGGATCGGGAAGATCGCGGACCGTGGTACGTAAATGAAAAGGAGATATCCGGGTCGCAGTGGGGTAAATTCTCACCAGCCGCGCGAAGCGTTCCACGAGGGTTTAGTAGTTTTGCCAGAATTTGACTGCAAGAGCAGAGACCATGTAGACAAAAATTCTCCTAGCTCAACATACCCAAGGTTCTTGATCTGAGCGTTGGAACCGCAGGACCGTAACACAGCACTGGAAATTTTTACACGTTCTACTATATCTCAGGGATGAAAGCCGAATCCACGCATTTATTATTAAAACAAGACATTAGGCGCACAATAACCAATTTGATATAAGGCAACCTAGAGTACAATCACCTGAGTTGCTGGACGAATCAAATACTCCCATCGAACATTGTTCGCTAGTATGAAGTGGTAGTTCCCGCAGCATGTATGCAGATATATGTATGATTTAGGCTTCCACGCCCGAGAAACGCCAGAACCGATCTGCCGAAGCCGTGAATTGGGATTTCTTCCGAGTTGGATACACACACATATCTGCACTTGTTATGCCGATGTATGCATGTGTATGCACTCCATTCATCGCCGAGCAGCAATGGAATCTGGTTGCACTCTCGTGGCAGCCTTTCATTTGTACTTGATACAACTCTTGCAGGAAGGTGTGAACTGGTTACATGAAGAAATCTTTCCTCAAGATTCGTATCGCACACGATGAGAAGGCATCGACGAGCTGATAATCAATTGCAGAAGAGCTCATTGTCAGATTGTCAGATTTTTTGTATGAATCGAGACCGATGTATTCATCACACCTTCGAACATGAGATTATGCCCGGCTTGCTTAAAATGGCGACCGATATGCCAGCGACTTCCTGCAGATTAGTTTGGGCTAAACTTCAGATCGTATTCCGGGTTAACTCATTACCTGAGACTGCCCGTAGCTACAGAGGCATCACTATGTCATGAACCTAACTCCGAACAAGTGCTATAAAGTTGATGCAAGGTCTGGTAAGGTGTATATATACCTAAGTAGGTATACACAAATGTTACTTAAATATTGTAACTATAGAAATAATACACAACAAGATGCGGTTATTACTGAGATGATATGATTTGCCGCGGAGCAGAGTCGCAAAGCAGGCGCCCAGGCGATATCGATGGACAGTATAGAAAGATTTCTCCCCGATATAAATTTCCATGTGTCAGTTCAAAAGGGGATCATGCCGGGACGCACATGATGCAAGAAGGCCGCGCGAAGTTCTAAATTTCAAGCACCAATCTCAAGCACTTAGCGCATATTTAACTGCAAACTACCTGCAGCCAAGAACGACGCGGTCTACCCTGAAAGCTACTTTCCAACTGCGCGGAAAGTGCGGGAAAAAGAAAAGAAGATACCGTGACAGCAGCGACATATGATTGGCATTCGATCCGACCCCAAGCGACGGCGAAGAGCATCTCGAGCCTCCACGCTTGAACATCGCGGGACCATGTCCAATTTCTGCCTACTTCCCGTATCGATCCAATCACAAATGCTCGATTTGAGCACTTCTACTACTGACAGGTTGCGCTGTTGACCGCCATGTACATGCCCACCGACCGGAATACTGAGACGGGGATACCGATGACCTGAGTATCTTCGTGTTACCATCTTCTTGTTTCGCTGGCGAACCAACAGATTTTCCGAGATTAATGGGCGCCCTTCTGCCTATACGACTGTCACAGATCATCCGGTTATCTATAATATATCTGCTGTCCGTCCGTATCTGTGGGTAATTCTCCAGCGCATGGGTGTGCATGGTTGAGTACTTTTCAACCATTTCCCCATCTGAATTTGCATCTATATCTCGGTTGTGCTTGGGCTTTTCCATATTGTATGCAGAGATAGGTTTCCCATCCGGCGACGGGCATTGTTTTGGTAGTTTTCATGTATCTTTCATGTACACGAGAAATAGTCAAAACTGTTAGGATACTTATGCAAAACCCCTTAAAAGCACAGATATCCAAAACTACTGCGATGCGAGGACGAACTATTATGGAGATAATTTTCCCTCAAACTAGTTGCTGTCTATCATCTGCATGTGAAAGGCAGGATTACTTGTAGAATCCCGATACCTGATTGGTCTAGTCATGCGGAAAAATTATTGGAGAACAACGCATAGATACTCGTACATCGAGACACCCTCCACCGAGGACTTTCTGTTTAACGTTTTATCCTTCAACCGGTAGATTTTTCAATAGGCCGATGCCCGCTAAACCAGTGGTTGTCCGCGGAACCGCGATACGCGAATGAATATGCAAGGAAAAAGTTGATTGGCTGTTTAGAATATGCACGAATATATAGAGAAACCGTGAAACGGGTTGCCCACTAGACAAGGATCCTGATATGTGCATGCTATGTTTTTAGCACTTAATTTGCTCTGAACAAGATTCTTCGCCCATTTCCAGATTGGCTCGGAACAATCCAATACGAATGGATGAACTTGATTAATTGGTTACCTCCACACACCCTCAAGTCCCTCATAACTCAGTCTAACACGGCAAGTATACACAGCGATGGACCCGCACGCCAGGATGGAGAACAGTAAAACATGTAGCCAATATAAGTGGTTAATACCGGATACCCTCTCCCTGAACCTTCCAAAACTGGATTCGGGGTTGGTGATTTTGAAGCATTTTCAAGACGTATTTTGTGCTTGATGAAGTTTCGAATCTCACCTAGTACCATTGCAATCGCTATGACAGGCAGAGAGCCGAAAATGAGTTACTACCTGGACTTTGCAAAAATAAACGAGACCCGCAGTCTTCAGGTATGTACCTCATTGTGTCAAAGTATCTGGTTTTCACGTAACTATTTTGAAATTTCTCAAACTCATCGGGTTGCAAGGCAGATGCAAGCCATAACTCAGATGTTGACCCCATACTAACATCAAGACTATTAACGCCATCGCAAGCGATCGCCAGTCTCTAACCAGCGTTCCAGTCCACTGAGCACATTTTGGGATGCATTACCTGGAAGCCAAAAACCTATATATCTCGTTGGGCGGTGACCCAGCAGTTTATCGCGTAGTGGGTTAGACAGCTTGGCAAATGTCTTCCGAGCCTTGTGGTACTGGAGTTTCGCATGGTACAAGCGTTATTCGCCATGTGAAAGCGCCGACTTTCAGTCAGACAAGTCCACCAGCTACCCGGGGACACATTCCGTAACCCTTAGACAGCCACGAGTGGCCAACGTCCGTCATTGACGACTCAATCTGTAAGATTGCTTGGACGTTGTGATGAAGGAACTCAGATAGTGAAGTATCTAAACCTACGGCTGTCAACTACCGGTGTTTGACCGAACGATTAGTGACATGATGAGGATGTAAATTGAATTTGATGTGATAGCTACCGAACTCTAAGGATAGTGAGAGCTATGACAGCTATCCATGGGAGTCCAATCAGAGGTAGGGGCTAATCTTCTGCTCAACATCCATCTCTGTGGCCGCCCCCAAATCCCCCCCAACCAGCGCGGCGCACTGCACTATTCAAGGACTACGCTATACACAGCCGACCACCTCGTGAAAATCCATGGACTCCGAAATCGATAGTAGAACAGGGTGGTGTGGAGGATGCCCAGCCGAAATGGGGGCGGGAAGTGCATGGGCCATCGTGAAAAATTAGTGAGTCTATATACTATGATGGCTGAATGTCCGTAACAGCAATTACAAAAGTTACTGATTCAGCTGGGATTCGAACCCGGGTCAGGCGCAATATGCATCGGTTGGTGGCAAGCGCCCGTGATACTCCTACACTACTGAATCGATAGCCACTCAAATTAAAGTGAGCTTTATGGAGTGTTCAGTAAGCGACATCATTAAGCAATATAGAAGAGATCCGAAGTCCTCTAGGCAGCCCCGTCTTCTCCCTTAACCCTTTTCTCCAACTCTTCCCCCCTCCTTTCCCGTTCTTCCTTGCTAGGTTCTAGCACAGTGCTCGAGTATCCCAACCCTAATAGTAGCGTGAGCCCTTCTCCACCCGCTGCGATGATCCAAAAGACTCACCCAAGCTAGGATATTGTAACGGCACATCATTCAGAACATCGGGAAGTACTTCCAACAACACTGGCCACGACTCTCCAATCCACGCCTTCCGTGAATCGTGATCTTCCCTCTCTTCCCTCGTAAGTGGATGCACAAGCACACTTAACGATCCATGGTTCAGGGCCAAAAAGCTAAATACGACAGCAAAACTCTCGCGGGGTACCCAAATCTCGTATGATCCTGCAGGGTGCGGGCCAATCGGTGCGGTATTGACGCGGCTGAGCGGAACAGCAGCAAAGACGCCGGCTTTCCGAAGAGCGAGAACGGCGTCGCGGAGGGTGAGTGCGGCAGCACGTTGAGAGGGAGAGGTGGTGTTGAAGTAGATATGGAAATGCCTGCATGTAATTAGCGGGGTATATGGATCTGACGGTACGTCATGCTAGCCATTCTTTAATTTCGTTTCTGAGGACAAACTCTGGGTCGCTGAGCTTGGATTCATCGCTGCCTGCAGAGACGGGCCCGGTAATCGGGGGGTGCTGAATGTCGATGCCGCGTGTCACCATTGTGCAGTGATGGTTCGAAGGTAAAAAGGGAAGATGGTGATGAAGTTCGGTCAGATGTAGATCAGCTGACGTGTGTCACATCAGCCAAGAGTTTGACGCAATATGCCAGTAGCTATCCACAATGCAAGAATGCATTGATGCTCATGGATCTAACTAAAATATCCTCAAAATGTGATGGAATAGCAGTATATACCCATTAACGACATTTCAATCACCAGTTCATCAGTTCTGACTGAGGCAACACAGTTCTGCACTCGATTCTGGCACCGGTCAATACCCGATGCTCGGCCCGCGCGGAGTAATGGTCTTAAGTTTGTTTTTCTCGTCTACCCGTGTGTAAATTCGCCAGATGTTTGATCCCTTTGAGTATACATATGCTTGGTTTACATCGAGATTAGTCTGTTAGGTCCCAAAGACTGCTGAGATGGAAGTCATCCACCGCAGGGGGTAACATGCGAAACTAAGCTCCTTGATGCCATACAGAGCGGGTAATTAAGAACTCGATTTAAATCCAGCTCACAGATGCAGAAGATTCGATGAGGTTCACCTCCAGGCACCAGCATTCTATAATTCCAACTTCGGTTTACTTACTGGGTAGAACTGTTAGCGATATCCATAGACAATTGTTGGCTGTATTTTTCAGTGTACTTCAACGGGTGAAATGCGGACGGATGTGAGGGCCAGGGAGATTGGCCTGATATTGGCCTCTCAAAATCACACAAGTTATTAGTCCCAATGATGGTATTCAATTGCAATTTAATGGAATTAGCTAATTTAATTTGCAGGTTTTTGCAGAGCTACTACCGCTTCTTCAGCTAGATCCTGTATACATGTACCACGATCGTACATGCTTGGCCCCAGATCCGAACCTAACAATGTAGTGAGTTAGAGACTGTAGATGCTTCCATGATATGATTTAACAAGTAGCATGATTTCACACCTTGAAAACACTTCCGTACAAAGCAAAATCGGAAAGATACAAAAAATCGATGCGTGAGTGACAGTTGTACGAGATCCGACGGATATTCAGCGTACGACTGTAACGGAATCTATGAAGCCACTTTCCATGTATGGGCATAGAGTACAAGGGCGAGTTTCCATTATTGGTCTATATCCCAGGCGACCGACGTCGATCCGGTTCGAATCCATCGCACTTCCAACTCGGTTCGGTGTGGCAGCCTTTGTGCACGTAGTAGTTGTAGTCTGGTAGAAACCAAGGCATCGCATATTTGGCCAGGTCACAGATATTATGTTGCTTAGACTATATGTCGTAAAGCACTGCTATAGCTATACTTGTGACTTGCTGTACAGGAACCACCTGATAGCGATGCCAGTAATATTATAGCTGAGTGATTAATTATGAAGGTTAACATAACTCAAGCAGGGTAGTACGCTATCTTCCTCGCACCCGCAGTCGCATTCAAATTTCAGGCACCTCGGCCTACGACAAGCTAGACAGTTACCTATCTAAGTACTGTTAACCCTGGCTATAACGAACGCCTAAAATCTACCGTATTTCGTCCGCTATAACCAGGTCCGGTATATATAAAATTATTAAGCAGTATAATCACGTGCAGATAGATCAAATGGGGTGATTATATATTGAGACTAATGTATATATGGTTCCAGATCTGCCAGATTTGGCATAAAATTCCTATTGATTACCTTGGCGTCTGGTATAGCCAAAATTATTGTATGTGGACAGGGGTCAAAAACCAGAGAGATACCATCCGGTCCGTTATAGTCTTGAATCCGGTATAACTGGGGACTTTTGGCTGGCAAAATTTGTTTCTCACTCCACCCTCCGCTACAGCCAGGTGTCCGGTACATCGAGGTCCGGTACAGCCGGGGTTAACTGTACTTGACAGTCCTGCAGTAGCAATTGGTGCGTACTACCACGTGAACCAGCGCCTACCTAGGCTAATATTGTCCAATAAGTGTAGATACTTTACCGAATGTCTCGCCGATCCAATAGAGCGCCCATCCGCGATCGCGATGGCTGATACTAAAAATATTCCCTGCATTAGCCAGCAACAGTACACTACTAGTTCTTGAAAGTGTCTCACCATTGCGAGAACTGTTTCCACTAACACTGTATAACCGGGAACTAGAGACCTTTGACAATAGCTCCTTTACAAGAAGCATGCGTCAAGAGCACTTTGAAGGTTGGGTAAGGGATCTCCCGAGGCCTCTAGCTCTTGCTGAAATGTTTGCCTTTATCCAGTATTTGGTATTGGGAACTCCGATGCTAATGCGTCCGTGGGAAGCGACTCCGCAGGGGCATGACATTACCTACCAAGTGTGGATAGTCGGTACATGTATACATGCCCAACTTGTCCGCAAGAGGCGATCCACCCCAGAACAACCGCTGGATGATGTTTGTCTAAGCTTATATCTAGCCTCCCTGGGGCTGGATGTGAGTTTAATATTTGCCGGCTGACCGTATAATAGAGATTTTGCGCTATGAGCCAGTTCCAAAATCCCTAGCTTTAATGATTACAGGGCTTCATAATACAGCAACCAAGAGGATGAGCGGAAGGTAGGCCTATTTAGGTCTTATAGATGTCTGGTGTAGCTTCTTGACTTTTTTATGAGACTTCTTGGACCCGTGTAAATTTGAAGCCAGAAGTTTCGGAGCTGGCCTAATTGCGCAAACTCTCTATGAATGTAAGAACAGTTTATCTGCTTCTGGGTAACGACTAATATGTACTAGTTACGAACTGGACTCCCCTGCTCTAGATAGGCATTTGAACCTGCAGAGAGGTTGATCGTCTTTGCTTTAGATCTCGTTAACGTTACTGCTAGCTGAGATTGCATCTTCTCGCTATCGGCATCGCGTACCTACGCTAAGACGTTTACTAGGTCAGGGAATGCTTGAGGTTGTTCGGTACGATGGCTTTAAAGTGGAGCCGGATTCGAATAAACCTCTTTTTGAAGAAGCAAAGAAGTCTGCCAATGTATCATACTCAGAGTCACACTAACCCGGTACTTGCGGTATCAATAATGATACCCTACGTAGCTACCGGACTCCTGTTCGGATTGGAGGGCTTCTACCACTTTTCGTGGTTGCGGTTTAGTACCCAGTTAACTGAAACCTACTCGAACTAGTAATCCTGAAGTGGATAATCTCTACCTCAAGCAACTCAGTTGATCAGCCACCCAAAGTTTTTAGCACTTATTCTCTGACCCGAGCCAGCTGTACCGGTAGCGCTGCTCGGGTCATCTCAGCTGAAATTTCCGCTACGGCTACTGGACTCGTACTTGTACTAAGAAAATAGAGAAACAATGCATACGCCACTAAGACGGTAGATAGGTACCTGAAAAGTACACACCATGTTGTTTCTCTAATAATCCACAACACCGAGTGTACGTGAAAAAAAGTGCGTACATACGGTTTTCTAGTAGAACCCACACCAGGGCGATCTTCCCGGTTTCGAGGTTAGAGAAGAGAAATATACTTCTGCAGAGAGCTGGGATATATGCTGTAACTTAAATTCCCTAGAATGAATTTCACAGATCCTTCCGGAGCTTCTACGTAGCCTCTGCCCAAAATCAAGACATGGAGTTGAGCGAAGCATGGGTATGAGACAACTGGGATGCAAAATGTTTCCAGTTCCAGCCCTGGATGTACGTATCTAGTCTTACACCATTTTGAACTTGAAGCCCTAAGGGACCAAGTTTGTATAACGGAACAAATCTCGGACTTTCAGCGCCCGAACTCGAAACTGCAGCAAGTTATCTTCAATATCTCGCATTGTCGGTTCAGTATGTATGTTAAGCTACAGCTGAACTCCTAGAAGAGCATCCGCCAGCTCCCGAATGATGCAGAAGATTCAGCTCCTAAATACACGCACAAGACAGCATAATGTAATCATACACTACAGAAAACAAATAAACCGCTTATACCCGGAGGAGGAATTTTCATGGTGGGAATGAACTCGTGGGGAATCTCCTTGTTCATTGAACTCCCCCCCATTCATGAGCAACCAGGGATACAAAGGGACCATCAAAGTACGTACCTACTTGTGTAGGTATGATGTCCGTAGATATCACCTACTGTCAATTGGACCCCGCTGGCTGCAGATCAGAGCCGAGGCGGTGAGGCCACTTAAAATGTGGTACAGATGGCGTCTCAGGTAGGTAAAAATACTATGTAAAATGTATCTTAGTTTGGCGGTCGGGGCGTACATATGTAATGATGTATTAGGAGGAAGTTTCCCAGCCTTAAGACCTTTCTCCTCGTATAGTTATATATAGTCAAGACACATCTGCCTAGTTTATCAGAACACATTAGCGATCGACGTTCCATTTCCGCAAACCCATAAACGTTTCCGGCACCCCGAGCTCGGTTTCTCACGTTCTTGCCTTGCAACTGGCCGGTCCCGCGCCTCACATTATGGTCACTCTTCCAACAACTACAACAAAATGGACGGCTCCCACAGGATATGCAGCATTATTTGCAATAGCGAATGGCGAGGCGGCGGGGATGCGTCCATATCCAAAAGATTTTATACCGCCAAACTTGCTTCCGGGATATCATATGGAGTATAGGGGGAATACAGTATTGATTGTTTGCTATACTAGCATAGCAATTGCTGCGCTTGTGGCATCGATGCGGCTAGTGACGAGGAGGTTAGTGACGGGTTGGCTCGGGATGGACGATTGGGCAATTGTTCCTGCTACAGTTCGTGGGACCGACACCTGATAGTATGGATGGTGTACTGACAGGTCTGGAAAGCTCTTTGCTACCGCATTGACAGCTCAAAACATAACCGCAGTAAAACTCGCAGGGCTCGGAAAGCATAGCTGGGATCTAACATACAAAGAAGCATACGAAGGAATTAAGGTGGGAAACCAGCTCCCGCAGTCTACAATAGTTTAGGTCTGGATAATAGTTCAGTCAAGAGCTCACAGGAAATGCAGAAACCAATCCCCCATTTGCTTCTCTATTCAGCTTCGATGCTGTGCATCAAGCTCTCGATTCTATTATTTGTTCGACGTCTTGCAGGCGCTGCCTGTTCCGGTGTTTTTAAGAAAGTCATCAAATGGTTCTTCGTGTTGAATGTTATGTTCAGCGTATCCTGTTGGGTCATGTACATTTGTCAATGCATCCCTGTAGCAGCAGGGTTCAACCTCAACCTGCGGTTTCGCCCCGGTACCGTCTGCAAGGACTACACTCTGGCATTCTGGATTACGTCGGCTATTCATTCACTTTCTGATCTAACGATGCTAGCTTTGCCAATCTATATGGTACTAGGTTTACAGATGACATGGCGGAAAAAAGCTGCTGTTATCATGACCTTTCTTATAGGAGGACTTGCATGTGTATGCTCGATGATTCGCATGGCATGGATTGGGACCTGGGGGAACTCGTATGATCTATCTTGTAATCACACATCCCAAGACACAGCTATTAAACCTGCTAACGACTGCATAGGGGACGCATGCTACCCTACTGTATGGGGCCAACTCGAAGCAACTTTTAGCATCACGGCCATATCGCTGCCAGCCATAAAAGTGCTCTTCCAACGGGTTGTGCCAAGTATTATCAGCACAGGGAGAGAATATTCATCAGATCCGTACCACAGTGAGGGGGGCTCAGGTCTGCGTTCAAAGGGACGTGATTCTCTGAGTGAGTCATTGCGGCAGAAGATTACACAACAACGCAGGATATCACAGAGGGGAAGTTATCTTTCGACTTTGGAAGAAAGCAGGGAAACTATAGTGGCCTCCGTTCTACCGAGTCCACCAGAGCAAGCCATTACGACAGCGGAAGTAAACGGTACTCGATCGCAGCAGCACCCAGCTAATGACAGTGAACTGGAATTGATTGAGCTTGGGACTGCCGTGCAGGGGATAGGAAGGGAGCCATCAGGATCGGAACTGGAGCTGGAACAGAGATCTAGAACGAAAGATTATCGTGTTCTATGTGATCGCGTAGAGTGGAAAGAGTAATATAGTTAGGGGGTTTGTGCTTTTCTGCCACTGGAGTTTTTCATGACCTTAGCTTAGATTATTTGCGCAAAGGAGTTGGTTACAGGTTTCATCTATTCTATATTTTCTGGGTTTTGGTCACTAGCCAGATATATGAATAACGGCAGCTAATTAGCAACATCTTTAAACGTGTCAATTTCCAACGAGCCAACCAGTTCTTGCTATCTACCGAGAGTTTATTTTCGTCCAATCGACGCCTGAAACATCTCGTGTAATCCACGTGGGCATGGTTGCACAGTGCCTTACAGATTACTATTGTCATACCGTATTATCTGGCCGAATCCGCGGTTTTTGTTGTGTACTCTACAGCTGAAGCATTCGCGTACCTAACTCTCGGCAGGAGCTTCCATTGGCTCCGGGGACTGACGCTCTCATGCGGTCAGAAATTGTTGGGGTAGACAGCATCCTGCAGCGGTGCAAAAATCACGGCTCCAGGATGTTGATAAGCTCTAGCTCTAGTGCCAACAGCCGTTAATAGCGGGTCATGATGTCGCTGCTGGCATTGTCAGCATATACCAGCGCATATCTAATGGGGGGACATTTGAATTTCTCTCTACAAAACCTATATAATGATCGCGTTGCGGCTTGTTGATCTCAATATCTATTACCACCTACGGGCTAGATTAGATTAGATTAGATTAGATTATTACATTGTGAGATCACAGGAGACCTATTGTCTCACTCGACTTCGGAGCTTCTCACCGCCGCTGTCGTCCGCCTCTCGTGCCCTACCATTACCCCCTACTCCGCACTAGTAGCCAAACTGCTGCCCGCCGGCCATGTCGCTCCCAGTCCAATTCTGCTACACTCTACTCAACTCCACCCAAGTCTGCTCTACGCCGCTCCACTGTCGCTTGAGCTCGCTCCGCGGATCCGAGCTCCAGCTACTCACCTTTTCCCTCTCGCCGTGGCAGCTCCATCACCTGCTGGTTTGTCTACCAGTTATTAGTTAACCTGTCCGTCTTACTTTCATCCTTCTCTTCACCCCACCCTCCTGACTACCCCGATACTCATCGTCGTTATCACTAGTCCTCCGATTGCTCAGCCAGTCGTGCTCTAGTCTCCGCCAACCAAAGCCGCCTCTCTACCATCCATTACAGCATAGTCTCGATCAGACACCTTTTCTACACCAAGAATAGCCAAAAAGTGGCAACCGCAGATTTCAAGCCTAGAAATTTGGTGTTCATAGCACCAATCGAGCGCTGCCGGTTTCGAACCTGTACATTAGTATTTGAGCACCAGATGATTAAACCACCTCGCCTCTTAAGCCAAGCAACTGGTTTTAGTTAGAATTAGACTTGTGAGAGCTTGGTTTGTTCAACTACTGACCTGTCCTAGTCGCTTAGGAACACTGGTCGTGACTCGATTTTCGCACCGACAAGCCGACACAAACGCATCCCGTGGAGTAGTTGTCTTGATAATAGGTGCGCATGTATGCGGATACAGCTCTTCGACAGACATGCCCAACCCCGTGCATGTTTCAGCAATCGGTTTCAGCAGGTAAGCTTGCTCAACAACCAACTCGATAGCCTGGGTTCGTTCCGCCTCTTAGAATTTTAATATGCGTTCGAATGAGGCCTTCCAATCGTCACACCTAGGAATTCTATTCCTTGAACACAGTGGTATGTTTTCTCGCTTGCGCGGCGGTAAGTAACTGGGTCCGGTGGGGCGAATCTGTGGCTTTCTCTTGGTACAAGGGACGAAGCGATACAGAGAATCTCTGGTAAATATTTTAGAAATGACAGGCCAAGCTACCGACTCGAGTAGGGTATCTGAAAAGGGGTTCAATCCCGTTAAGACACTATTAGATAGAGTATACTATACAGCCGATGTAGTTCGCGTACGTAACTGACAGTAGGAGCTTCCATTGGCTGCAGGAACTCTCCATGCGGGCAGAAACTGTTGGGATGGACGGTAGACAGTCTTAGAACTATCCTGCAATGCTTCAAAGATCATGGCTCTAACTAGATGATACAGTAAATTAACGGTCGCGGCCATGATCAGTCACTCTCAACCGACCGCACCAAGGCTGCCAAGTATTTGTTTCTACTCAATCCGGAAACATAAAATCCAGATCTCGGAATGGGATGGCATTAATCACAAGATTAGGAACTGACGCTGCAATGGAGCGATGATCATGATGTGGAGATGATGTGTGGAGCGAAGAACCGTGGATGCCACTACCCAGAGGCGAAATTATTCTCTCGCTCGCTTGTAGCTTGTGTTGCAGATCCAGATAGAGAGGTTCACAACGGGTTTGGGAAACGCTGTGGCAGATACAGGAGGAACATCATTATCTAATCTCCACAACTTCGTTGCACAATGCACCCCATATTAAGCCGTTTAGTACCGCCTTGAAAGTTACTTTCCATCCACCATCTCACTACCTATTCAAATCTACTCTATGCTTGAGAGATCCGTACGTTGAGTACAGAAGTCCGTGTAAACACATCCACCCGGCTATTTATATATCCAGTATAATGCGCACAATGCAGCATCTGCTTTCAAACGTTTTCATTCGCCATATCGCATGAAAGTTTTGCCTGTTGATATGCATGCAAATGTTGAATCGCCTACACGAATCAATAGTAGTGCTTTGCAGTGAAAACTCAACAGGGCCAGTAAAATTAAGTTTTATTACTCTTACTATTTATTATACCGGCACTTAAGCATAGTACCACCTACTCTACATATCGGTGTCCGGTGTGTCCCTACAAAAACTAAGCGAAACGTCTGCTTAGGCAATATCCTGATTCGGTTACAAACTAGATTAAGGCTCCGTGGTAGTTTGGGCTGGGTTTCAGCAGAATCCGCAGTCATAAATAATCACTCATTCTATCGGTTTATATCAAATTTGGATAGTAGAATTCTGTGTAGATACTAGTTATATACAGATCAAGAGCAAAGAGCAAAGGATGGCCCAGAATTTTGGCTTCATTGATCGCTGACTGTTGATATATATAAACGTAACTTTTCAGAGTAGACCAAATATTGAATGCATGAGCTATTCGACAGCCAGCGTCCCGTGTCTTTCACCGTGCCCAGGAAACGTGTACACACATTAGGTAAAGTATTATACCCTAATCGGGCCAATCCACACCACGAAAAATACTAAGTATTGAGCTGGTAAACCAGGGCACAGTCATTAGTACAGATCCGAACCAACGCATGGATATAGACATGGCGGTTAATACCCAACACCAGTACACTACCGTGACTGCAAGCCCTATTCCATCAAGAATGGTGTAGGAATTGAAATAGTCTTGATATGATTGGTACTTGTCACGTCCGGTAACATACAAGGCCAATTCAAAATCGCCGAGAATTAGTTCGCAATGACTTGGTTAGGTTCCCCTTGAGACACTCTGCAGCAATTATCCTTGGTACCTCAGTTAACGTGCGTCAAACTTGATTTCTGGGGCGGGTATTTCTACTGGCGTATAGTTAGTAGACTTACTATACAGCTAGTGGGGCTCGCGACTTTGATTTTGTTTCTTTGAGGAGAAGCGGGGAGGAAAAGATGTTAGGTATATGCCATAGCCGCAAGCGGCTGAATGCAATATGATTACAAACAAACAAACAAACTATACAGCTAGTTGAATTGGTTGGCTTTCTTGACCAGGGTGATCATGAAGATGTGCTGAGTAGATAGATGCTTTTTCTGCGCGGTTTTGGCGTTGAATGACAGCTTCCACCGGTGTAGCTGGATAGAGAGATCTTCGGATCCCGCTATGAGGGAAATCCATCGGTGACCTAAAGATACGCCTGGATTCAAAACAACGCTATCGACGAGCATGCAGTGATGGGCGTGACTAACGACAAATCGCCGATTGTGGGATGGCAGATTCGTCTACTGTACAAAATTCATTCTCACAAAGAAACCAACAGTGTGATGGTAGCCACGGGATATAACTTTTCGCGATCTGGACAGGTGTTAATCGGTGAATATCACACGCAGGGCAGACTAGGAGACGCTAACCGGGGAAATATTCATGTCAGGTTCAACTGTAGCTAGAGTATATACAAAGTTGACTCATGCCCATGGCCATCACTACCAGTAAACCTGCAGCCCAACCAACGCCATCCAATTCATGGATATAACGCACATAGTTTGGTTTAGCGATACATGGGCCATGCCCACCTTGAGCCATAATCTTACTCTACATCGAACACTATTTGCTAAAGAACGGTCAATCGTAGGCTGCACAAATATTTGTACACTTGCACTTACGCTTCTGACTTGGTACCTTCCAACATACGTACGGTATACATAATTCGGGGTTCTCTTTGTCTCTCTATCATTAGCACACGCCTTAATTAAGCACAAGGCTCTTTCTATATGTTGAAATAGTGATGCTAGAGAAGCTTGATTATGCTATCTAAGAGGGCCACAAGGCCATATATATATGGCATACAAGTGCGAATGCGTGCGTACGTATCTATGTATAGATCGGGCTGAATGCCATCAGCCCGACAGCAATCTCCGGTCATACGAGGTTCACCTCCGGCCATACGAGACTCACCTCCGGCCATACGAGAGTCATCTCCGGCCATAAGAAGGCAGAGACCTATCATGCAATACTATATATGTTGCATATATGCTCTATCTCCCTGGCGTATGGCTTCAGTTGGGCTGATGCATAATCTCTCTAAGATGATGGTCATTCCAGACTCAGCTGGAGATGCCAGACTCAGCTGGAGATGCCAGCTGAGTGCGCACGCATGCGTACAAGACATACTCCGAATACCGTATATATAAGATCACGAATGTACCTGTACTTAGGCATACAAGCTTCTAGCAAACAGTACATTTCAACAATATACGCTACAGTAACGCGAGTGATAGTTTATGTATCTATAGTGTACTGCAAATGCAAAGGCCTACCTATTGTAAACTAATTAAGGATCGTAAATGTTATGTAGATTGCTGACTGACCTTCAAAACTAGATAATAACCGCCTTCTGCAGGCCTTTGCAACACACATCACTACTGCGCGCGAGGGATAGTTTTATATTTGTTGAACCACTATTCATGTTCAATACCTATCTAGTAGATACCCAGCTCGTAGAGCGCACTTCCGCCCAGTGGACGGCTGCTATAGACATGAATGATGATGATTACGCCCAGAGCTTTGGACCAATACGTGCCGCTGGTATAAGCGTCTCGGCGTCAGTCAACCTTGACTGGTTGCATGCTGCGGGGCAACACACAGACTCCCGTATTTTTTTTACCTTGGCGATAGGCCACCGGCCGCCATGTGTAATCATCTGAGCACCTTCGTCCTAGAAAATTGCGGCAGCAATATGTTGCAGCTGTGGATAGCCAAAGCTTTTGGTGCGGGAGAATGTTTAGCCGCTTCACAAACTCCCAATTCAGAGAATAGGAGCATATGGGCTTACTTAGGCACAGAGAAGCCTAATGGCACAAGGGTGGGTTGTGCATATGGGCGTGAAGGTGGGGCGCACAGCAGTCGTTAGTGCACATGCCTGAAAGTTGCGGAAAACATCCATGCTCCGAAAACGCTCGTATTGGAGTTCTTCGAGTGGCGGAATTCAAGGTGATAGAATCGGAGGAAGCCTTCGGGAATGTATGAGTCACTCGAGGCTCGAAAAAAAGCGGCAATAAAACGACTAGCTAGTATCGGGTCTTTAATTTCAGGTTAGGGAAGGCTATAATATTCGTGTAGTGGCAGCATCTCTAATAGGAGGTGGCCACAGAGCGGTCGAAATCATATCTTTGTGAGTGAGGCCGACCGAGATCTAGTACGAGTACAACTGACACGGCGCGGGTTAACCGCCAAACCCCGGTTGCCCGAGACGTAGATGTGCCGTAGGATGTTTTGCTCGTGTCTTCTGATGCCGAGTAGATGCGGATGCATGACGTGCATGTGGTCTCCATAACAGTCTGCCAGATAAATTGCTTATCTCTTCACATGCTTGGGGGATATTCGAGAAGCTCGCCCCGCTTTGTCAACAGAGCCAAGAATCTGGGAAAACTCTCAACTTCGCGTCATATGAAGCACGAGGGCCAGCTACCGTATCCTTATTCCATACCATCCACCCATGCACATATTGGACGTGCCCTTGCTGTTTGAACAAGGAGTAGCAATCTTGGATCCTGAATAGAACGACGCAGCAAGAGATCCTCTTGATCCAGGGATTCGGTAGCCCGGTGCTATTTGACCCTCTATAGATACAATTCGGGACGTCTGAAGTAAAGCAGGACATGAGCTCCAGGCCATCCGGATTAGTTGGTGAAAGAAATTAAAGTTTCATACATTGTTCCATCTGAAGCACTGAAATGGTACTATCCAAAGGACTCCAGACATGCTTACCTAGGCAACTATCTAATTGCTCTATCTTTGTCGTCAACATTGCAGCCACAATGTGAGTGCGGAGAAGGGATTTGCGATCGGCGGCCACGTTGTGCTAGTCGTGTTCGACATCCAGATTAGCTCATGTGCTTTATCGGGTCGGATGGTTGGTCTTGTCATGTGGTACAGAGTTGAGCCTCGGCTCAAAGTCCGTAAGAGTAACACGCTCTAGCTCCCCATGGGGTTCTGGTGGGAGCTAAATGCTGGTAGAGTGGCTACTCTAGTCAAATGGATCCGGAGAGGGCCTATCAAGGATGTGGATATCTCACCACATGTGCAAAAGCGGAGGGAGGTGCAATATGGAAGCCATTGAAGAAACCCAGTGACCGGGTTCTAGTTTGACATCGGGTCATCAATAACCCATCTCCGTGATTGATGATTCAGATGACTATTCTAGAAGCGCACCCCACGCGGACACATCGGAACGATTGTGATGGCATACAGACATACAGGTTACCTGTAGCACAGGCATGGATCTGTCTAGTGGCATCTACCTCTTGTCTTGTGTTGATGGGAAATCTAACCCTTCTTGACGAAACTGGTATCAGAACTTCATCAACGACACGATACTATCGTAATCGACCATAATTTCAATCTCTTAATCGTAGAGAGTCTAGATCTGTTCATTCCGGCGTTATCTTATCTTTGTTACGGTCCCGTCAAAAGAGGCCGGTGGTCCGCGTCCGGCGTCCGGCGTCCGGCTGTGGTTTGGTACGTGCTACTACGAATTGTCGAAGCGTTGAGATTAAGGTTGAGTGCAGTTTTTCAGATATCCAGGGATGGTGAAACTGCCAAGCGTAGCCAAGGTGGCGAGTTCCTTAATACGTACCTTTTCCACTTGTCCAGGCCTCAAAATATCCGTAATACCGTGCCACATACACGTTACGTGTATTCGCCTGTTGACTGCCCTTGCTGGATATGGACATGGAAACTACTCGAGTAAGGCATCGCAAGTGTATGGTGGCGGGGAAACGTGATCCGGGGTCGCATTAACCTACTCAACTATTGCCTCAAGCTCTGGCTCTGCACGTCTTCCAGCTATCGTGCTTTATACAAAAGAACTTTGCTCACAACATTGAATTGACTATAGCTAAAAGGAAAAGTGAAGCAACGGCTCTGGACAACCGACGCAATACAAATATCATCTAACTGCTAGGCCTTTGTGATCGTCGGTGGGGTTGCAATTTCTTTGAGCATCGTGATTATAAAATCTGGATGGAATCGTCACATGCAGCAGGTGTATTCCTACTCAAATTCTTTCTGTCATACTCTAATTAGAGTGAATACAGTATGAATAAAACAAAACAAACAAAAACTCAAATTCTTTTCTTTTTCCCCACCACCAGTACGTAGAATACCGGTAAATTCCAGTATTTCGCTTATTTGTGATCATCCCACAACATCCCAAGGCCGTCCGGAATCCTCTAGTGGAAATTTATACATACGGTGACGAACCATTGGGAACCGAAGGTGCAGGAAATCGATTAATCCTGGTCATTTTCCGGTTTGGTGCGCGGACGTTTTGGCTAATCGATAATCCTCGTCTGGCTGATTGGTGGATCAATTGACGCAATAGACAAGGTGCGTTCGAGAGGTTCAAAAGGATGGACTCCCAACGGCTTCTGTTTGCTTTTTCTGTTGAACGGTGGAAAGAGGGGCAAAGCAAAAAGCTCCCGCATATTTGGATTTCCTTAATGCAGATAGGCGGAAATGCGCGATCCGTGTTTAAAATTCTGCAGCTGTGCATGTCAGGTCGGAAAATCTTCCGGTTTCGAATTTTTCTTTTACGGAGGCTCATATTCCATCATCATCATGATATTTGAAACAAGTAATGCGGGATTTTTAAATTTTGCGATGCTTGCGGTCGCTGTTCCGGTGGTGGAGGCTCGGGAATCCCGGGCGGGGGAGCTCCGGTGGTGGAGAATTTGGGGCGCCGTATTTCTCCCTTCGTCCGTAGCCAAAGGATTTGGCGCATTACGAACGACCCAACTGAATTCATGGCAGGCAACGGTAGCTAGGCAAGAGAGCGATCATTGTGCGACAACGGCCATTGCTTTCCGGGACCCATGGGCGAGGGATCAAGCTCCCAAATATGGCCATAGGATAAATAATGACTGCGAACCAGACAGTGGATGGTACACACCGAGTACCAAGCTAAAGGGCCACCAAGGTGTCGTGTGTGTCGTTGCGGCGTTGAAGACAAATTTCCAAGAGGACTATCCTACGTTGGAGCATTTGCCAGGCATATACCAAGTCCTCCGGGATGGGTAAGGCGGAGGTGGTTCTTGATCCTTAATTGGACGACTGCAGTGGTGGCGGCAGAGAGGTGAGAAGTGGAGAACTGTAACTTAGGATGAAAACGAAATTTCAAGGTCGAGCCTTGCAACATCTACCTGAGCTCTGTCTGTGGGTATCAGGGAAGCGCCCGCACAAAATCCGTCTAATAACGCTCCCTAAATAAGTGCCCGGTATGTTCATACAATTAGAATAGAATAAATGTAAATCAGACCAAATCGTGGGAATCGAAACAAGTTGATCGCTAAACTGCTGGAGAGCGGCATGCCCCACAGTTTGTCTTCTGGGCACCGCCTGGCGCTATTTCCTGGCTATGTGTAGAGCAAAACGGAGCTTGCAAAAGTCCGGGGTAAAACTGCATGGATGCCGAAATCCGTTTCCAACCTCAGAGTGCGCCATTTTGAAATAAACGCCATCAATTGGGAATAGAGCAAATGGTTCGCGTATAGACATTATGTGCTACAGCAAACATACACTAGGGGGGTGACTTTGCCTTCCTTATATTACTCCGGTCGCCCGCCCTTGTACGTCAGTGCTTTGCTACTACTCATCATCTCCCGTCTCCGTTTACCCCAGATTCATTTTTCCACTTTAAACTTCGAGCTTTCCATGCGACAGCAGTGTTGCTTAAGTTGTCGTGACACAGTACTATCATTGGAAGCAGACGAAGTAGACGGTGACCCGCGACCAAAATACCAATAACATTCAGTCATGTCTTCAACAGAGGCCACTACCACTGCTGCTACGACGACGACAACACCTCCACCTGTAACTGGGCAGAAGAGAAGCAACCCTTCGACAGGTAGCAACAGCAACAACCAGGGATCCAACTTCAGAGCAGTAAAACGGCGAGCTTCTAAAGCATGTCAGTGCTGTCGGGCAAGAAAAGTACGGTGTAACGTCGTCGAACACGGAGCACCTTGCACCAACTGTAGACTGGACGAGGTGGAGTGCATTGTTACGGAAAGCAAGCGAAGAAAGTGAGTAAACTCAAAAACATTTTCCGCGGTAATTACTTACCAACGTCATCTTTAGGAAAAACTGGGGTACGAAACTTGAAGCTGTGAACAGCAACAGCATCAACCACTCAACGGACGCGATTGATCATTCGCACCACCGTGACCACTCTGCTTCGCCGTCAGCCATGTCAATGGACGGTCATTCTGACAAGGAGACGTCGGATCACGTGCCTCATCTTATCTGTATGCCTTACCCTCATATTTCACTGCGCATTACATCGCAGGTCCGAGGAGTCGTTTGTTGACCTCAATTCCTCAGACCAAACGCAAAGGCTCCGCCGAGCGTCACTTGCATCTTCCCATGGCTCTGTACCGTCATTGACGAACTCTCTTACGACGAATTCCTCTTCCTCGTTTCTCCACGGAATTTCTTCCGGCGTCCCAAGCTTCGAACTCCCAGCTTTTATAAAACCAACACCTACCCGCATCCCGGTGGAAGACGTGGAGTATCTGTGGCGGAAGGGAGCACTGACTTTGCCTGACGAACCACTTCGCTCCATCCTCTTGAAAGCTCACTTCGACTTCGTACATCCGTACATGCCGCTCCTAGACAGAAAAAACTTCCTTAACATTGTAAATACCAAGGACAGTAGCAAAGGAAGAGTCGGATTGTTACTTTTTCAGGCAGTCATGTTTTCGGGCTCAGCTGTGAGTCATCGGAACCCTCTGTCGATACCGTAACTTTTGCTGATTCGGAAATAGTTTGTGCCTATGGAGCACCTCCGAGCTGCAGGATACTCGTCGCGGAAAGCAGCTAGAAAATCTTTCTTTATTAAAACCAGACTCCTCTACGATTTTGACCATGAACAGGATCGCATGCTTCTTGTGCAAGCCCTTCTCCTGATGTCATATTGGTACGAAACCCCCGACGACCAGAAAGACACCTGGCACTGGATGGGTGTAGCTATTTCACTTTCCCACACCATTGGCCTCCATCGCAACCCCGAAAACTCAAATATGGACTCGAAGCGACAGAAGCTGTGGAAACGCATCTGGTGGAGTTGCTACATGAGAGACAGACTTGTCGCACTGGGCATGAGGAGACCCACGAGAATAAAGTCTGAGGATTGTGATGTACCCATGCTCACTATAGATGACTTTGACATTGATATCGGATTTGATGAGAGTGAAGCGTTTTTCTGGAGTGCCGATAGGCGGGCAAACGAAGAAAAAGACGTGGAACGGCAGAAGCAGCTGGCAGTGCTGTGTATCGAGAAGGCAAAGCTTTGTGTGTGCATCAGCCACGTTCTCTCGGCTCAGTACTCGGTATTGAACACCAACCAAGGTTCTCTTACGGCCGATGGGAGCACCAGGACAACTATGATGCTGCTACCGAAGAAACTAGAACCTGGTTGCGAGGAAGTTCGGAAGTGTGACGAGGAGTTGGAAAATTGGAATAACGGGTTACCTTCCGACGCAATTTACGGAACACCATGTGCTGCGGGTGCCGACCCCGTCTTGATCCTTCATAAAGCTTTGCTTCATTTGATTTACAAGTAGGATTTCCATGATCTATGGTCCTTCAGGACTCTAACTGACCTTATCTCTTCTAGCACCACTCTAAGTGCTTTACACAGGCCTCAAGTTCTTCCATCCACGCCAAATTGCCCACCAGTCAAGAAATCAGAGCTCCAAGAGGTTTCTCGAAGGAAGGTCCGCCAGGCAGCCTCTGAAATAACTAGACTTGCGGATGATCTAATCGAATTCGATCTGGTCAGGTACTTGCCTACTACAGGGTATGATATCCCGCTACCTTAGACTCGCTTGTGTGTATTAACTCGTCATTTGTCCTATAGCGTTACCGTCATCCTTCCGGCAGTGATAATACATCTCCTGGACATTAGATCCTCCAATCATGTGACACGAGAGATGTCGCTCGAGGGCTTCGCATTGTGTATGCAAGTTCTTCAGCGTTTACGACAAACCTACTCTGCAGCCGACTACGCTACCCATTTCCTGGAGGCAGCTATCAAGAAAGCCGGAATTCCCATTGAAAGTCTCCGAAAGCACGCGAGCCGTCACAGAGCTCGATATCATCAGCAATACATGCAGCAGCAGCCCCTGCAAGAACAGATGCCATCATTCTCCTGCGAGTTCAGAGGGATTGGGGGTGCTATTTCCATCCCCGCGACCGCGCCGCCATCGAACGCTGCACTGACTCCTCCCCCGGATATAGAGTCTCTCGATGTGGTTTCAGTTCCTGCGGCGACTTCTGCCCTCGATGAATCTGATCTGCAGCTAAAGCTCGAAAACTTTCTTCAAGCACCTCCATCCCCGCACTACGACATGGAGTCGCTCATGCCGATCCCGCAGCAACAAACTAAATCACTTTTTAGCGGCGTTGACCCTGGTGTGCCGGACTTTTCAATGCCCGATGCTGACGACGCTTGTAATCTGGACGCATTTCTGGGCGGGAACAGCGATTGCGATCCGTTCCTGGGACACGAGGGAATGCCGGGTATGTTCGCGATGCAGCACGGTAACGACAGCATGACAAAAGAATTTGAAGTGGAATCAATGTGGTCCAGAAGTGGATTCGGCGATATGAACAAAATTTTAGACGGTGTGGATTTGTCATTTGATGATGTGATTCAGGTGTTAGAGACAGAAATCAACTAAGAGACGCTGGGGCAAGATGTATTGTTATGACTTTCTTTGTATATCCTGGCGTGATTTTTGGGGGTTTGTTGTATTTGCATAGCTTGCGATTTTTGGTGTTTACCCCTCATACGGATATTGATGGGGTCAGTGGAGTTCCGGGTTATGTTTTTCGCTTCTTTCATTTCTGTCATGATATGTATCACTCTATGAACCTGTGTTGTCTGGAATGGAATGCATGGGGATGGTGCCTACTTGGTGTTTTTGTATGTATTGGACTTTAGGCGCAGGAACGGAAAAATTATGTTTATTGTCATGCTTCAATTCAAATCGAGATAGACAGACCATCTAATTTTTATGAATGATTGCGCACAGCTGAGTATTACTGTATCAATCGATTAATCCACGAAATGCGTCATCTACCTCAGAGTACCCGGCACCAAAGAATTTCGCGATGGTATATCAGGCCGTCAGTATACCCTTTTCTCTGCACTATTCTATATAAGGCTCGGTGGCCTGCTTCTGTCTGTACTAGTCACTGGATCGGAGGCCAGCAGTCAGCAGAGGCATCCGAACGAAATTTCCACTGCTGCCGGCAAGCTCTTTCTTGACCATCCGGAAACGCGAGAAAACTCGGCATTGGTACCGAGAATTTCTTCAGAGTGTGCAGGTTCTCAGGAACACGGAGATGGTCAGGATTAGAAGAGTGGAGAGGGTACTGATAGACTAGGGTATGAAAAGAGGATTCGGGGCTGTTTGCCCTGAAATTTTACCTGCATCCGACTCCCACAAGCTGATGCCCAACATTACGGGAATTAGAAGGAATAAACTGATAGCACTGCCACCTCCAGCACATCAACAGCATACAGCTCGAGCACTGCGTGATATATTGTACCCTCGTCGCTAATCGGTGGGGTATATGTTATCGCTTTACCATAACGATCAGTTCCGTATTTTTCTGTCAGGTTTTTGTTGCGGAAAAAAGTGATGAGACCACCACCACTGTCACAATATCTATAGAACTAGTGGAGGCATTCCAATGGTGTTACCTAGTTTAATTATCCAAGGTTAATCCCTCAATAATTACCCTGCGATTCCCAAGTTCTTACGGCTTTATTAAGAGTGACAGGTGTTGTTTGTTGAGTTGTGCATTTCATCACTTCTTTTCCGCGATTCAACTCGCACAGTTATGGAATTTACGTTTTTCCGACCCGCTGCATCTTCGCCTAGAACAGGAATAGGCTATAAATGATGGTACCTTAGTACTCTTCACTTAATTCAGCCATGTGTTTTACAACAGTGAAGAAATATTCTCCACTCCCCTTCCCCTGCCGAAACACGAGCCGGATAGACCCACATGCCTACCCGGAGTGATTCTGAGGATGTTAGTACCTATGCACGCACACGGGACATGATTAGAACTGGCGAAATTTTTTTTGGGATGCTTTGAGCCCCGAGACTCCATGCATACGTACTCAACGCTCAGACAAGACGCAGTGTGGCTTGTTTATGGGCTGAAAGGTCATTTCCTGGTGCTTTGCGTAATATTAATATGTATACTATGAGCTACTACTGCATTAAGAATCGGTACCAGGAATGCATTATGCGCGATACGGGGAAACCAATATCAATGTTCCGATTTCATCCTCTTCCCTGTCATGCAATCAGTCTAATCTTCCATATCTAGAGTAAAAGACCGGACTAGAAAGTTGGTTTGTCAGTCGACTGATCGGATTCGAGATGCTGGACGGTTACTCATGAGCATAGGAAGTGGCATGATCTAGGTTCTGTGGCAGATAAGAAGGACGAGTCGAGATGTGTTGTGCGGGATATTTAGAGCATCGAACCAGAGAAGGGCTATCAATGTTCCGGATGTAAGCCCTTATATTGGCCAATGGGGCGAATGCCAGGACTGAAGCTCTGACTAGGTCGTTTAAATCAACATACTTAAACTCTACTGGGATTAATGAGAGGGTCTAGGGCCGGGGTGCGAACAACCCAAACATTAACAGCCTTGCTCTGCCACGAGTGCCACCCCTTTATTGTCAAGGCATTCGGTCACATGTGGTAGAGGTTGCCCCACGCCTCACATATGCCTCAAGTCTCAAATATCAAATCCAGTTATATACCTCTGCCATGAGTTGATTCTCGCACGAAGTTTGCGTAGAACGTATGCAAAATTGCTATCGCAAAAGCTCTAGCTCTTGCAAATTAGTTTGGCTATAACTATAGAGAGTTCCGCATTATGTGAGCTCTTAGTAACTGATTTCTATCCAGAATCGGAGTTTGTGGAGTTACGAATAACTTGGCGGCATGGCCATTAGCGTTTAATAGGGTAATACCGAGTGCGATATGGTGCATCAAGCGGCGGCTGTTATTCTAACCCTACTCTACCGACAGATGAACAACTAACGTCACTGACCATCGGCTCCAATATTACGTAGTTTGGAAAGTGTCATTTGGTGACGGTTCGTCAATATGCAAAGGAGCTGAGTCAGAAGCTACCGCTCTCGCCGCCTTCAGTGCCATTTCCGGTCAATTCTACTCCAATTCTCCTTCTCTTTCTCGCATTCTTACTGCTTGCCTTCTGTTAATTTCCCACCTCTACTTTCCGGAATTTCCAGGTTGTAAAGTGCTCCCAGTACCCCAAATCATAGAGCCCTGGTGATATATAAGCCCATGCCAAGCTGATCATATATAAAAGAATGGCATCGAGCTTAGACTGCCATTTTCTCAGAATGAGTATTGTTGTTTCAAGAACTTGAAATGCCGGCATGCGTGTCAATCATCACTTGCCCCACATAATTGTCTATAGCGAGCCCGGTTCGCTGATGGAAGCCCGTTCTAATGCAAAATTAGTCATTTTAGACACCCGCTCTTGTTCA
>Ga0307515_10001611_pt1 | contig 50308 bp, 43 predicted proteins | sample 17_EM_MG_FD_194513 | JGI IMG/M metagenome (GOLD analysis project Ga0307515, IMG submission 194513) | Populus trichocarpa ectomycorrhiza microbial communities from riparian zone in the Pacific Northwest, United States - 17_EM | ecosystem: Host-associated > Plants > Roots > Unclassified | place...
ATGGCTTCGCAACAACGTGTGCGCCCGTTTTGGGCGGCCACCCGGAGGGCCGGGGTGTTCTGGGGCACAGCGCGGCGTTGCGAGCCTTGCGCGGGCGCATAGCCCGCGCTGCGGCTCGCGCCTTGCGCTGCATCCCCAGGACACCCCGGCGCGGTCACGATTCATATGTCAACAGACCCTAGGGCCCGATGCGCCACATCGCCCGGCTGGTCCTGATCGTCTTCACCGTCCTGCGCTTCGGCCTGGACGAGGTGGCGCTGTCGGCGTTCCGCCAGCGCTGGGTGCGGCTGCTGGTGCGCGCGGTCACGGTCGGCCGGCGTCTGGATGCGCCGCGCGGCCAGCGCCTGCGCCGCGCGCTGGAGCGGCTGGGGCCGATCTTCGTCAAGTTCGGCCAGGTGCTGTCGACGCGGCGCGACCTGCTGCCGCTGGACATCGCCGACGAACTGGCACAGCTGCAGGACAACGTGCCGCCGTTCCCGGCGGCGCAGGCGCGCGCGCTGGTCGAGAAGGCCTACGGCCGGCGCATCGACGAGATCTTCGCCAGCTTCGAGGCCGAGCCGGTGGCCAGCGCGTCGATCGCGCAGGTGCACTTCGCGACGCTGAAGAGCGGCCGCGAGGTCGCCGTGAAGGTGCTGCGTCCGGGCATGCTCGCGGTGATCGACGACGACCTGACGCTGCTGCACACGCTGGCGCGCTGGGTCGAGCGGCTGTCCGCCGACGGCAAGCGGCTGAAGCCGCGCGAGGTGGTGGCCGAATTCGACGGCTATCTGCACGACGAGCTCGACCTGGTTCGCGAGGCCAGCAACGCGGCGCAGCTGCGCCGCAACATGGACGGCCTGAACCTGGTGCTGGTGCCCGAGATGGTGTGGGAGCTGTGCACCTCGAGCGTGCTCGTGATGGAGCGCATGCATGGCGTGCCCATCAGCCAGCTCGAGCGGCTGCGCGAGGCCGGCGTCGACATCCCCAAACTGGCGCGCGACGGCGTCACGATCTTCTTCACGCAGGTCTTCCGCGACGGCTTTTTCCACGCCGACATGCACCCGGGCAACATCCAGGTCAGCCTGGACCCGCGCACCTTCGGCCGCTACATCGCGCTCGACTTCGGCATCATGGGCACGCTGACCGAGGTCGACAAGGAATACCTGGCGTACAACTTCATCGCCTTCTTCCGCCGCGACTACAAGCGGGTGGCCGAGCTGCACGTCGAGAGCGGCTGGGTGCCGCCGGGCACGCGCATCGACGCGCTCGAAGGCGCGATCCGCGCTGTCTGCGAGCCGCACTTCGACCGGCCGCTGAAGGACATCTCGCTCGGCCAGGTGCTGATGCGCCTGTTCCAGACCTCGCGCCGCTTCAACGTCGAGATCCAGCCGCAGCTGGTGCTGCTGCAGAAGACGCTGCTGAATGTCGAAGGCCTGGGCCGCCAGCTCGACCCCGAGCTCGACCTCTGGACGACGGCCAAGCCCTTCCTGGAACGCTGGATGAACGAGCAGATCGGCTGGCGCGGCCTCGTCGAGCGGCTGAAGAACGAGTCGCCGCGCTACGCGCAGCTGCTGCCGGAGCTGCCGCGGCTGTTGCACAAGGCGCTGCAAAGCGCGCAGATGCAGGCCGACTCGCCGTTGCTGCCGGCGCTGCTGGCCGAGCAGCGGCGCACCAACCGGCTGCTGCAGGTGCTGATCTGGGCCGGCATCGGTTTTCTCGCCGGGCTGCTGGCCACCAAGCTCGCGCTGCACTTCGGGCTGTAGGGCCGATCGGGCGCACCCTTTACAATTCCGCTTTTCAAATCAAGGGTTTAGCCATGCCGATCTATGCGTACCGCTGCGCATCCTGCGGCCACGCGCAAGACGTGCTGCAGAAGATGTCCGATCCGGTGCTGAGCGTCTGCCCGGCTTGCGGCGCGGCCACGTTCGAAAAACAGGTCACGGCCGCCGGCTTCCAGCTGAAGGGCTCGGGCTGGTACGTGACCGACTTCCGCGGCGGCAACAACGCCCCGACGAAGAAGGACGACAAGTCGGCCGACAAGCCCGCCGATGGCGCCGCCGCCGACAGCAAGCCGGCCGAGAAGACCGCCGACAAGCCGGTCGAGAAAGCTGCCGAGAAGGCCGCCGCGCCCGCACCGGCGCCCGCCCCCGCGCCGGCCAGCGACGCCTGACGCGCCACCACGGAACCTTCGCGTGAAGAAGTACATCCTCGCCGGCCTGCTCGTGTGGCTGCCGCTGGCCATCACGATCTGGGTGCTGTCATGGGTGCTCGGCTCGCTGGACGGCGTGTTCGAGAGCCTGCTGTCGGCGTCCCAGGCCGTGCTGCCGGACTCGGCCCACGACTCCATCGAGCGGCTGCGCAACGTGCATGGCCTGGGCGTCGTGCTGATGGTGCTGGGCCTGCTGCTGACCGGCGTGTTCGCGGCCAACTTCGTCGGCCAGTGGTGGCTGCGCCAATGGGACCGGCTGCTGCACCAGATCCCGATCGTCAAGTCGATCTACAGCTCGGTCAAGCAGGTTTCCGACACGCTGTTCTCAAGCAGTGGCAACGCCTTCCGCGAAGCCGTGCTAGTGCAGTACCCGCGCCAGGGCTCGTGGACCATCGCCTTCGTCACCGGCAAGCCGGGCGGCGAGGTCGCCGACAAGCTGCCGGGCGACTTCGTCAGCATCTACGTGCCGACGACGCCTAACCCGACCTCGGGCTTCTTCCTGATGATGCCGCGTGCCGACGTGCATGTGCTGAAGATGAGCGTCGACGAAGCGCTCAAGTACGTCATCTCGATGGGCGTGGTGGCGCCCGGCGGCGAAGTCGAGCCGGCGCGAAATTGACGGGGCTGGCCGCGTCAACGACCCGATGCGAGGCGCGCGGCCGGTCCTGAAGGCGAGACAGCCTGCCAATGCCTGCGACGACACCGACACCCGAAAATCCGTCCTGGAGTGATCCCATGAGAACCGAGTATTGCGGCCTGGTCAGCGAAAAGCTGATGGACCAGACCGTCACCCTGATGGGCTGGGCCCATCGTCGCCGCGACCATGGCGGCGTGATCTTCATCGACCTGCGCGACCGCGAAGGCCTGGTCCAGGTGGTCTGCGACCCCGATCGCGAACTGACCTTCGCCGTGGCCGAAGGCGTGCGCAACGAGTTCTGCCTGAAGATCGTTGGCAAGGTGCGCGCGCGCCCGGCCGGCACCGAGAACGCCAACCTCACCAGCGGCAAGGTCGAGGTGCTGTGCCACGAGCTGGAAGTGCTGAACGCCAGCGTCACGCCGCCGTTCCCGCTGGACGACGAGAACCTCAGCGAGACCGTGCGCCTGACGCACCGCGTGCTCGACCTGCGCCGGCCGCAGATGCAGAAGAACCTGATGCTGCGCTACCGCGTCGCGATGGAGGTGCGCAAGTTCCTCGACGAGCTGGGTTTCGTCGACATCGAGACGCCGATGCTGACGAAGAGCACGCCCGAAGGCGCGCGCGACTACCTGGTGCCCAGCCGCGTGCACGACGGCATGTTCTTCGCGCTGCCGCAGTCGCCCCAGCTGTTCAAGCAGCTGCTGATGGTGGCCGGCTTCGACCGCTACTACCAGATCACGAAGTGCTTCCGCGACGAAGACCTGCGCGCCGACCGGCAGCCGGAGTTCACGCAGATCGACATCGAGACCTCGTTCCTCGGCGAAGAAGAGATCCGCGCCATCACCGAAGGCATGATCCGCACCGTGTTCCGCAAGGCGCTGGGCCTGGAGCTGCCGGTCTACGGCCAGCTGACCTATGCCGAGGCGATGCACAAGTACGGCTCGGACAAGCCGGACCTGCGCGTCAAGCTCGAGTTCACCGAACTCACCGATGTGATGAAAACGGTGGACTTCAAGGTCTTCTCGGGGCCGGCGCTGGCCAAGGGCGGGCGCGTCGCGGCGCTGCGCTTGCCGGGCGGCGCCGAGATGAGCCGCGGCGAGATCGACGCCTACACCGAGTTCGTCAAGATCTACGGCGCCAAGGGCCTGGCCTGGATCAAGGTCAACGATGCCGGCAAGGGCCGCGAAGGGCTGCAGAGCCCGGTCGTGAAGAACCTGCACGACGCCGCCATCAACGAGATCATCGCCCGCACCGGCGCGCGCAACGGCGACCTGATCTTCTTCGGCGCCGACAAGGCCAAGGTCGTCAACGACGGCCTGGGTGCCTTGCGCGTGAAGATCGGCCACAGCGAGTTCGGCCGCACGCATGGCTTGTTCGAAGACAAGTGGGCGCCGCTGTGGGTGGTGGACTTCCCGATGTTCGAGTACGACGAGGAAGCCGGCCGCTGGAGCGCCGTGCACCACCCGTTCACGGCGCCGAAGGACGGCCATGAAGACCTGATGGACACCGATCCGGGGGCCTGCATCGCCAAGGCCTACGACATGGTGCTCAACGGCTGGGAACTCGGGGGCGGCTCGATCCGTATCCACCGCGCCGAGGTGCAGAGCAAGGTCTTCAGCGCGCTGAAGATCACGCCCGAAGACGCCAAGGTCAAGTTCGGCTTCCTGCTCGACGCGCTGCAGTACGGCGCGCCGCCGCACGGCGGCCTGGCCTTTGGGCTGGACCGGCTGATCACGCTGATGGCCAAGGCCGAGAGCATCCGCGACGTCATCGCGTTCCCGAAGACGCAGCGCGCGCAGTGCCTGCTGACCGGCGCGCCCAGCCACGTCGACGAAGCGCAGCTGCGCGAACTGCACATCCGGCTGCGCAATCCGCAGGCGGCGAATGGCTAGAATGGCTAATCGCTGACCCGAAAGCCGCGCATGAACCTGACCGCCACCGACGCCAAGAACCGCTTTGGCCAAGTGCTGGAACAGGCGCAGAAGCGGCCGGTCTTCATCGAGAAGGCCGGCCGCCGCCACAGCGTGGTCATGTCGGTGGAGTTGTACGACCGGCTGGTGGCGGCGAAGGCCGAACCCGCAGGCGACGTCGAGGTGAGCGAAGCAGGCCGGCAGTTCTACGAGAAGTACAAGGACTGGGTGGACATGCAGAACGAGTTGGTCGAAAAGTACGGCATCTTTGGCGAGGAGTACCGGGTCTGGTGACCGGCGATGGCGCAGTTCGACGCCTTCGAAAATCCGAATGCGCCGCAGCGCATGGCCTTCCCGTACCTGGTGGTGATGCAGAGCGACCAGCTCAATCAACACACCACCCGTTTTGCGATGCCGCTGGCACGCCTGCCGCGCCCGCCAATCGAAGCGCCGCGTCGCTTGTCCCAGTCGATCGAGGTGGGTGGCGAGACGCTCTATCCGGCTGCGCACCTGTGCGCTGCCGTGCCGGCGCGGCTGCTGCGCCGGCCGGTGGCCTCGCTGCGTATGCAGGCCGACGTGCTGCGTGACGCCCTCGACGCCGTCGTTAGCGGTCTCTGAACCCATTGACCAGGCCACCGAAGATCCCGATCTCCGTGCTGGTGGTCATCCACCAGCTCGACGGTCAGGTGCTGCTGATCGAGCGGGCCGACAAGCCCGGCTACTGGCAAAGCGTCACCGGCTCGCTGGACCGTGAAAACGAGCCGTTACTAGAAACCGCCTGGCGCGAGGTCGGCGAAGAAACCGGCATCACGCAAGGCGAGCTGCGCGACTGGGCCTTCAGCAACGTCTACGAGATCTATCCCGTCTGGCGCCACCGCTACGCGCCGGGTGTCACGCACAACACCGAACATGTCTTCGGCCTGACCGTGCCGGCGCGCACGCCGGTGACGCTGAACCCGCGCGAGCACCTGCACCACCAGTGGCTGCCCTGGCGCGAGGCCGCAGACCGCTGCTTCTCGCCCAGCAATGCCGAGGCCATACTCCAGCTGCCCCGCTTCGTGAGCTTCACGTGACCGCATGAACCCGCTGCAATCGACCCAGATGCCGCCGCTGAGCAGCATCGGCGCGCTGCGTGTGGCCACCTACAACATCCACAAGGGCGTGCGCGGCCTCGGCCGCGCGAAGCGGCTGGAGATCCACAACCTGGGCCTGGCGGTCGAGTCCTTCGACGCCGATCTGGTGTTCCTGCAGGAAGTGCTGCTCTTCCACACGCGCGACGCGCGCCGCTTCGACCGCACGTCCTTCGGCTGGCCCGAGCAGGGCCAGGCGGAATTCCTGGCCCCCGACGGCTATGACGTGGCCTACCGCAGCAATGCCGTCACGCGCCACGGCGAACACGGCAACGCGCTGCTGTCGCGCTGGCCGATGGGCGATGTCGGCCACCGCGACGTCAGCGACCACCGCTTCGAGCAACGCGGCCTGCTGCACGTGCCGGTGAAGTGGAACGGCGCCACCGTGCACGCCGTGGTGGTGCACTTCGGCCTGGTGCACGCCAGCCGCGTGCGCCAGGTCGAACGGTTGGCGAGCTTCATCGAAACCGAGGTGCCACCGGGCGAGATGCTCGTCGTGGCCGGCGACTTCAACGACTGGGGCGAGAAGCTCGACGCGCCGATGGCCGCCATCGGCCTGACGCGCGCGGCCGTGCCCGACGCATCGCGCGCGCAGCGCCTGACCTTCCCGTCGCTGGCGCCGGTGTTCGCGCTCGACCGCTTCTACCTGCGCGGCCTGCGCTGCGCGACGATGATGGTGCCGCGCGGGCTGGTCTGGGCGCGCATGTCCGACCACCTGCCGCTGGTGGCCGAGCTGGAGCCGGCCTGATGGCCGAAACGGGCGACGACCCGTCGCTGTGGGCCTGGGCCGTGGTGCAGCGGCCGCGCTTCCTGGGCGGCAACCGGGTCGACCTGCTGCAGGGCGGCGACGAGCTCTTCCCGCGCATGTGCGACGCGATTGCAGCGGCCACGCGCGAGGTCTGGCTGGCCACCTACATCTTCGACGACGACGCCGCCGGCCGCCGGGTGGCTGACGCCTTGATGGCCGCCGCACGGCGCGGCGTGGCCGTGCACCTGGTCGTCGACGGCTTCGGCTCGCTGGCCACGCTGCCCGCGGTGCGCGCCTGGCTGCAGGACAGCGGCGTGCGGCTGGAGGTGTTCCGCTCGCTCGACCGCTGGTGGGCCTGGCTGCAGCCCGGCCAGTTGCGCCGGCTGCACCAGAAGCTGTGTGTCGTCGACGACGACACGGCCTTCGTCGGCGGCATCAACATCATCGACGACCGCCACGACCTGCGCCACGGCTGGACCGACACGCCGCGGCTGGACTTCGCGGTCGAGGTGCACGGGCCGCTGGCGCAGCAGGTGTACGCCACGGCGCGCGCGATGTGGGCGCGCGCCAATCTGGGCCACCGCTGGCGCGAAGAGATTCGCTCGCTGGCGCACAGCGAGCGGCCGGTGAACCAGACGCTGCAGCTGATCCGGCGCCTGCGCGTGCGGCCGGCGCGGCAGCCGCATGGCACCGCGAACCAGCCGGTGCGCGCCGCCTTCGTCGTGCGCGACAACTTCCGCCAGCGCCGCGCCATCGAACGCAGCTATGTCGACGCGATCCGCGCCGCGCGCAGCAGCGTCGACATCGCCGTGCCGTACTTCTACCCTGGCCACGGTTTCCGCCGCGCGCTGCGCCAGGCGGCGCGGCGCGGCGTGCGCGTGCGGCTGCTGCTGCAGGGCAAGGTCGACTACCGCATCGCGGCCATGGCGGCGCGCGCGCTGTACGACGAGATGTGCCTGCACGGCGTGCGCATCTTCGAATACACGCCGGCCTTCCTGCACGCCAAGGTGGCGGTGGTGGACGACGACTGGGCCACGGTCGGCAGCTCCAACATCGACCCGCTGTCGCTGCTGCTGAACCTGGAAGCCAACGTCGTCGTGCGCGACCGCGAGTTCGCCGCCGCGCTGACGACGCACTTCGAGGCGGCGCTGGCGGTGTCCGCCGAAGTCGGCCAGACGCCGGCGCGGCGCGGCTGGCGCGGCTGGCTGCAGCGCGGCGTCATCGCCTGGTGCGCCAACGTCTACCTGCGGGTGGCCGGGATCACCGGGCGCTATTGAGTAGCATCGCGGCACCGAACAGGAGGATTCCCATGATCCCGAACGCAATTCGCTTTGCCCTCGTGCCGCTGGCGCTGGCCGCCGCGGTATCCGCCGCCCAGGCCAAGACCCTGGTCTACTGCTCCGAAGGCTCGCCCGAAAACTTCACGCCGGCGCTGAACACCACCGGCACCAGCTTCGACGCCGCGCGGCCGGTGTACGACAAGCTGACCCAGTTCACGCGCGGCAGCACCCAGGTCGAGCCCGCGCTGGCCGAAAGCTGGACGGTGTCGCCCGACGCCAAGGTCTTCACCTTCAAGCTGCGCAAGGGCGTGAAGTGGCACAGCGGCGTCGGCGGCTTCAAGCCGACGCGCGACTTCGACGCCGACGACGTGCTGTTCTCGTTCAACCGGCAGTGGAAGGACGACCACCCCTACGCCAAGATCTCCGGCGGCAAGTACGACTACTTCGCCGACATGGGGTTGAAGGACGATGTCGTGTCGATCGAGAAGGTCGACCCGCTGACGGTGCGCATCACGCTGAAGAAGCCCAACGTCACGATGCTGGCCAACCTGGCGATGGACTTCGCCAGCATCCACTCGGCCGAATATGCCGACATGCTGGCCAAGGCGAACAAGAAGGAGCAGCTCGACCAGGTGCCGGTCGGCACCGGGCCGTTCAGCTTCGTCGCGTACCAGAAGGACGCCGTCATCCGCTTCAAGGCGAATCCGGCGTACTGGGGCGAGAAAGCGCTGGTCGACGACCTGGTGTTCGCGATCACCCCCGACGCGACCGCGCGCTACAGCAAGCTGAAGGCCGGCGAATGCCACTTCAGCATCGCGCCGCGCCCGGCCGACCTGCCCGAGATGCAGAAGGACGCCAGCCTGCGCATCATCAACCAGCCCGGGCTGAACATCGCCTACTGGGCCTTCAACACGCAAAAGCCGCCGTTCGACAAGAAGGAAGTGCGGCAGGCCTTCAGCATGGCCATCGACAAGGCCGCGATCATCAAGGACGTCTACCTCGGCGCCGGCCAGGCGGCGAAGAACCTGATCCCGCCGACGCTGTGGTCGTACAACGACGCGGTGAAGGACTACCCCTTCGACGCCGCCAAGGCCAAGGATATGCTGGCCAAGGCGGGCGTGAAGACGCCGCTGGATATCGACCTCTGGTACATGCCGGTGCAGCGCCCGTACAACCCGAACGCCAAGCGCATCGCCGAGATGATGCAGGCCGACCTGGCCAAGATCGGCGTCAACGCCAAGCTCGTGACCTACGAGTGGGGCGAGTACCGCAAGCGCATGCAGCAGGGCGAGCACATCACCGGCATGCTCGGCTGGACCGGCGACAACGGCGACCCCGACAACTTCTTCTTCCTGCACGGCTGCGAAGCGGCGCGCCCCGGCGGCCAGAACCTGAGCAAGTGGTGCAACAAGGAATTCGACAGCCGGCTGGAGAAAGCGCGCTCCCTGGCCGACGTGAAGGAACGCACCAAGCTGTACCAGGAGATGCAGGTCATCGAGAAGGAGGACGCACCCGACTTCAAGATCGCCCATTCGGTGGTCTATGAGGCGATGCGCAAGGAAGTCACCGGCTACAAGCAGAGCCCGTTCGGGTCGCACCAGTTCAACGGTGTCGAGCTGAAGTAAGCCGCGGGCAGTCCCGGCGCTTGGCGATAATCCCCGCATGACTCCCTCGCTGTTGGCGGCTCACCGCGAGACCATCGCCACGCTGTGCCGGAACTTTGGCGTCGGCCGGCTGGAGTTGTTCGGGTCGGCGGCAACCGGCCAGTTCCAGCCCGGCCGCAGCGACTACGACTTTCTCGTCGAACTGGACCCGCAGGCCGAAGGTTCCCCCGCCCGCCGCATCGTCGAGTTTGCCGAAGCGCTAGAGGCACTATTGGGCGCGCCGGTTGATCTGGTGAACCCGCGATACATCCGCAACCGCTATTTCGCGGCCGAGGTGGAACGAACTCGCACGCCGGTCTATGGCTGATCGGCGCCCGAAGTTGCCGCTGGACGCTATCCAGGCCGCTGAGCTGAGCATCGCCTTCCTGGAAGGGCAGACGCTCGAAGCGTATTCGGGTAACGCCATGCGGCGTTCCGCCGTCGAGCGGCAGCTGGAAGTGCTGGGCGAGGCCTTCGTTCGCCTGGTGCGCGAGGAGCCGGCACTGTACGAACGCCTGCCGACGGCACGCTTCGCGGTGGGCTGCGCAACCGCATCATCCACGGCTATGACACCGTCGACGATGGCATCGTGCACGCCACCGTGCAGACCGATCTGCCGGCCATGTTGACGGGTCTGCGTGCCTGGCTCAGCGAACTCGACCCGCTCGCCTGAAGCCCTGGGATGCTTGCCTACCTGCTGCGCCGCCTGGCGCTGACGCTGCCGACCTTCGTCGCGCTGATGTTCGTCACTTTCGTGGCGATCCGCCTCGTGCCGGGCGATCCGGTGGAGGTGCGCGTCGGCGAGCGCGGCATCAGCGCCGAGCGGCTGGCGATGTTCCGCCACGAACTCGGCCTGGACCAGCCGGTGTGGAAGCAGTTCGCCGACTACGCCTGGCAGCTGCTGCACGGCGACTTCGGCACCTCGCTGGCCACCAACCAGAAGGTGCTGGTCGAGTTCGCGGCGCTGTTCCCGGCGACCATCGAGCTGTCGCTGGCCGGCATGCTGTTCGCGGTGCTGCTGGGCGTTCCGGCCGGCACCATCGCGGCAGCGCGCCGCGGCACGGTCTTCGACCAGACGCTGATGGGCTTGTCGGTCACCGGCTACTCGATGCCGATCTTCTGGTGGGGCCTGCTGCTGATCATGTTCGTCGCCGAACGCTGGGGGCTCACGCCCGTGTCCGGCCGCATCGACCTGATCAAGTTCTACTTCGAACCCGTCACCGGCTTCATGGTCGTCGACGCCTGGCTGTCGGGCCAGGCCGGTGCGGTGAAGGATGCGCTGCACCACCTGGTGCTGCCGGCCATCGTGCTCGGCACGATTCCGCTGGCGGTGATCGCGCGCATGACACGCTCGGCCATGCTCGAGGTGCTGGGCGAAGACTACGTGCGCACCGCGCGCGCCAAGGGCCTGCCGGTGTGGCGCGTCGTCGGCCTGCATGCCTTGCGCAACGCGCTGATTCCGGTGGTGACCATCATCGGCCTGCAGGTCGGCGCGCTGATGGCCGGCGCGGTGCTGACCGAGACGATCTTCTCGTGGCCGGGCGTCGGCAAATGGCTGATCGAATCGATCGGCCGCCGCGACTACCCGGCGCTGCAAGGCGGCGTGATGCTGATCTCGTCGGTGGTCATCGGCGTGAATCTGCTTGTCGACTTGACCTATGGGTTGATCAATCCGCGGATCCGCCATGGGTAGAAGCAGCCGGAACAGCCTTCACCGCAGAGGTGCGGAGAGCGCAGAGGAAACGCAGAGGAAGACCTTGAAGTTCTCTGCGGAAACTCCGCGTCCTCTGCCCCTCTGCGGTGAATGACTTCCATGAGCCACGAGCCGCCACCGTGACGCCCGCCGCCGACCCGTCCCCGCTGCGCGCCTTCTGGTCCGCGTTCCGCGAGAACCGCGGTGCCTTTGCCGGCTTCGTCGTCGTCGTGTTCATCGTGCTCGTCGCCCTCGGTGCCGACTTCATCGCGCCGCATGCGCCGACCGAGCAGTTCCGCGACGCCGTGCGCGCGGCGCCGATGTGGGCCGATGGCGGCTCGTCGCGATTCGTGCTCGGCACCGACAGCCTGGGCCGCGACATGCTTTCGCGGCTGATCCATGGTGCGCGCATCTCGCTGTTCATCGGCCTGGCGGTGATGGGCGTGTCGTTCGTCATCGGCGTCGGCCTCGGGCTGGCCTGCGTATCCTTGGGTAGTGCGGTCGACGTGGCCATCACGCGGATGATGGACCTGATCATGGCCGTGCCCAGCCTGGTGCTGGCGATTCTGGTCGTGGCGGTGCTGGGGCCGAGCCTGACGAACACCATCGTCGCCGTGACCATCGTCTACCTGCCGCGCTATGTGCGGCTGGTGCGTGCGTCGGCGCTGGCCGAACTGGGCAAGGACTACGTCACGTCGGCACGCGTGGCGGGTGTCGGTCCGGCGCGGCTGATGTTCTCGACCGTGCTGCCGAACTGCCTGTCGCCGCTGATCGTGCAGGCCGCCCTGGGCGTATCCGACGCCATCCTGGAGGCGGCGGCGCTGGGTTTCCTCGGCCTCGGCGCGCAGCCGCCCACGGCCGAGTGGGGCACCATGCTCGCCGACGCGCGCGAGTTCATCCGCTCGAACCCGTGGCTGGTAACGCTGCCCGGGCTGGCGATCCTGGTCACCGTGGTCTCGATCAACCTGATGGGCGACGGGCTGCGCGACGCGCTCGATCCGAAGATGAGGCGCTCATGACTGCGCTCCTGGACGTTCGCGGCCTCAGCATCAGCTTCGGCACCCGCCACGGCGCGTTCACCGTCGTCGACGACATCGACATCGTCGTCGAGCGCGACGAGGTGCTGGCCATCGTCGGCGAATCGGGATCGGGCAAGTCGGTGGCGATGCTGGCCATCATGGGCCTGCTGCCGTGGACGGCAACCGTCACCGCCGAGCGCCTGGTCTTCGACGGCCAGGATCTTGCGGCGCTGACGCCGCGGCAGCGCCGTGCCATCGTCGGCCGCGACATGGCGATGGTGTTCCAGGAGCCGATGTCGTCGCTGAATCCCTGCTTCACCGTCGGCTACCAGATTGGCGAGGCGCTGGCCACGCACACGAAGCTGGATCGCGCGGCGCGCAAGCGGCGCGTCATCGAGCTGCTCGACCAGGTCGGCATCCCGGATGCGGCACGCCGCACCGGCGCCTTCCCGCACCAGCTGTCGGGCGGCATGTGCCAGCGCGTGATGATCGCGATGGCGCTGGCCTGCCGGCCGCGGCTGCTGATCGCCGACGAGCCGACGACGGCGCTCGACGTGACGATCCAGGCGCAGATCCTCGACCTGCTGCTGGCGCTGAAACGCGAGACCGGCATGGCGCTGGTGCTGATCACGCACGACCTCGGCGTCGTTGCCGAAACCGCCGACCGCGTCGTCGTGCAGTACGCCGGCCACCAGGTCGAGACCGCGGCCGCGGCCGACCTGTTCGCCGACCCGCACCACCCCTACACCGCGGCGCTGCTGGCGGCCCTGCCCGAGCGGGCGACCGGCCGCACGCTGGCCGCCATCCCCGGCCTCGTGCCGGGCCTGCTGGACCGGCCTGCCGGCTGCCTGTTCGCGCCGCGCTGCGCATTCGCCAAGCCGCTTTGCGAGACCGCGCCTGCGCACGCCGGCGCGGCGTTCAGCCGCGCGCTGTGCCACACGCCGCTGCACGACGGGGTGCCGCAATGACCGCGGCCGTGCTGCAGGCCGAGAACCTGCACCGCGACTACGCCGTGCGCCGCGGCTGGTTCGCCGCGCCGGCGACGGTGCATGCGCTGGCCGGCGTGTCGTTCAGCGTCGAGGCCGGCCGCACGCTGGCGGTGGTCGGCGAATCGGGCTGCGGCAAGAGCACGCTGGCACGCGTGCTGACGATGATCGAGCCGCCCAGCGTCGGCCGCCTGCTGATCGACGGGCACGACGTCGCCGCCGCCGATGCCACGGCCCGCCGCGCCTTGCGCCGCGCCGTGCAGATCGTGTTCCAGAACCCGTATGGCTCGCTGAACCCGCGCCAGACCGTCGGCGCGGCGCTGATGGAGCCGCTGCTCGTGAATGCCGAGGCGGTGGGCGAAACCGACCCCGCCGCGCGCGAACACGCGGCGCGCGAGATGCTGCGCCGCGTCGGCCTGCGCGACGAACACTTCGGCCGCTGGCCGCACATGTTCTCGGGCGGCCAGCGCCAGCGCATCGCGATCGCGCGGGCGCTGATGCTGCAGCCGCGCGTGCTGGTGCTCGACGAGCCGGTGTCGGCGCTGGACGTGTCGATCCGCGCCCAGGTGCTGAACCTGCTGGTCGAGCTGCAGCAGGCCTTCGGCGTGGCCTATGTCTTCATCTCGCACGACCTCGGCGTGGTGCGCCATGTGGCCGACGACGTGATGGTGATGTACCTCGGCCGCGCCGTCGAACAAGGCCCGCGCGACGCGCTGTTCGGTGACCCGCAGCACCCGTACACGCAGGCGCTGCTGTCGGCCACGCCGACGGTGGACGCGGCGGCGCGGCGCCAGCGCGTCATCCTGCAAGGCGAGCTGCCGTCACCGATCTCGCCGCCGCCGGGCTGCGCTTTCCACACGCGCTGCCCGATCGCCGAAGCCGGCTGCCGCGAGACGACGCCGCAGCTGGCGCCGGTGGCGCGGCAGCAGGTCGCCTGCCTGGTTCGTCAGCGTCAGGCGGCGGCCTGAAGAATCGTCAACGTCAGGCGGCCGCCTGACGGGGCGCCAACGTCAGGTGCTCTGATCCGGCTCCGGCCCGAAGCGGTTCGGCCCCGGCGTGCCGCGCCGGAAGCCGTTGTCGGCCAGCATCCACAGCCAGCCGATCACCGGCAGCAGCGCCACCAGCACCCACCAGCCCGACTTGTCGCGGTCGTGCCAGCGCTTGGCCGAGATCGCCAGCGCCGGCCACAGCAGCAGCGAGTCGACGATCATGTCGACGTTGTCGCTGCGCAGCCGGGCAATGTCCAGCAGCGCGCGGCCGAGCAGGCTCAGCGCCGCCAGCACCAGCACACCGTGCAGCCAGAAGCTGCGCCGCGCGATGCGGCCGCGTGGATCGAGAAACAGACGCAGCGGCGCCGCGGTATCGTCGTCGTCCAGCCAGGGTTCGGTGCGGGTGCGTTCCATCGCCCGATTGTCCCTTGGCGAGCCGACACCCACTTTCAGCCGCACACGCCCACCCATGCCCGCCCCCCGAAGCCCGCGCCGCCGGCGCCCAGCGGCCGCTGTCGACCTGGCCTTGCAAGGCGGCGGCTCGCACGGCGCCTTCACCTGGGGCGTGCTCGACCGCCTGCTCGAAGACGAGCAGATCGGATTCGACGGCGTCTCCGGCACCAGTGCCGGCGCGCTGAATGCCGCCGTGCTGGCAACCGGCTACGCCAACGGCGGCCGCGCCGGCGCGCGCCAGGCGCTGCGCAACTTCTGGCTCGCGGTGGCCGGGCAGGGCGGCTGCTTCGGCGGCCTGCCGCAGTGGCCCGGCGGCACCGGCATGGCCGGCTACAACCTCGAGAAGAGCCCCGCCTATGCCTGGTTCAACAACTTCGTGCGCGCCTTCAGCCCGGCCCAGTTCAACCCCTATGACCTGAACCTGCTGCGCGACGTGACGCGCCAGCATGTCGACATGGCTGCCGTGCAGCGTGGCCCGGTCGCGCTGTTCATCACCGCCACCGCGGTGCACACCGGGCAGCCGCGTGTCTTCAGCGGGCCCGATCTGTCGCAGGACGCCTTGCTCGCATCGGCCTGCCTGCCGCAGCTGTTCCGCCCGGTGGTGATCGACGGTGAACCGTACTGGGACGGCGGCTACAGCGGCAACCCGGCGATCTGGCCGCTGATCTACAACACCGCGTCGCTGGACGTGGTGCTGGTGAAGATCAACCCGCTGGTGCGGCCCGAGACGCCGGACACGCCGGAAGAGATCGCCGACCGCGTCAACGAGATCACCTTCAACGCCGGGCTGGTGAGCGAGATGCGCGCCATCGCCTTCGTGCAGAAGCTGGTCGAGCAGGGGCGCATCGACAGCGGCGAATACAAGGACCTGCGCCTGCACATGATCGCCGACGAAGAAGGTCTGGCGCCGCTGCATCCGTCCAGCAAGATGAACACCGATCTGCGCTTCCTGGAAGCGCTGCACGAGCTGGGCCGCGCCGCGGCCGAGCGCTGGCTGGCGGCGCACCGCGCCGACCTGGGCGTGCGCTCGACGCTGAACATCGACCAGACCTTCCTGGCGCCGCGCGAAGGGCGCCCGTGAGCGAAGACCTCGTCGTGCTGCGGCCCGAAGGCCTGTACTGCCCGGCCGGCGATTTTCATATCGACCCCTGGCGCCCGGTGGCGCGCGCCGTCGTCACCCATGCCCATGCCGACCACGCACGGCGCGGCCATGGCGCGTACCTGGCCCATGCCGACAGCGCCGGCGTGCTGCGCGCCCGGCTCGGCGAGATTGCGCTGCAGCCGCTGGCCTATGGCGAGGCGGTGGCCATCAACGGCGTGCGTGTCAGCCTGCACCCGGCCGGCCACGTGCTGGGCTCGGCACAGGTGCGCATCGAACATGGTGGCCAGGTCTGGGTGGCTTCGGGCGACTACTTCGCCAGTGGCGCCGGCGACCACAACAGCACCTGCGCGCCGTTCGAGCCGCAGCGCTGCCACTGCTTCATCACCGAAAGCACCTTCGGCCTGCCGATCTACCGCTGGCGCGCACAGACCGAGGTGCTGGCCGAGATCGACGACTGGTGGCGCGGCAACGCCGAAGCCGGCCGCGCCAGCCTGCTGATGGCCTACAGCTTCGGCAAGGCGCAGCGGCTGATCGCCGGTGTCGATGCGCGCATCGGGCCCATCGTCGTGCACGGCGCCGTCGAGCCGCTGAACCAGGCCTACCGCGAAGCCGGCGTGGCGCTGCCGCCGACGCTGCTGCTCGATGAACGAGCCGACAAGTCGCTGCTGCGCCGGGCGCTGGTGATCGCGCCGCCGGCGGTGCACGGCAGCGCCTGGACGAAGCGCCTGGGCGAGCATGGCGACGCGTTTGCCAGCGGCTGGATGCAGCTGCGCGGCGCACGGCGGCGCCAGGGCGTCGACCGCGGCTTCGTGCTCAGCGACCATGCCGACTGGCCCGGGCTGCAGCGCGTCATCAAAGCCACCGGCGCCGAACGCATCATCGTGACCCACGGCTACGAAGCGGTGATGGTGCGCTGGCTGCAGCAGCAGGGGCTGCAGGCGGGCAGCTTCCGCACCGAGTTCGGCGACCGCGACGACAGTGCCGAAAGCGCACCCGGCTGAGGCACACTGCAGCGACCATGGACCGTTTCCTTGTCTTCCGGCGCCGCACGCTGCAGACCGCGCTGCAGACCGCTCTGGTGCTGCTGCTGGCGGGCTGCGGCGGTGGTGGCGGTGGCGAGCAGCCGATCATCGACCCGCCGCTCGGCAACGGCGAATCGGCCTTCGACGACCCGCAGGCGTATTCGACCTCGGGAACGGCCAGCCTGGCCGGCGCCGCCGAAGGCGCGGCCGTCACCCGCCACAGCCTGACGCTCGGTGGCACGAGCATCGCGTACACCGCGCGCGCCGGCCACCTGATCGCGCGCCACCCGGCGACCGGCGCGGCCGAAGCGTCGATGTTCTACGTCGCCTACACGGCCGATGGCGCGAACGCGGCAACGCGGCCTGTCACCTTCTTCTACAACGGTGGCCCGGGCTCGGCCAGCATCTGGCTGCACCTGGGATCGTTCGGCCCGAAGCGGCTGGCCACCGGCGTGCCGGCCACCAGCGCGGCCACGCCGTTCCCGCTGGTCGACAACAGCGAGAGCCTGCTCGACAACACCGACCTGGTGTTCGTCGACGCCGTCGGCACCGGGCTGTCGCAGGCCATCGCGCCGTTCAGCAACAGCAGCTTCTGGGGCGTCGATGCCGACGCCGCGCTGTTCCGCGATTTCATCGTGCGCTGGCTGGCCGCCAACGTGCGCGCCAGCTCGCCGCGTTTCCTCTATGGCGAGAGCTACGGCGGCCCGCGCACGGCGGTGCTGGCGCGGCGGCTGCAGGAAGCCGGCGTCGCGCTCGACGGGCTGGTGCTCCAGTCGCCGGCGCTGGACTACAACAGCAACTGCGGCGTCATCGGCGTCGGCAACTGCGGCGGCTATCTGCCGACCTATGGCGCCATCGGCGCCTGGCACGGCTTGTCGGTGCCGGTACCGACTGACATCGACGCGGCGATGGTCGATCTGCGCGCCTTCACCGACACGCGCTACACGCCGGCGGTGGCCGCGGTGCTCGCCGGCGCCGTGCCGCCCGCCGACCTGCCGCCGCTGCTGGCCGGCTACACCGGCATCCCGGCCGTCAACTGGACGGCGCAGTTCAATCTGCAGCCCGGCGTCTTCCAGAACAGCCTGTTCACCAACGCCGTCATCGGCCGCTACGACGGCCGCATGGTGGCCACGCGCGGCACCCCGCTGGCGGCCGAAGGCGACCCGTCCAGCACCTTCATCACCAACAGCTTCGCCAGCGTGATGGCCGACTACCTGCGCCACACGCTGCGCTACAGCAACGGTTCGACCTACGTGCTGCTCGGCAGTGCCATCAACAGCTGGGACTTCAGCCACAGCGGCCGTTCGCTGCCCGACACCGTGCCCGACCTGGCCGCGGCGCTGGCCGCCGACCCGGCCTTGCGCGTGTTGGCCGTCAGCGGCTATCACGACCTGGCGACGCCGTTCCGCACGACCGAGCTCGACCTGGCGCGGCTGGGCACCGACCCACGCGTGCAGGTGCGCAACTACCCGGGCGGCCACATGAGCTACCTCGACGACGCGACACGCGTGCGCCAGAAGGCCGATCTGGCCGCGTTCTACCGCGGCACGCTGGCCGCCAACGCCGCGCGCGGCGTGCGCGAGCTGCCGCAGCAGCGCCAGGCCCGGCCGAACATCGACAGCGCCGGCACCGTGCCGACGACGCCGCAGCCTGTCGTGCCGCAGGCGGCAGTACAAGCGCCGCTGCGCGACCCGTGGGTGCCACCCCGCCGTTAAAACCTGGAGACACAAGCCATGAAGATCCTGTTGCCGGTGGATGGCTCGCCGACCTCGCTGCACGCGGTGCGCCACGCGCTGCGCCTGCGCGCCGAAGGCCTGGACATCAGCTTCGTGCTCGCCAACGTGCAGCCGCCGCCGTCCTTGTACGAGGTGGTGGTGGTGCACGACCCGCAGGTGCTGGACGACGTGCGGCGCGGCGCCGGCACCGACCTGCTGGCGCCGGCCGAAGCGTTGCTCGAAGCGGCCGGTGCGTCGTGGGAGACCGAGGTCGCCGGCGGCGACCCCGGCCATGTGCTGGTCGACCTGATCGAGAACTACGGCTGCGACGCGGTGGTGATGGGTACCGGCGGCACGGTGGCGCTGGCCGTCGTGCAGCACAGCCCCGTGCCGGTGACGCTGGTGCCGGATCCTGCCGAAGCCGTCGAGCCGGCCGAACCTGGCGAACCCGCCGACTGAAACTGCCAACTGATGCGCCGGTTCGCCGCGCTGTACCAGGCGCTGGACGCCAGCACGGCCACCGGCGACAAGGTCAACGCGCTGCGCGCCTACTTCGCCGCGGCGCCGGCCGAAGACGCCGCCTGGGCGGTGTATTTCCTGGCCGGCGGCAAGCCGCGCCAGGTGGTGCCGACGGGGCTGCTGCGCGAACAGGCCTGCCGGCTTGCCGGTATCGACGACTGGCTGTTCGAGGAGTGCTACCAGGCCGTCGGCGACCTTGCCGAAACCATCGCCCTGGTGCTGCCGGCGCCGTCGGCCGCCAGCGAACGCGGCCTGGCGCACTGGGTCGAGGAGCGGCTGCTGCCCTTGCGCGGGCTGGCGCCGCCGGAGCAGGCCGCGCGCATCGCGGAAGCCTGGAGCGAGCTCGACAGCGCCGGCCGCTTCCTGCTGATCAAGCTCATCGGCGGTGGCTTTCGCGTCGGTGTCAGCAAGCTGCTGGTGCAGCGCGCGCTGGCCGAGAACGCCGGGCTCGACGCCAAGGTCGTGGCGCAGCGCATGATGGGCTACACCGAAGGCCGCGCGACGCCGAGCGCCGCGCGCTTCGCCCAGCTGGTGAGCCACGAAGCCACGCCGGCGCAGGACGCCGGCCAGCCGTACCCGTTCTTCCTGGCGCATGCGCTGCAGGCCGCGCCCGGGACGCTGGGCGACCCGGCCGACTGGCTGGTGGAGTGGAAGTACGACGGCATCCGCGCGCAGGTGGTCAAACGCGCCGGCCGGGTGTGGATCTGGTCGCGCGGCGAAGAGCTGGTGACCGAGCGCTTCCCGGAGATCGTGGCGTTGGCGCAGGCACTGCCCGATGGCACCGTGCTTGATGGCGAGGTGCTGGTCTGGCTCGACGGCGCGGCGGGGCCGTCGCCGTTCAACTTGCTGCAGCAGCGCATCGGCCGCAAGACCTTGACGAAGAAGGTGCTGGCCGATGCGCCGGTGGTCTTCGTCGCGTACGACCTGCTCGAAGAAGGCGGCGTCGACCAGCGGGGGATCGAACAGCTCCAGCGCCGGGCCCGGCTCGAAGCGCTGCTGGACCGGCGGCCGCTGCGCCTGTCGCCGCGCGTCGGAGCGGCCGACTGGCCGGCCTTCGCGGCCTTGCGCCAGACGTCGCGCGAACGCGGCGTCGAAGGCTTCATGCTCAAGCACGCCCGAGCCGCGTACGGCAGCGGCCGCACCAAGGTCGACGGCACCTGGTGGAAGTGGAAGATCGACCCGCTGTCGGTGGACTGCGTGCTGATCTACGCCCAGGCCGGCCACGGCCGCCGGGCCAGCGTCTACACCGACTACACCTTCGCGGTCTGGAGCCGGCCGCCGGCCGATGCCGCCGAGGCGGCAAGCGTTGTCGACGCGATCGCGCGCCGCGAGCCGGCCGTCGACGGTGCGTTGCAACTGGTGCCTTTCGCCAAGGCCTATTCGGGCCTGACCGACGAAGAGTTCACCGCGGTCGACCGCGTCATCCGCGCCAACACGCTGGAGAAGTTCGGCCCGGTGCGCAGCGTCAAGCCGACGCTGGTGTTCGAGCTCGGCTTCGAAGGCATCAACGCCAGCACGCGGCACAAGAGCGGCATCGCCGTGCGCTTCCCGCGCATGCTGCGCCTGCGCAGCGACAAGCCGCTGCACGAGGCCGATTCGCTGGCCACCTTGCAGCGGCTGATGGCGCTGGGCTGACGGCGCCTTGGTTCCTTCTGGCATGCCGCTTGCGCCGATGCCACCATGCTGCCCGCCACCGCCGACCGCCTGACCTTGCTGCTGGAAAGCACCGGCGAAGGCATCTTCGGCATCGACCTGGCTGGCCACTGCACCTTCGTCAACCGCGCTGCTGCCCAAACCCTGGGCTGGCGCACCGAACAGGTGCTGGGGCGCAACATGCACGCGCTGATCCACCACTCGCACGGCGACGGCCGCCACTACCCCGAAGAGCAGTGCCCGATCTTCAACGCCTTCCGCCAGGGCCTGCCATGCCGCATCGACGATGAAGTGCTGTGGCGCGCCGATGGCAGCAGCTTCTGGGCCGAGTATTCGAGCTACCCGATCGTCGAACACGGCGAGGTGCGCGGCGCCGTCGTCACCTTCGTCGACATCACCGAGCGCAAGCGCGCCGAGGCGCTGCTCAAGCGCAGCAAGGACGAACTCGAACAGCGCGTCGCCGAGCGCACGCACCAGCTGCGCGAGCTGGCCAACCACCTGGAAGCGGTGCGCGAGAGCGAACGCAAGCGCATCGCGCGCGAAATCCACGACGAACTCGGTTCGCTGCTGGTGGCGCTGAAGATGGACGTGAACTGGCTCGGCAAGCGCGTCGCCGACCGCGACGAACTGGCCTGCAAGTGTCACGGCATGGGCCGGCTGATCGACACCGCGGTGGACAAGGTCGGCCGCATCATCACCGACCTGCGGCCCAGCATCCTGGACCACCAGGGCCTGTGGGCGGCGCTGGAATGGCAGGCGCAGGAGTTCATCGAAAGCAGCGAACTCGACGCGACGCTGCAACTGCACGTGGCAGCCGGCGTGGCGCCGCCCGAAGGCGGGCTGGCGATCGCGGTCTTCCGCATCTTCCAGGAGATGCTGTCGAACGTGGCCCGGCATGCGCGGGCGCGCAGCGTGCGCATGGCCATCGCCGTCGACGGGCCGCCGGGGCCGGTGCTCTACGTCGACGTGCGCGACGACGGCGTCGGCGCCGAGGCCTCGGCGCTGTCCGACCCGCAGAGCTGGGGCGTGATCGGCATGCGCGAGCGGGCCGGGCACTTCGGCGGCCGCGTCACGATCGACAGCGCGCCGGGGCAGGGCACGCGGGTGCGGCTGACGATGCCGCTGCCGTCATGATCCACGTCCTGATCTGCGACGACCACCAGATCGTGCGCCAGGGCATCAAGCAGATCCTGGCCGACGCGCCCGACATCGCGCTCGCCGGCGAGGCCGCGAACGGCCCCGACGCGCTGGCGCGCGTGCGCGAAGGCGGCATCGACGTCGTGCTGCTCGACATCGCGATGCCGCAGCGCGACGGCCTGGACATCCTGCGCCAGCTGAAGAGCGAAGGCCCGAAGCTGCCGGTGCTGATGTTGTCGACCTACCCCGACCGCCAGTACGCGGTGCGCTGCCTGAAGCTCGGCGCGGCGGGCTACCTGAACAAGAGCGCCGACTCCGAGCAGATGATCGACGCCATCCGCAAGGTGGCGTCGGGCAAGCTCTTCATCACGCCGAGCGTGGCCGAGCTGCTGGCCGGTGCCCTGGGTGTCGGCGAAACGCCGCTGCACGAACGCCTGTCGCACCGCGAGTACCAGGTGTTCCGCCTGCTTGCGGCCGGCCGCAGCGTCGGCGAGATCGCCGAACAGCTGGTGCTGGCACCGAACACCGTCAGCACCTACCGCGCGCGCATCCTGGACAAGACCGGCGTGCGCAACGATGTCGAACTGGCGTTGTTCGCCGTGCACCACGCGCTGCTGTAGCGCGTCTCAGGGATCTCAGGCCGGCGACGACACGGTCACGCCGGCGTGGCGCTCGATGTGCGCGAGCAGCTCCTCGTCGGCATAGGGCTTGCCCAGCAGCACCGTCACGCCGGCTTCGGCGGCAGCGCTGCGCAGCCGGTCGTCGGCCGAGGTGATCATGATGATCGGGATCAGCGCCGTGCGCGGGTCGTTGCGCACATGGCGCGTCAGCTCGAAGCCGTCGATGCCGGGCATCTCGACATCGGTGATCAGCACCTGCGGCACTTCGGCCTCGATCTGGCGCAGTGCGTCCTGGCCTTCTTCGGCCAGCGCGACGCGATAGCGCTGCTTGGCCAGCAGCCGGCTCGTCTTGACGCGCACGACCTTCGAGTCGTCGACGACCATCACCAGCGTCTGTTCCGGCGTGCGGCGTTGCGCGGCAGCGGCGCGCGCGGCCTCTGCCGCTGCCGCGGCGGCCTGCGCGGCTGCAGCTTCGGCTGCGGCTGCGGCGGCCGCTGTAGCGGCTGCAGCGGCTTCGGCCGCCAGCACGGCTTCGCGCGCCTGCTGTTCGGCCAGCGCTTGCGCGGCCTGACGTTGGGCTTCACGGCGCGCCGCTTCGACTGCCCGGCGTTCGGCTTCGTGGCGGGCCGCTTCGACTGCCTGGCGTTCGGCTTCGTGGCGGGCCGCTTCGACTGCCTGGCGTTCGGCTTCAGCGGCCTGCCGCGCGGTCTCGGCGGCGCGCCGCTCGGCCTCGCGCTGCCGTGCTTCGTCTTCGGCGGCGCGGTAGGCGGCACGCAAGGCCGCTTCATCGGCCAGGCGTGCGGCTTCCAGCCGCGCCTGTTCTGCCTGCTGCTCGGCCAGGCGTTCGGCTTCGCGCCGGGCCTGCTGTTCGGCACGGTGCTCGGCCTCGCGCTGCGCTTCGGCGGCGGCTTGGCGCTCGGCGGCGTCTTCGTCGGCCACCGGCATCGGCAGCGTGTCGATTTCGTCTTGCGTCAGCACATGCGTGGCTGGCGGCTCGGCCCGCGTGTCATGTGGCCCGCCTGGTGGCGAGCGCCACCCGGTCCGGCTGGACCAGGTCCAGGCCACCAACGCAGCCAGCGCCACCAGCGCCATCCACAACCAGAACATCGGCATCACCCCAAGGCCCGTGCACAAAACCTGCTTGGCAGGCGGTTCGCAGCATAGCGCCGCCGGCCGTTGGGCAGGCGCGAACTTGGCCACGACTTTCGCGCCTGCGCGGCCGGCTGTAGGGCCGGCCCTACACGAACTTGCTGCACTGCTCGATTGGTTGGCACACGGCAGCGACCTAGCATCTTCCCGACACGAGCCCAAGGATCCGCCATGAACCAGAGCCTGGACCCCTACGACGCCGAACAGCCGCTGCTGATGCGCTGTGGGTGCGGTGCCTGCGGTGCGCACCGCTCCGGCGCCGAGCACGCGGCGGCCGAATTGCGCGCGCGCAGCCAGAGCGCCGATTTCGAGGCCACGTCGAACGCCTTCGTCGAGGCCGCGCTGGTGAAGGCGCTGTTCCCGCAGGACGCGCTGCGGCGCCGCTTCCTGCGCGCCGTCGGCCGGCGCAGCGCGATGGCGGCCATCGCCAGCGTGCTGCCGATCGCGCCGCTGCAGGCGATGGCGCAGGAAAAGGGCGCGATCGAGAAGAAGGACCTGAAGATCGGTTTCATCCCGATCACCTGCGCCACGCCGCTGATCATGGCGCACCCGCTGGGCTTCTATTCGAAGCAGGGGCTGAACGTCGAGGTCGTGAAGACGGCGGGCTGGGCGCTGATCCGCGACAAGATGCTGAACAAGGAGTACGACGCCACGCACTTCCTGAGCCCGATGCCGCTGGCCATCAGCCTGGGCCTGGGCAGCAACGCCACCGGCATGCATGTGGCGACGATCCAGAACACCAACGGCCAGGCCATCACGCTGGCCGTCAAGCACAAGGACAAGCGCGACCCGAAGGACTGGAAGGGTTTCAAGTTCGCCGTGCCTTTCGAGTATTCGATGCACAACTTCCTGCTGCGCTACTACGTGGCCGAAGCCGGGCTCGACCCCGACCGCGACATCCAGATCCGCGTCGTGCCGCCGCCCGAGATGGTGGCCAACCTGCGCGCCGGCAACATCGACGGCTTCCTCGGCCCCGATCCGTTCAACCAGCGCGCGGTCTATGAAGAAGTGGGCTTCATCCACCTGCTGACCAAGGAGCTGTGGAACGGCCATCCGTGCTGCGCCTTCGGCACCAGCACCGAGTTCATCCAGAAGCACCCGAACACCTTCATCGCGCTGTACCGCGCCGTGCTCACCGCGGCGGCGATGGCGCGCGAGGCGAAGAACCGCGAGCTGATCGCCAAGGTGATCTCGCCGCAGGCCTATCTGAACCAGCCCGAGACCGTGCTCGCCCAGGTGCTGACCGGCAAGTTCGCCGACGGGCTGGGCAACGTGAAGACCGTGCCCGACCGTGCCGACTTCGACCCCATTCCCTGGCAGAGCATGGCCGTGTGGATGCTGACGCAGATGAAGCGCTGGGGCTACCTGAAAGGCGAGGTCGACTACAAGCAGATCGCCGAGCGCGTGTTCCTGCTGACCGACGCGAAGAAGCAGATGAAAGCGCTGGACATGAAGCCGCCCGAAGGCGCGTACCCGAAGTTCAGCGTCATGGGCAAGGCCTTCGATCCCGCCCAGCCTGAGGCCTACATCGCCGGCTTCGCGATCAAGCGGACCTGAGCCGTGACCCGATCGCTTGGCTTTCGCGCCGCACTGCTGTCACTGCTGATGCTGGCGCTGCTGCTCGGCATCTGGCACCTGGCCACGCTGAGCCCGGCGGCGGTGGCGCCCGCCGGGCCGGCGCTGACGGCCGAGCAGATCGAATACGCCAAGCTGATGGGCAAGGATCCGGCCGCCGGTGCCGCGCCTGCGGCGAAGTCGGGCTTCCCGACGCTGGCGCAGATGGGCGCGGTGATCGTCAAGAACCTTGCGCATCCGTTCTACGACAACGGCCCCAACGACAAGGGCCTCGGCCTGCAGCTCGGCTATTCGCTGGCCCGCGTCGGCCTGGGCTACCTGCTGGCCGCGCTCGTGGCGATACCGCTGGGCTTCGTCATCGGCATGAGCCCGCTGGTGCACCGCGCGCTGGACCCGTTCATCCAGGTGCTGAAGCCGATCTCGCCGCTGGCCTGGATGCCGCTGGCGCTGTACACGATCAAGGACTCGTCGGTCAGCGGCATCTTCGTGATCTTCATCTGCTCGGTCTGGCCGATGCTGATCAATACGGCCTTCGGCGTGGCCGGCGTGCGCCGCGAATGGCTGAACGTGGCGCGCACGCTGGAGGTCAGCCCGCTGCGCAAGGCTTTCGAAGTCGTCCTGCCGGCGGCGGCGCCGACCATCCTGACCGGCATGCGCATCAGCATGGGCATCGCCTGGCTGGTGATCGTCGCCGCCGAGATGCTGGTCGGCGGCACCGGCATCGGCTATTTCGTCTGGAACGAGTGGAACAACCTGTCCTTGCCGAACGTGATCCTGGCGATCCTCGTCATCGGCGTCGTCGGCATGCTGCTCGACGGGCTGTTCGCGCGGGCGCAGAAGGCGGTCAGCTATGCCGACTGAATTTCTTCGCGTCGAAGGCCTGAGCAAGGTCTACGCCGGCGAGCCGGTCTTCGACGCCGTCAACTTCGGCATCGAGTCCGGCGAGTTCGTCTGCATCATCGGCCACAGCGGCTGCGGCAAGACGACCATCCTGAACGTGCTGGCCGGGCTGGAATCAGCCACCAGCGGCCATGTCTTCATGGACCAGCGCGAGGTTGCCGGCCCCAGCCTGGACCGCGGCGTCGTGTTCCAGGGCCACGCGCTGATGCCGTGGCTGAGCGTGCGCAGGAACATCGCCTTCGCGGTGCGCAGCAAGTGGCGCGACTGGTCGGCGCGCCAGGTGGACGAGCACGTCGAGAAGTACGTCGCGATGGTCGGCCTGCAAGGCGCCGTCGACAAGAAGCCGCAGGCGCTGTCGGGCGGCATGAAGCAACGCGTGGGCATCGCGCGCGCCTTCGCGATCCAGCCGCGCATGCTGCTGCTCGACGAACCCTTCGGCGCGCTCGACGCGCTGACGCGCGGCACCATCCAGGACGAGCTGCTGCGCATCTGCGCCCAGACGCGGCAGACGGTGTTCATGATCACGCACGATGTCGACGAAGCCATCCTGCTGGCCGACCGCATCCTGCTGATGAGCAACGGCCCGCAGGCGCGCGTGGCCGAGATCGTGAAGAACACGATGCGCCGCGACCGCCAGCGCGCCACGCTGCACCACGACCCGCAGTACTACCGCATCCGCAACCACCTGGTCGACTTTCTGGTGGCGCGCAGCAAAGAGCTTTCGCACGGCCGCGCGCCGGCCACGCCGCCGGAGGTGAGCCCCGGGCTCGACCCCGAACCCCCTGTCACCGCAACACCGCTGAGGAGAATCGCATGAGCCGACTGGACGTCACCGAGAAGATCATCACCGCCAAGGTCACGAAAGGCCTGAAGTGGAGCGATGTCGCCGCCAAGGTGGGGCAAAGCAAGGAATGGGTCACGGCCGCCTGCCTGGGCCAGATGACGCTGACCGAAGAGCAGGCCGGCGTTGTTGCCGAGATCTTCGGGCTGAGCAGCGACGAGACGAAGTGGCTGATGGTCGTGCCGTACAAGGGCAGCCTGCCGACCAGCGTACCGACCGACCCGCTGATCTATCGCTTCTACGAACTGGTCAGCGTCTACGGCACGACCTTCAAGGAACTGATCCACGAAGAGTTCGGCGACGGCATCATGAGCGCCATCGACTTCAAGATGGACCTGCAGCGCGAACCCGACCCGAAAGGCGACCGCGTGTCGATCACGATGTCCGGCAAGTTCCTGCCCTACAAGACCTACTGACCGTGGAAACCAAGCCGCCGCTGCCGCCGTTCACGGCCGACACGGCGCGCCAGAAGGTGCGCCTGGCCGAAGACGCGTGGAACTCGCGCGACCCCGGCCGCGTCGTGCTGGTCTACACCGAAGACACGCGCTGGCGCAACCGCGCCGAGTTTCCGGTCGGACGTGAGCAAGTGCACGCCTTCTTGCAGCGCAAGTGGACGCGCGAGCTCGACTACCGCTTGATCAAGGAGCTCTGGGCCTTCGCCGACAAGCGCATCGCGGTGCGCTTCGCCTACGAATGGCACGACGACTCGGGCCACTGGTTCCGCAGCTACGGCAACGAGAACTGGGAATTCAACGACGCCGGCTTCATGACGCAGCGCCACGCCAGCATCAACGACCTGCCGATCACCGAGGCCGAGCGACTGTTCCGCTGGCCGCTGGGGCGGCGGCCGGACGAGCACCCCGGTTTAAGTTCGCTCGGGCTTTAGCCGAAAACAGGGGTCAGAAGGCCCCGCTTATGCCAGCCCGGTTGCCCGGGCGGCTCCCTAGCATCGGGTGGGTCTGCATCCAAGAGGGAGCCGCATGGACTCCGCCGTTGTCACGCCCGTCATTGCTGCCGCCTCCGAAGCCGCCGCGCTGCTCGACACTGCCCGCCGTGGGCAGATGCCGATCGCCGCGCTGATGGAGCGCGCCCAAGCCCTGCACAGCAGCGGCGCGGGTGAAACCGCCGCTCTGTTGTACGAGACCTGGGTCGAGCACACCGAGTCGCCGGTGCACCACGTCGCCTGCTTCAACTGGGGCACGATCCTGTCGGCGATCGGCCACAACGAAAAGGCCGAAGCCGCCTACCGCCGCGCGCTCGAGACCCAGCCCGGCTTCCCGCCGGCGCGGCTGAACCTGGGCCACCTGCTCGAACGCCGCGGCGACACCGAAGGCGCGCTGGCCGAATGGCGCCGCGTCGTCGCCGAGACCGAGAACCTGCACCCGAGCACGCTCGAATTCCGCCTGCACGCGATGAACAACAGCGCCCGGCTGCTCGAATCGCTGAAGCGCTACCCCGAGGCCGAGGCGCTGATGAAGCGCAGCCTGGCGCAGCGCGCGGCGCAGTTCGACGTCATCCAGCACTACGTGCACGTCCGCCAGCGCCAGTGCGAATGGCCGCTGTACGAACCGGTGGGCGAGGTCACGCCGAACCAGCTGCTGGTCGGCACGTCGCCGCTGGCGATGATGAGCGTCACCGACGACCCCGCCGTGCAACTGCTCGCCGCGCAGCGCTTCGTGCATGAACGTGTGCCCAAGCCGCCGGCGGCCGCGATGCACGCGTCCATGCCGCCACCGAATGGTGAAAGGACGGGCCGCATCAAGGTCGGCTACCTGTCCGGCGACCTGCACCACCATGCCGTCGGCCTGCTGACGGCCGAGCTGTTCGAGCTGCACGACCGCAGCCGCTTCGAGATCTTCGGCTTCTGCTGGACGGCCGAGTCGGACTCGCCGCAGCGCAAGCGCCTGCTCGCGGCGATGGACCACCACGTGCGGCTGGCCGGCGTCGACGACCTGACGGCGGCCAAGCTCATCGCGCAGGCCGGCATCGACGTGCTGGTCGACCTGCAAGGCATCACCAACGGCGCGCGCGCCGCGATCCTGGGCCACCGGCCGGCGCCGGTGCAGGTCAGCTATCTCGGCCTGCCGGGCACGTCGGCCTTGCCAGGCGTGGACTGGATCATTGCCGACCGCTTCGTGATGCCGCCCGCGCTGCTGCCGTACTGCACCGAAAAGCCGATCTACCTGCCGCACTGCTACCAGGTCAGCGACCGCCGGCGCGACATCGCCGCCAAGCCGGTGCGCGCCACCTACGGCCTGCCCGAAGACGCCTTCGTCTTCTGCTCGTTCAACAACACCTTCAAGTTCACCGAAGAGGTGTTCACGGCCTGGATGCGCATCCTGCAGCAGGTGCCGAACAGCGTGCTGTGGCTGCTGGCCGACAACGAACCGGCGCGCGAGAACATGCTGCGCCAGGCCGACGCCTTCGGCATTGCCCGCGAACGCCTGATCTTCGCGCCGCGTGTGTCGCCGCAGGAATACCTGGCGCGCTTCGCGCTGGCCGACCTGATGCTCGACACCTTCCCGTACAACGCCGGCACCACCGCCAGCGACGCGCTGTGGATGGGCACGCCGATGGTCACGCTGGCCGGGCGCAGCTACATCTCGCGCATGGCCGGCAGCCTGCTCACAGCCGTCGGCCTGCCCGACCTGATCACCGAGACGCTGGCCGACTACGAGAAGCTGGCCGTCGCGATCGGCCGCCAGCCCTTGCGCGCGGCCTCGTACCGCCGCTACCTGGAAAACGAAGGCCGGCGCTCGCCGCTGTTCGACGTGCCGCAGATCGTGCGCGACATCGAAGCCGAATTCGAGCGGCTGGCACTGGCCCACCGCCGCTAGCTGAACCACCGCCGCACCGATGCAAGAAGCCCAGTCCACGATTGCCGACGCCCGCCCCGATGCGGGTGGTGCGGCCGCGTGGGACGTCGAGAACGACGCGCTGGCGCATGCCATCTCGTGGCTGACCAAGCACCACGGCCGCGAGCGCTCGCCCGAGTCGCTGCTGGCCGGCATGGCGATGAAAGGCCAGCTCGGCCCCGACCAGGCCTTGCGCGCGCTGCGCGAAGCCGGCTTCACCGCCGGCCTGGTGCAGCGGCGCATTCCCGACCTGAACCACCTGCTGCTGCCGGCGGTGCTGCTGCTGAATGGCGGCGACGCCTGCATCGTCGTCGCGCGCCGTGCCGACGGCGTGACCTACGACATGGTGATGCCGGGCCGCGAAAGCCACGCCTGCACCGCCAGCGAAGCCGAACTCGGCGGCGAATACACCGGCGTCGCGCTGGTCGCCACGCCGAAGCCGCGCGCCGCGACGCCGGCCGACGATTCGCCGCTGCTGGCCGACCCGTCGCAGCACTGGCTGTGGGGCACGCTGCGCCGCTTCGTGCCCTACTACCGCTCGGCGCTGCTGGCGGCGATGCTGAGCAACGTGCTGATGCTCGTCACCGGCCTGGCCACGTCGGTGATCTTCGACAAGGTGATCCCGCACCAGGCCTTCGTCACGCTGTGGGCGCTGGCCACCGCCAGCGCACTGGCGCTGGTGTTCGACTTCATCTCGCGCCAGCTGCGCGCCTACCTGATCGACCTGGCCGGGCGCAAGGTCGACCTCATCGTCGGCGCGGCCCTGTTCAGGCAGACGCTGGCGGTGCGCATGGAGCAGCGGCCGGCGTCGGCCGGCGCCTATGCGCACACGCTGGGGCAGATCGAGGTCGTGCGCGAGTTCTTCGCGTCGGCCACGCTGTCGGCGCTGTCGGACCTGCCGTTCATCCTGATCTATGTCGCGATGTGCTTCATCGTCGGCGGGCCGCTGGGCTGGGTGCTGGCCATCGCGATCCCGCTGCTGGTGACGATGTCGGCGCTGATCCAGGGCGCGTTGCGGCGCTCGATGTCGGCCAACATGCAGCAGCAGGCCGACCTGCACGGCGTGCTGGTCGAGGCCGTCGAAGGCCTGGAAGATCTGAAGGCGGCCGGCGCGCAAGGCCGCTTCCTGCGCCAGTACGAAGAGTCCACCGCCGCGGCGGCGACGTCGCTGCTGCGCTCGCGCAGCATCACGGCGTGGACGACCAACCTGTCAGCCGTCTCGCAGCAGCTGGTGACGATGGTCATGCTCGTCTGGGGCGTGTACCTGATCAACGACAAGATCATCACCGGCGGCGCCTTGATCGGCGCGGTGATGTTCGCCGGCCGCGCCGTCGCGCCGCTGTCCAGCGTGGTGATGCTGGCCACGCGCTACCAGGGCGCCCGCGCTGCGATGCGCGCGCTGGACCGCGTGATGTCGCTGCCGGTCGAACGCCAGGACGGCAAGAACTACGTGCCGCGGCATGAGGTCAGCGGCAAGATCGGCTTGAACGAGGTCGGCTTCGCCTACCCGCACAGCGGCGCCGGCGAAGCGCCGCGCGTGCTGAAGGGCATCAACCTGAAGTTCGAGCCGGGCGAGCGTGTCGCCATGCTCGGCCGCATCGGCTCCGGCAAGTCGACCGTGCTGCGCCTGCTGGCCGGCCTGTACCAGCCCAGCGAAGGCATGGTCGAGGTCGACGGCATCGACCTGCGCCAGATCGACCCGGCCGACTACCGTGCGCGCGTCGGCTTCGTCTCGCAAGACCCGCGGCTGTTCCACGGCACGCTGCGCGACAACGTGCTGCTTGACCGCCCCACGGCGGACCCGGCGCGGCTGACCGAGGTCGCGCAACTCACCGGGCTGGACCGCCTGGTGGCGTCGCACCCGATGGGCTGGGACCTGCCGGTCGGCGAGTCCGGCGGCCTGCTGTCCGGCGGCCAGCGCCAGCTGGTGGCGCTGACGCGCTGCCTGGTGACGCGGCCGCAGATCCTGCTGATGGACGAGCCGACCAGTTCGATGGACGCGCAGTCCGAGATGGCCTTCCTGCGCCAGCTGAAGGCCGCCTGCGGCGACTGCACGCTGATCATGGTGACGCACAGGCCGGCGGTGCTGGAGCTCGTCAACCGCGTCTGCGTCGTCGACGGCGGCCGCATCGTGCTCGACGGTCCGAAAGACCAGGTGCTGGCCGCCTTGTCCGGCTCGCGCCCGGCAGCGCCGCCGCAGGCCAGCGCGCCGAGCAACCTGCACATGCACCCGACGGCACGCCCGATGGAACGCGAAGCCGCGGTCTGACCCCGACATGAACCTGCCCTTCTTCAACCGCCGTGCCGACGTGACGCTGCGCCCCGGCGATGTCGCCTTCCTGAGCGCCGTGCGTGGTGCGCAGGTGCTGGAAGCCGCGCCGGCCGCGATGTGGGCCGTGTACCTGATGCTCGCCGCGCTGGCCGCGGCGGTCGGCTGGGCTTCGGTGGCGCAGGTCGACATCATCGCCAAGGCCAACGCGCGCGTCGTGCCCGACGGCCGCGAGCAGGTCATCGCCAGCCTCGAAGGCGGCATCCTGCGCGAGCTGATGGTGCGCGAAGGCCAGCAGGTGCTGGAAGGCCAGGAACTGGCCATGCTCGACCCCACTCGCTTTGAAGCCCAACAAGCCGAAGGGCAAGCCAAACGCCTGGCGTTGCGCGGCGCCGTGGCGCGGCTGACGGCCGAGGCCACCGGCAAGGCGCTGCGCTTTCCGCCCGAGGTGGAACAGTCCGCCGCCGTGGTCGAAGGCGAGACCGAGTCCTACCAGGCGCGCCAGCGCGCCTTGAACGAAGCGGTGGAGATCAACCGCCGCAGCATCGGCTTGCTGCAGCGTGAACTGGGCGTCGCCGAAGCGATGTCGGCCAAGGGTTTGATGAGCGACGTCGAGGTCATGCGCGTGCGCCGCCAGGTCAACGACCTGAGCCTGCAGACGCAGGAGCGCGTGAACCGCTTCCGCCAGGAAGCCAGCGCCGAGCTGGTGAAGGTGCGCACCGAGCTGTCGATGATCGAAGAGCAGATGGTCGTGCGCGACGACGTGCTGAAGCGCACGACGCTGGTCTCGCCGGTGCGCGGCATCGTGAAGACGATCAAGACGAACACGCTCGGCGGCGTGGTCGCGCCGGGCGCGCCGCTGATGGAGATCATGCCGATCGGTTCACGCGTGCTCGTGGAGGCGCGGGTGCAGCCGTCCGACATCGGCTTCATCAAGGTCGGCCAGCCGGTCGAGATCAAGCTCTCGTCCTACGAATACACGGTCTACGGCGGCCTCAAGGGCACGGTGCAATCGATCAGCCCCGACGCCGTCGGCGACCCCGACCGCGGCAACGGCGAAGCCACCTACTACCGCGCGACGATCCGCGCCGAACGCAGCACGCTGAAGGCCGGCGCCAAGCCGCTGACGGTGCTGCCGGGCATGACCGGCACGGTCGAGATCCGCACCGGCGAACGCTCGGTGCTGGGCTTCGTGCTGCGGCCGATGCTGAAGACGCAGGAAGCGTTCCGCGAGCGTTGACAGGGTGCCGACGCGCTCGCGGCGGCCCCGTGACGTTACCGGTTCGCGAGCCGACGATCAGGCGCGTGCACGGCGTCGGCGTATCGCCAGGCAGGCAACGCCGCCCAGGCTCAGCATGACGGCCGTGCCAGGCTCGGGCACCGCGCTCACGCCTGTCGTGATGACGACTGCCGACGTGTTGTCGGTGAACAGGACGCTGAACGTGATCTGCCCGTCGTCGTTGATCGCGTCGCGACCGAGGCCGAAGTCCTTGACGGTCTTGCCGAAGAGCGATTGGCCGACGCGGACGATGGTCTGGGTCTTGACGCCGTCGCCGACGTAGATGCCGTAGTTGGCGAACGTCGAGTCGCTGCCCTGCAGGGCCACGAGGCCGGCGTTGTTGATCGGCGTTCCCTGGCCGTTGGCCGCGTAGCTGTCGATCAGGATGTGGGTGCCGGGCAAGAAGTGTCCGACCTGCGAGATGAACGTGGTCGTCAGGCCATCGCTGGTCGCGATGCCGGTTGGCGGAAAGCCGTTGCCGGTTCCCGCTGCAGCCTCGAAGGCCATCACGCTCGCATCGTTGATGGCCACCGACGTGGTGGTGAAGGCGCGCGCGATCTTGACGGGTGATCCGCCCGGATTGGCGCGGTAGATGAAGGCGCCGTTGTTGCGTCCGGTGCTGTAGTCGTCGGTGATGAACCCGACTTGGCCGCTGTTGTTGATCGCCGCGTCGTAGAGGCCTTCGAACTGGCTGCCGTTGTAGGCGACGACGTTCGAATAGGCCCCGCCTTGCTGGACGGTGATCTGCGGCCAACCCGATGCACCCACGCCCAGGAAGACGGTCGCCCCGCCGTCCGAGATGCGCGGCGTACCGCCACTGAAGTAGGGCTTCGTCGCCGTGGTGCTGTCGGCCACCGTGGTGACTACGCCGCCGCGGCCGGAGAAGATGCCGGCATGGTTGGCGTTCGGACCGTTCGAACGGGTTGCACCGAACACGGCGGTGCCGCCATTGTTGAGCGTGACGCTGCTCATTCCCGTGAACCCGGTGGCGGTGTCGGCCACATTGATGAGCGCACTGCCGGACAAGGGCGTGACGTAGACGTGCTGGACGTTGCCGCGGGTCAGCATCGAGAACGCGACCTGGCCGGCATTGTTGATGGCGGGAAACCCGACGACCTGGGAGTACGACGAGGCCGCGAAGGTGTCGGCGACATCGGTGTAGGAAATGGTGCCGTAATCGAAGCCCGCCAAGGCCACCGCCGGCACCGCAGCACCCGCCGCCGCCACGGCGGCCACGAGTGTCCAACGCGACGCGCGCTTCATGCTTCTCACTTGCTTGCTCAACATTTGCTGTCTCCGGGATGGGGAATCTTGGGCTTCATGAGGGGATCGATTGGGGGCTGGCGGCGCGACACGCCGAATGCCAGCCGCTTCGGTGCTCGGTCGTCCGACAGCCCCTTCGAGCTCTCACGTGCTTACGCAGCGAATGGCCGGCGGAAGGCTCACGGCCGTGCCCCCTCGTTCCGGGGGGGCCAAGGCACAGCGCCAAGTACCGAACAGCCCGTCGAAGCGGCCTGATTTCCAGGGATCGCGACAGCGCCCGGGCGCCGAAACTGAAGGCTGCGTGCCGACTGCCCCGTCGGCGACGCGCGATATGCCTGGAGCCTTCCGAGATGACCCGTTCCCGTCTGCCCCGCCCACACCGCTTGCAGGTGGGCATCGCCGCCTTGGCGGCCGCGCTGGCGCTGCCTGTGGTTGCCCGCTGCGTCGACGAGGACTCGCCCGTGGCCATGCCTTCGGGTGAGGCCGCGCTGCCCGCCGGCGCGCCCGACCCGCGCAGCCAGCTGGCCGAGATGGTGCGCGAAGCGCTGAACCGCAGCAACGCCGTCGGTGCCGCCAAGCTGGTGGCCGAAGCGTCGCTGTCCGACATCGAAGAGGCGCGTGCCGGCAAGTCCGTGCAGGCGGCCTTGAGCGGTGCGCTCGGGCCGGCGAGCACGCAGTCGGCCGGTGTCACCGAGACCTCGGCCGTGCAGGCCCGGGCCAGCATCACGGCCAGCCAGTTGCTGTACGACGGCGGCCGTGTCGACCGCCTGGCCGACTGGCGCACCCAGCTGGCCGAGTCGGCCAAGTTCGGCCAGCTGTCGCTGCAGGAACAGCTGGCGCTGAGCACCGTGGCGCTGGCGCTGGAACGCAGCCGCTACCGCATGCACGCCCAGGTCTACGGCCAGTACGCGCGCAAGATGTCGTGCCTGGTCGATGCGCTGGAAACCATCGTGCGTGCCGACCGCGGCCGCGCCAGCGAGCTGGTGCAGGCGAAGAAGTCGCTGCAGCAGGCCGAGCTGTCGCAGACGCAGGCGCAGTCGCAGGTGCGACAGGTGGAGGTGCGTCTGCGCCGCCTGGTCGGCGACGGCCTGCCCAGCGTCGACGGCCTGGCCAGCATCCTGCTCGCCGTGCCCGAGCTGGCGCTGCTGCAGGCCGATGTCGAACGCAACCCCGACCTGGCGCAGCTGGAGGCGCAGGCCGCCGCCGCCGACAAGTACGCCGCCGCGGTGGCCGCCGGCGGCAAACCGCAGATCAGCTGGACCTTCGGCGGCAGCAAGGCCGCTGGCGCCGGCGGCAACGTCAGCCCTTCCAACTCGCGCAGCGGCTCGTTCGCGCTCGGCATCGCCGTCAACGTGCCGCTGCTGAACCCGGGCGTCGCGCCGGCCAGCGACGCCGCACGCAAACGCGCGCAGGCCGCGGCGCTGCAGCGCGCCGAGCTGCTGGAAACGCGGCTCTTCCGCGTGGCCGAGATGTACGAGCAGACGCAGTCGGCCTTCGACCGCGCGCGCCGCGTCGGCTCGGTGCTGCGCGACAGCGAGCAGGTGCGCAACTTCACGCTGCAGCAGTGGCAGCAGCTGGGCAAGCGCTCGCTGTTCGACGTGATGGGCGCCGAGAGCGAGCACTACAACCTGCGCGTGGCCTACGTCAACGCCATCCACGACGGCCAGCAGCTCAACGCGATCCTGCTGTCGCTGGGCCGCGGCGTGTCGCAGTGGCTTCAGTAGCGCGCGGCCACGACGCATCTCCTTCGAAACGAAGACGGAACTCCAAATGGGCATCAATCTCTTTGACACGATTCGCGCCGTCGGCCTGCCGGCGCCGAAGGGCATCCTCCAGGTCGGCGCCAGCTTCGGCCAGGAGTTCAAGGACTTCCTCGAGCGCGGCGTCACGCACGGCCTGCTGATCGAGCCGCTGGCCGAGCCCTTCGCCCACCTGTCCAGCCTGTGCAAGCAGGTGCCGGGCTTCATCGCGTTCAACGCCTTGTGCAGCGACGTGGCGGGCGAAAGGCACACCTTCCACGTCGCGTCGAACGGCGGCCAGAGCAGCAGCATCATGAAGCCGACGGGGCACCTGGCGATGTTCGACTTCGTCAAGTTCGAGCAGACGACGGAGCTGGTGTCGACGACGGTGGACGACATCGTCGCCTTCCTGAACGGCAACGGCCACGCGTCGGTGACGCAGGCGCTGGACACGCTGTACATGGACGTGCAGGGTGCCGAGTTCAAGGTTCTGCTCGGCGCGCCACGTGCGCTGAAGCAGGTGAACTACATCTTCACCGAGCTGATCCGCGGCGACCTCTACGAAGGTGCCGTGCCGATGGCCACCTACTGCGCGCTGCTCGAGGCGCAGGGCTTCACGCTGAACAACATCAACTTCAACGCTCAGCACCATGCCGATGCGCTGTTCGTGCGCAAGAGCGTCGTCGGCCTGAAGTAGCCGCGGCCGGCCGGGCCCTCAGCCCAGCCGCTCTTCCGGGTAGTGCTCGACGCGGTCCAGGCCCGAGAACAGCAGCATCCAGCTGCGGAAGTCCAGCTCCGTGTGCGTCAGCGTGCTCTTGTCGTACTTGTTCCAGCGCTGCTCGCGCGTCGTGTACTTGGGCCAGAACAGGTCCAGGCTGGCGGCGTCGACGATGCAGAAGCGTTCGGCCATCAGCCGCCAGTAGTCCTGCAGCGTCCACGCCGGCGCAACGCCGATGCGCTGCAGGAACTCGGTGCACAGGTAGACCTCGCAGACGCGCCACTGCGCGAACTCGCGCAGGTTCGTGAAGTAGCGCAGGTCGGGGTCGAAGACGCGCGTGTCCAGCGGCGGTGTCCAGTAGCGCACCATGTCGTCGGCCGTTCCGTAGAGGAACATGTCCGAGATGCCGTACATGCGGTAGCGGAAGGTGTTCAGGCTGACCGCCAGCAGCCGGGCCTGCTGCTGGCTCGCGCCGCGCAGCGGAAAGCTCTGCTGCAGGCCGTGCAGGTAGTCCGGCAGGTTGGCGGCGCACAGGCGCTGATCCGTGCGCGTCTTCAGGATGTGCGTCGCGCCGCCGGCCTGCGCGGCCAGCACACCGGCGGCCGAGGTGACGATCTGCAGGTTGATGTTCTGCTGCCCTGCGAAGGCCGGCTTGGCGCTTTGCACGATCTGCACGTCCAGCTGCCGCGCACGATCCAGCAGCGCGGGGTCGGCATCGAGCCAGGTGCTCAGGATCAGCGTCGCTTGCGGGTACAGCCGGCGGTACAGCACCAGCGTCTGCAGCGTGAAGTCCATCTCGGCGACCAGCGCGCCTTGCATCACGATGGCGGTCCGCACGGCCTCGGCCGGCTGCGCCAGCGCGAGCGACTCGCATTGGTAGTCGGCCGCGTTCACCGGCCGCTCGTGCCAGGTCAGGAAGCCTTCGCGCGGGCCGGCGAGGAAGTCGACGCCGTTGATCTGGTGGCCCATGGTCGTCAGTGGTTGCGCTGCTGGCGCTCGAATTCTTCGATGCGCTGCGGCGTGTAGAACGAGTGGTAGCCGCCCTCAGGTAGCGGCAGCGCGCTGACGGCGTCGCCATCGAGGATCAGTTCGTTGAACACCGGCGCCACGTAGTAGCGGCCGTTCACCGAGGCTTGGTTCATGATCGTGCGCTTGGCCGCGCGCACGAAGCGCGAGCCCTGCGCGAAGTAGTAGAAGCCGGCGATCGCGTGGCGGCTGACCGGCCGCTTCTCGGTGGCTTCGACGACCTGGCCTTGCTCCAGCCGCACGTAGGACCAGCGCGGGTGCACGGCGTCGAAGGTCAGGCAGCCGGCGTCGCACTGCGTGGCACGCAGTGCGGCAAAGCGTTCGTGCAGGTCGCCGGCGATGAGCTGGTCGACGTTGCAGATCACCAGCGGATCTTCGTTGTCGATGTGGTCCACGGCCATCAGCGCCGAGCACATCGCGCCTTGCGTGTCGGCGTGCAGGCGCACGATCTCGCAGCGCTGCGGCACCAGCAGCGACAGCGTCTGGTCGAGGTGGAAACGGCGGCAGTCGTCGCCGCGCACGACGAAGACGAAGCGCAGGTCTTCGGCCAGCGTCGACAGATTCGCCAGCACGTGCTCGATCATCGGCTTGCCCAGCAGCTCGGTCAGCGGCAGCGGGTACGGGTAGAGCTGGGGGTCGAACAAGGCCGAAGCCCCGGCCATCGGCAACAGGACGTTGATCATGCGCTCACCGCTTCCTGGTTCTCGGCCGCCTTCACGTGGGCCAGGATGTTGGCCAGGTTCACGTCGTCCACCGTCGCCACCTGCATCACGTGCACGCCGGCGCGCTGCGCGGCGAGCACGCCGTTGGCGTTGTCTTCGACCACCAGGCATTCGTCGGCGCGCAGCCCCAGGCGCTCGACGGCGAGCTGGTAGATCGCGGGGTCGGGCTTGCCATGCTGCACGTCCTGGTTCGACAGGAAGAAGTCCAGGTAGCGCAGCAGGTCGGCCTTCTGCATCATCGCGCCCACCGTGTCGCGGACCGAGTTCGAGCACAAGGCGATCTTCATCCCCATGCGGCGCAGCCGCGACAGCGCGAACTGGTGCACGAAGCGCGGCGCGCAATGGGCGTGCACCATCTTCATCGTGTACTGCTGCTTCATGTCGTTGATGAGACCGTGCAGGCCCGTCGGCAGGCCGCGCTCCAGCGTCAGCATCTGCAGCTTCTTGCGCGTCGGCAGGCCGTCGAAGGTGACCAGGTGGTCGTAGCGGCTGATCTCCATGCCGAACACCGTCAAGGCCTGGTTCAGCGCCTCGAAGTGCCATTCCTTGGCGTCGATGAGCACGCCGTCCATGTCGAAGAGGACGGCCTTGATGGGTGTTGTCACGAGAAGAACTCCATGGCGGGCTGGACGAGGTCGGTGCAGAGGTGCAGGCGCTTCTGGCCGGACAGGCCACGCAGGCGCCGCCAGGCCGCCTCGGGCGCGCGCCGGTGCAGTTCGGGCGACACCACGGCCACGGTCTTGCCGCGTTCGAGCAGCGACGTGAGCAGTTCGAGCGGATACCAGTCGTCGCGCTCGAAGGCGTCGAGCCAGACGAAGCGCGCTTCGTCGAGCAGCGGGCCGCCGCTTTCGTATTCGCTCAGGCGCACCGCGAACGGCAGGCCGCGGCGGCGCCAGCCCAGCGTGTCGGGCAGCGACATGTCGAAGACGAAATAGTTCGCCACGCCATGTTCGGCCAGCTTGCTTTCGAGCGCCGCCTGCAGCCCGTCGGACTTGATGTTCAGCGCCAGCAGCCCGGCCTGCGGCGTGCGCGCGCAGTGCGCCAGGAAGGCGTCCAGGCTGCCGTGCTCGCGTTGCGTCGGCATGTCGTGCGAGATGACGAGTTCGCCGTCGAGGTCGCGGATGTCGGTCTCGATGCCCAGGCCGCGGTCGATGGCCCGGCTCAGCGCGGCCAGCGAGTTCTTCTGCGCCGGTGCATCCCAGAGGCCGCGGTGGGCCAGCAGTTCCATCGTCAGGCCGCCAGTGCGGCGGGCGCGGGCAGGGCGCTCAGCCGGTTGAAGAATTCCAGGTCTTCGGGCACGCCCAGGCCGAACATCGCCGCGCTGTCGGGGCCGACGTTCATGTGGCCGACATGCTGGCCGGCGCGCACCAGGTAGTTGTACGCCGGGGCGACGTAGAACTCGCCCGCGGTGCGGTCGTCGGCGGCGATCATCTGCCGCGCCGCACGCACGTAGTCACGGCCGTGGCGGAAGTTGTAGATGCCGACCGTGGCCAGGTTCGACACGACCTTCTTTTCCACCACCTCCAGCACCTCGCCGCGCGGGCCGGTGCGGGCGAAGGACCACTTCGGGTCGTGCGCGGTCATCGTCATCAGGAAGCCGTCGTCGCCGCTGGCGTCCATGGCGGCCAGGTAGTCGTCGATCGATGCCGCCACGTACTGGTCGCAGTTGGCGATCATCAGCGGCTGCGCGCCGTCGATGAAACGTTCGGCCAGCAGCGTGGTACAGGCCGCGCCTTCGGTGATGCCGTCGATGCCGATGATTTCGGTGTTCGCGCCGGCGCGGCGCAGCACCGGCGCGAGCGCGTGCTCTTGCAGGTGCGCCCGCTGGCAGATGAAGATGAAGCGGTGCGGCCGCTGCGGGCGCAGGTTCTCGATGACGAGTTCGATCATCGGCCGGCCGTGCGCCGGCAGCAGCGGCTTGGGCAGCGCATAGCCGGCTTGCGCGAAGCGGCTGCCGCGGCCGGCCATGGGCACCAGGATGTCCAGCCGTTCAGCAGGCATATTTGTCTCCGATGACGGCCGGTGTCTTGACGACCACGGTGGTGACGTCGGTCAGCGTCTCGAAGTCGCTGCTCTCGCCGGGCGCCACCGTGACGATCGCGTCGCGGCCGTATTCGATGCCGTTCATGCGCACCCGGCCTTCGACGATGACGGTGATCTCGGTGGCGATGCGGTGTACGTGGCGCTCCTCGCGCACGCCGGCCGCGTAGCGCTTGATGGCGCACTCGAACTGCTCGCTGTGCAGAGCCGTGGGCTGGAACGGGCCGGCGAACCAGCCCTTGACCATGTCGCGCAGGTCAAGCGGGCTGGCATTCATCGGGCACTCCGGCGGGAACGGTTCGGGCCGCGGCCTGCAGCAGCAGCGCGGTGTTCAGGAAGGTGCTGTTCGAGGTCTTCACGACCTGCGAACGCGACAGCAGCAGCAGGTCGACGAGCGCGTCTTCCACGCTCTCGGCGTTGCGGTTCACGTTGCAGGCGTAGATGCGGCCGCTGTGGTCGGCGGTGCGCGCGTTCCAGCCGCCGTCCACCAGCCGCTCGACATAGGCGCGCTTCGGGTAGACCACCACGTTCGGCAGCGCCGCGAAGCGCCGTTCGACGTCGGCGTCGTCGGAGCAGACGAAGAAGCGTTTGCCGGTTACCTGGCTGACCAGTTCGAACAGTTTGTTGTCGTCGGCACCGTTGGCGCCGAAGTCGGTCTTGCGGATCTGCACGCCCAGGAAGTCGCCGAGGCTGTGCTCGGCGATGAAGGCCTCGGCGCGCTCGCGCAGGTGGCGGCGCAGGCGCAGCGCGCGCACCTGGGCGATGACGCTGGCCATGTCCAGGAAGGCCGGGATCAGCGGCGTGTGGAAGTACACGTCCTTGTCGCTGCTGGCCAGGTAGCCCAGCGCGTCGGCCAGCGTCGCCATGTGCAGCGGCGAGCGGTTGGCGACACCCATCTTCAGGTGGTCTTCGGTCATGAAGAACTGGAAGCGGTCTTTCTCGGGCACGTAGCTGGCGAGTTCGCGCTCCAGCACCGTGGCGTCGGTCTCGATCAGCTCGGCGTAGCTCGCGCCGCACCAGTTGTTGCGCGGCCAGACGACGACGGGCGCCAGGCCCGCGCGTTCGGCCAGCAGCAGCCCGGCCACCAGGCCATTGAAGCGGTTGCCGAAGCCGCCGTCGCAGTAGATGTGAAGGGAGCGCATCGTCGATGTCACCTTGGGTTCGGGTTCAGGCCGCGCAGGCTGTCAGCGCGCCGCATTGCTGGCGCACCAGCGCCATCAGTTCGCGCACCGGGCGCCGCCAGTCCAGCGTTTGCACGAGGCGCGCGCTGGCGGTGTTGAAGGCCGCGCCGCGCGCAAGGCCCTGGCCGAGCGCCATGCGCTCCATGGCCTGCACGGTGGCGTCGAGATCGGGTTCCTGGTAGCGCGCCAGGCGGCCGGCGCTCGGGTCGTCCAGCGTGGCTGCGCGGCTGGCGATGCGCAGCGCCACGTCCGCGGTGCAGAAGTCGTCGGTCGCGCCCTGGTCGGTCACGAGGGCCGGCGTGCCGCAGGCGATGGCTTCGAGCACCGGCAGGTTGAAGCCTTCGGCGCGGTACGGCGAGACATAGGCGTCGGCCACGCCATACAGCGAGCGCAGCTGCTGCTGGCTCAGGTTGGCGGTGACGGTGGAGATGGAGGCCAGCGTCTCGGCGGTGAAGCGATCGGGGTGCTCCTGGCTCAGCTTGGCCAGCGTGCCGTCGATGCTGACGCCGTACAGGTTGCGCTGGTCCTTCAGCACCAGGCGCACATGCTTGTGCTTCAGGCGCAGCGTGGCATAGGCCAGCAGCAGCACGTCCAGGCCCTTGTTCCACATCGCCGCGCCGAGGTTCAGGAACACGCACTGGCCGGCGTCGAAACCCAGGTTGCGGCGGTTCAGCGCGCGCTCTTCGTCGGCCAGCGGGCGGAAGGTGGCGCTGTTCACGCCATGCGTGACCACGTGCACCTTGTCGGGCGCATAACCCCAGTCGAGCAGGCGGTCGCGCGACCAGCGGGTCGGCGTGACGATGACGTTGGCGTCGCGCGTGAAGGCGTCCGAGCGCTCGGCGCCGTGCGCGAAGCTCTTGGCCGTGAGGCCCATCTCGGTGACCATGAAACTGACGGTCGGCACGCTGTCGTGCCGCGCTTCGGGGCAGTCCTGCCCGGTGCGGAACGGCGAGCAGATGCGGTAGATGGCATCCACCGCTTCGCCGTTCGGCTCTTCGAGCGCGGCGATGCGCGCCCAGTCGTCGGGAGCGAAGCCGGGGTCGAGTTGGTTGCGGGTCCAGTGCGCCATCGCGAACGGCATGTCGCGGTGGAACAGCTGCAGCTCCGGCAGGCGCAGCAGCTCCAGGATCTGGCATTGGTTGACCAGCGCGAAGGAGTGGTTCACCCCGCGCCAGCCTTCGATCAGCAGCCGTGTCATGGCGCGGCCCCAGGCGTGACGGGTATCCCTGCGAAGCAGTCCATGCGCTAGCACCTCTGTGTGTGGACGTCGGGCCGCCGACGTTGGCCCTGCCTCGACGATTCTCGGCAAGCCCGGGCGCACGCTTCGCCGGATAAGCGGGGTGTTTTTCGCGCAGTTGCGGCCACCCAAGTACAGCGGCCCCGCACCGTTGCCGGTGCGGGGCCGCCGGGCCGTTTCAGGCCGCGTCAGATCAGCGGTGTCTGGCGGTGCTCTTCATCCAGCAGGCTGCGGTGCATGGCGCTTGCATGCAGCAGGCTGGACGAAGTCAGGTCCGTCTTCTGCGTTGCCGTCGTCTCGCCGTGCAGCAGCTCGGCGGCCGGTGCGGCCAGCAGGTCGGCCAGCTTCGGCGTCGTCGTGGTGGTGCTCGTCGTGTCCTTCGAGAACCACACGTCCGACATCTCGGCGCTGCTGCCGTCGGCCTTCTTGTAGCTGGACACCATGCCGACCAGGTTGCCGTTGTCCGACTTCGTGCTCGTGGTGTAGCTCAGGTCGAGTTCGACGATCCCGAAGTCGGCCAGGCCATGCAGCTCGCCCTTGTCGGTCTTGCCGTCGTGGTTGGCGTCCACCCACAGCTGGATGTCCTTGAAGTGGGCATCGGCCGCGCTGATCTTGCCGTCGTGGTTGGTGTCTTCCGACGCCAGGGCGCTGAACCCGTTGCCGGCGCGCTTGCCGTCGGCGAGCTGGGTGCCGGTGCCGTACAGCTCGGTGCCGTCGTTGATGACGCCGTCGCCGTTGCGGTCACGCACCAGCAGCGCGTCGCCGCCTGCGACCCAGCCGACCTTGTTGGCGGTGTTGCCGGTGGCCGTCACGTCGAAGGTCACGCCGTTGGCGGCCGACAGCGTCTGGATGCCGTTGCCGTCCAGGTCGAGCACGATCGGCGTCACGCCGAGCAGCGCGTTGATCTGGTCGTTCGACATCACCTGGATGTCGGTCGACTCGAAGGCTGCGTACTGCGCCGAGGTCATGGCCGCGATGTCGGCCGTGGTCAGGCCGGCGATCTGCGCCGTCGTGAAGGCCTGGATTTCGGTGGTCGTCAGCGCATGCGCCTGCGCCGTCGTCAGCTGGGCGATCTGGGCCGAGCTGAGCGCCGCGAACTCGTCCGACGCCAGCGACACGATCTGGTCCGTCGTCAAGCCGCGGATCTGCGCATTCGACAGCGCCTGCACCTGTGCCGAGTCGAGCGCCGCGAAGGCCGTCGTCGTCATCGCGCCGAGGTTGGTCCAGGTGATGGCCGCCAGATCGTCGGTGGCCATCGCGTCGGTCTGCGCCGAGGTCATCGCCGCCACCTGGTCGCTGCCGAGCACGGCGAACTGGGCCGTCGTCAGCGCGTTGAACTGCGCCGAGTCGAGCACGCCGATGTCGGCGGAGGCGATGGCCTTGATGGCCGCCGTGCTCAGTGCGGCCAGGTCGTCGGTGGCCATGCCGTCGAACTGGGCCGTCGACAGTGTGGCGGCCTGCTCGGTGGTGAAGGCGGCGAACTGGGCCGTCGTCAGCGCGTTCAGCTGGGCCGAGTCGAGCACGTCGATCGCGGCGGCCGTCAGTGCCTTGATGGCGCCCGTGCTGAGTGCAGCCAGGTCGTCGCTGGCCATCGCGTCGGCTTGCGTCGACGTCAGGGCCGCGGCCTGCGCCGAGGTGAACGCAGCGAACTGCGTCGTCGTCAGCGCCGTCAGGTCGGACGAATCCAGCGACGCGATCTGTGCCGTGCTCAGCGCGACCACCTGGGCCGTGGTCAGTGCGCTGATCTCGGTGGAGCCCATGCCGGCGAGCGCTTCGGTGGTGAGTGCGCGGATGTCGGCGGTGGTCAGCGCGGTCAGGTCGTCGGTGGCGATGGCTGCGGTCTGCGCCGAGGTGAAGGCCGCTGCCTGCGCCGTGGTCAGCGCAGCGAACTGCGCCGTCGTCATGGCGTTGAACTGCGCCGAGTCGAGGATGGCGATGTCGGCCGTGGTCAGCGACTTGATGTTGCTGGCGCTGATGGCCGCCAGGTCATCGGTGGCGAAGCCGTCAGCCTGCGCCGAGGTGATCGCCGCCACCTGGGCGCTGGTGAGCGCCGCGAACTGGTCTGTGCTCAAGGCATTGAACTGGGCCGAGTCGAGAGCTGCCAACGCACCGACCGACAGCGACTTGATCGCCGTGGTGCTGATGGCAGCCAGGTCGTCGGTGGCCATGCTGTCGGCTTGCGCCGAGGTCAGCGCGGCAACCTGCGTGCTGGTGAGCACCGCGAACTGGGCCGTGGTCAGTGCGTTCAGGTCGGACGAGTCGAGCGCGGCAACCTGGTTGGTGCCGAGCGCCACGACCTGGGCGGTCGTCAGCGCGCTGATCTGCGTCGAGCCCATGCCGGCCAGCGCGTCGGTCGTCAGTGCGCGGATGTCGGCGGTGGACAGCGCAGCCAGGTCGTCGGTGGCCATGTTGGCCGTCTGCGCCGATGTGATGGCCGCAGCCTGGTTGGTGCCGAGCACGGCGAACTGCGCCGTCGTCATCGCATTGAACTGGGCCGAGTCGAGCACCGCCAGGGCAGCCGTCGACAGCGACTTGATGGCCGTGGCGCTGATGGCGGCCAGGTCATCGGTGGCCAGGTTGTCGCCCTGGGCCGAGGTCAGCACGGCGACCTGGGCGCTGGTCAGCACCGAGAACTGCTCGGTGGTCAGCGCATTCAGGTCGGACGAATCCAGCGACGCGACTTGTGCCGTGCTGAGCGCCACGACCTGGGCCGTGGTCAGCGCGCTGATCTGCGTCGACACCATGCCGGCGAGAGCATCGGTGCTCAGCGCCCGGATGTTGGCCGTGGTCAGCGCGGCCAGGTCGTCGGTGGCCATCGTCGCCGTCTGGGCCGACGTGAAGGCCGCCACCTGGTTGGTACCGAGCGCGGCGAACTGCGCCGTCGTCATGGCGTTGAACTGTGCCGAGTCGAGGATGGCGATGTCGGCCGTGGTTAGCGACTTGATGTTGGCGGTGCTGATGGCAGCCAGGTCGTCGGTGGCGAAGCCGTCGGCCTGCGCCGAGCTGATGGCGGCCACCTGGGCGCTGGTCAGCGCAGCGAACTGGTCGGTGCTCAGCGCATTGAACTGGGCCGAGTCGAGAGCGGCCAGCGCGCCGACCGACAGCGACTTGATCGCCGTGGTGCTGATGGCGGCCAGATCATCGGTGGCCATGTTGTCGGCCTGCGCCGTGGTCAACGCGGCAACCTGGGCGCTGGTGAGCACGGCGAACTGGGCCGTCGTCAGCGCGTTCAGGTCGGACGAGTCCAGCGAAGCGATCTGGTTGGTGCCGAGCGCGATCACCTGGGCGGTCGTCAGCGCGCTGATTTGCGTCGAGCCCATGCCGGCCAGGGCATCCGTGCTCAGCGCACGGATGTCGGCGGTGGACAGCGCAGCCAGATCGTCGGTGGCCATGTTGGCCGTCTGGGCCGACGTGATGGCGGCAGCCTGGTTGGTGCCGAGCACGGCGAACTGCGCCGTGGTCATCGCATTGAACTGCGCCGAGTCGAGCACGGCGAGGGCAGCCGTCGACAGCGACTTGATGGCGGTGGCGCTGATGGCAGCCAGGTCATCGGTGGCCATGTTGTCGGCCTGGGCCGAGGTCAGCGCGGCGACCTGGGTGCTGGTCAGCACCGCGAACTGGTCGGTGGTCAGCGCATTCAGGTCGGACGAATCCAGCGACGCGACTTGCGCCGTGCTGAGCGCCACGACTTGTGCCGTGGTCAGCGCACTGATCTGCGTCGACACCATGCCGGCCAGGGCGTCGGTGCTCAGCGCACGGATGTTGGCCGTGGTCAGGGCTGCCAGGTCGTCGGTGGCCATCGTGGCCGTCTGGGCCGATGTGAAGGCCGCCACCTGGTTGGTGCCGAGCGCAGCGAACTGCGCCGTCGTCATCGCATTGAACTGCGCCGAGTCGAGCACGGCGATGTCGGCCGTGGACAGCGACTTGATGTTGGCGGTGCTGATGGCAGCCAGGTCGTCCGTGGCGAAGCCGTCGGCCTGGGCCGAGCTGATGGCGGCCACTTGGGCGCTGGTCAGCGCAGCGAACTGGTCAGTGCTCAGTGCATTGAACTGGGCCGAATCGAGCGTTGCCAGCGCGGCGGTGGACAGCGACTTGATCGCCGTCGTGCCGATGGCGGCCAGGTCGTCGGTGGCCATGTTGTCGGCTTGCGCCGTGGTCAATGCGGCAACCTGGGCGCTGGTGAGCACGGCGAACTGGGCCGTCGTCAGCGCGTTCAGGTCGGACGAGTCCAGCGAAGCGATCTGGTTGGTGCCGAGCGCGATGACCTGGGCGGTCGTCAGCGCAGAAATCTGCGTCGAGCCCATGCCGGCCAGCGCGTCGGTCGTCAGGGCACGGATGTCGGCGGTGGACAGCGACGTCAGGTCGTCGGTGGTCATGTTGGCCGTCTGAGCCGACGTGAAGGCTGCGGCCTGGTTGGTGCCGAGCACGGCGAACTGCGCCGTCGTCATCGCGTTGAACTGGGCCGAGTCGAGCACGGCGATGTCGGCCGTGGACAGCGACTTGATCGCAGCGGTGCTGATGGCGCCGATGTCATCGGTGGCCATGTTGTCGGCCTGCGCCGAGGTCAGCACGGCAACCTGGGTGCTGGTCAGCACGGCGAACTGGGCCGTGGTCAGCGCATTCAGGTCGGACGAATCCAGCGAAGCAACCTGGTTGGTGCCGAGTGCGATGACCTGAGCGGTCGTCAGCGCAGAAATCTGCGTCGAGCCCATGCCGGCCAGCGCGTCGGTGGTCAGCGCACGGACGTCGGCGGTGGACAGCGCAGCCAGGTCGTCGGTGGCCATGTTGGCCGTCTGAGCCGACGTGATGGCTGCCGCCTGGTTGGTGCCGAGCACAGCGAACTGCGCCGTCGTCATGGCATTGAACTGCGCCGAGTCGAGGATGGCGATGTCGGCCGTGGACAGCGACTTGATGTTGGCGGTGCTGATGGCAGCCAGGTCGTCGGTGGCGAAGCCGTCAGCCTGCGCCGAGGTGATGGCAGCGACCTGGGCGCTGGTCAGCGCAGCGAACTGGTCGGTGCTCAGCGCATTGAACTGGGCCGAGTCGAGAGCGGCGAGCGCGCCGACCGACAGCGACTTGATCGCGGTGGTGCTGATGGCGGCCAGGTCATCGGTGGCCATGTTGTCGGCCTGCGCCGTGGTCAGCGCGGCAACCTGGGTGCTGGTGAGCACGGCGAACTGGGCCGTGGTCAGCGCGTTCAGGTCGGACGAATCCAGCGAAGCGATCTGGTTGGTGCCGAGTGCCACGACCTGGGCGGTCGTCAGCGCAGAAATCTGCGTCGAGCCCATGCCGGCGAGCGCGTCGGTGCTCAGCGCACGAACGTCGGCGGTGGACAGCGCAGCCAGGTCGTCGGTGGCCATGTTGGCCGTCTGTGCCGACGTGATGGCGGCAGCCTGGTTGGTGCCGAGCACAGCGAACTGCGCCGTCGTCATCGCATTGAACTGGGCCGAGTCGAGCACGGCCAGGGCAGCCGTCGACAGCGACTTGATGGCGGTGGCGCTGATGGCGGCCAGGTCATCGGTGGCCATGTTGTCGGCCTGGGCCGAGGTCAGCACGGCGACCTGGGCGCTGGTCAGCACCGAGAACTGCTCGGTGGTCAGCGCGTTCAGGTCCGAAGAGTCGAGCGCGGCGATCTGCGCCGTCGTCAGCGCCACGACCTGGGCGGTCGTCAGCGCGCTGATCTGCGTCGAGCCCATGCCGGCCAGCGCGTCGGTCGTCAGGACACGGATGTCGGCGGTGGACAGCGACGTCAGGTCGTCGGTGGTCATCGCGCCGGTCTGGGCCGACGTGAAGGCAGCCGCCTGGTTGGTGCCGAGCACGGCGAACTGCGCCGTCGTCATCGCGTTGAACTGGGCCGAGTCGAGCACGGCGATGTCAGCCGTGGACAGCGACTTGATGGCGTTCGTGTTGATGGCCGCGAGCGCGGTCGAGCTCAGCGTGTCGGCCTGGGCCGACGTGATGGCGGCGACCTGGGCGCTGCTCAGCGCGGCGATCTGCGACGTGGTCAGCGCGTTGAGGTCCGCCGAGTCGAGCGAGCTCAGCTGCGGTGCCGAGCTCAGCGCCTGCACCTGCGCCGAGGTCAGCGCGGAGATCTGCGTCGAGCCCATGCCGGCCAGCGCGTCGGAGGTCAGCGCGCGGATGTCGGCGGTGGACAGTGCGGCCAGATCGTCGGTGGCCATGTTGGCCGTCTGTGCCGACGTGATGGCAGCCGCCTGGGCGGTGGTCAGCGCAGCGAACTGCGCCGTCGTCATGGCGTTGAACTGGGCCGAATCCAGCACGGCGATGGCCGCCGTGGACAGCATGCGGATCGAGGCGGTCGTCAGTGCCGCCAGGTCGTCGGTGGCCATGTTGTCGACCTGGGCCGACGTGATGGCCGCGGCTTGCGCGGTGGTCAGCGCGGCGAACTGGTCCGTGCTCAGCGCATTCAGCTGCGCCGAGTCGAGCACGGCGATGTCGGCCGTGGACAGCGACTTGATCGCCGTCGTGCCGATGGCCGCCAGATCATCGGTGGCCATGTTGTCGGCTTGCGCCGTGGTCAATGCGGCCACCTGGGTGCTGGTGAGCACGGCGAACTGGGCCGTCGTCAGCGCGTTCAGGTCGGACGAGTCCAGCGAAGCGATCTGGTTGGTGCCGAGCGCGATGACCTGGGCGGTCGTCAGCGCACTGATCTGGGTCGAGCCCATGCCGGCCAGCGCGTCGGTCGTCAGGGCGCGGATGTCGGCGGTGGACAGCGACGTCAGGTCGTCGGTGGTCATGTTGGCCGTCTGAGCCGACGTGAAGGCAGCGGCCTGGTTGGTGCCGAGCACGGCGAACTGCGCCGTCGTCATCGCGTTGAACTGGGCCGAGTCGAGCACGGCGATGTCGGCCGTGGACAGCGACTTGATCGCAGCGGTGCTGATGGCGCCGATGTCATCGGTGGCCATGTTGTCGGCCTGCGCCGAGGTCAGCACGGCAACCTGGGTGCTGGTCAGCACGGCGAACTGGGCCGTGGTCAGCGCATTCAGGTCGGACGAATCCAGCGAAGCAACCTGGTTGGTGCCGAGTGCGATGACCTGAGCGGTCGTCAGCGC
>Ga0307515_10001612_pt1 | contig 50289 bp, 28 predicted proteins | sample 17_EM_MG_FD_194513 | JGI IMG/M metagenome (GOLD analysis project Ga0307515, IMG submission 194513) | Populus trichocarpa ectomycorrhiza microbial communities from riparian zone in the Pacific Northwest, United States - 17_EM | ecosystem: Host-associated > Plants > Roots > Unclassified | place...
AATGCCGCATTTAGCTGCTAAATGCTGGGAAATGCTGGAAATGCTAGGAAATGCTGAAATGGCAGAAAAGTAAAATCAGATGCTGGTAAATTTTTTCCTAACGTAGGTAAGAGTAGTATATTTATAGGTATATATGTGAGAGTGGAAATGCATCCGGAAATGGAGGTTACTTGGGGTACAGCTGAGCGTGGTCCGGAGAAAGTTGAACGTGGTCGTCGATGGGGGTTGGCAAAAGTTAAGCGTGGTCGCCGATAGAGCGCCGGCAAAAGGTTGGCGGTATTTAACTTTTACCTATATAGAACGCGCATCAGTAGCTATATCTAACTTAAGTAACTATATAAACTAAAATATCTAGAGTATATGCTATATATATATATATAAAGACGTATATATAGAGATATATATATATATATATACGCGTATTTATACATCCTATACTATACTAATAATAAGTAAAAACTATACTAAAGCAAATAAGAGTATAGTAGGGTGGTTAAATGGCCTACTAGTTAGTATCTATAACTATATGCTATGTATATACTAAGTATACTTAAATACCCTAAATCGCACCTAATATTAAATATAAAGATAATAGTTTTAAAGATAATATAATTAGTAGAGAGAGTATTAAAGATAAGGAGGATAAGGGGGATAAAGAGGTTAAGGGTTAAGATAGTATATAATAGCGGCTTCTATTTTATATAGGTCTCTCTAAGGTAAGACTCTATACCGCTCTATATATAGGCTATGCATAGGCTATATATATACTTAAGATAGCTAGAGCATACTTTAAGACTATAAAGCACTTATTAGCTCCTATGGTAAATATTAAATTATTATCTAAGAGGCAGTAGACTATATTATAATACTAAAATATCTAGTAACTAGAAAAAAAGGAATTATATATTTTATCTATAAAGTAATACCTCTACTATCTATAGATGTAGATAAAAAAATAGTATATAAGGTTATTAAGTAGTATATATTAAAGGTAAGCAATATATATACTGGGCATATACTATATTTATACCTCTAGTAGATTTAATTCTTATTCTATAAAACTAGTAACCCTAAAATTATATAACTATAGCTTCTTAGAGAAAATAATAAAGAGAGTAAAAAAGTATTTTATTAAGCGTTTAAATATAGCGGTATTAGACACTGTAAGCACGCCTATAAGGATATCCTCTATATATACCCCACATATAATAGGGTTAAGCTTAAATTAATTAACAACTTCTAAAAGCGTAGCAGTTATCTATATTAGGCGGTAGAGATTAATAAAAAGCTTAAGCAAAGCATAGAGAAGTAAGTATTGTTTATATATATTAAATATATACTTATAATATATAGCTACTACCATAGTATTCTATAATTATAGCGGTAGTATATTTACCCTAGGACACAAAAACGTATATATAGTAAAAGCAGACTAATAATATTTTTTCGGCATAAAGTACGCGTATAGCTAGCGTATACGTAATATATACTTATTATATATAGATTAAGTTTATCAGTTATTCTAGTAGTAGTAATACTAAACCATAGTATACTACCTGGCCTTTATTATTAATAACCGCCTAAGTAAATATTTAATACCTTTATCTACTTATAGAACATAGAATTTAAGAACTAAAACGGGAATATACCTATATTAGACATTTAATATTAAAGCAAAAATATTATAGTATATAATATTATATATTATATACGCTAAGCATATATTAACCCTATATAGGGTTTAACCACCTATAAGGCCAAGGTAGAGTAATAAGCTAAACATATAGTGCACAGCTAGATTACTATATTCCTATTAATATAGCACAGTATCCTTATATTTACCTTATTACGCGGAATTCTTATATATATCATCCACTATACCTAATAAAGCTACTAATTAACCTTACTAATAACATAGTTAAAGTAATAAGGTAGATAGAAGTCCTAAGCCTTATAATATATATGCCCCGTATATATATAGTATATACATAGTATATACAAATAAAATTACTTACTATAATATAGGTCGATTTATCCTATTATTAGAATATTATACTTTATACAGAAAGTATAGAACGTAGACACTACGTGTAGTATATAATAGTCTTAATATTAAGGATCGAATTACTACTTTAATTCAAAAGAAGAGGTTGCTATAATTCCTAGAGGGGACAGCATATATAGGTAAGTATAGGTTAGATATATACTATATATATACAAAGCCTAAGCAAAGCAGGTATAGTACGCGAATTCTCTATAAACCAACATAAAGAGAACACTAAGCAATGGATTTAAGCAATTTATAACTTTAATAATAAGCATTTTCTTATTATATATTGTATATACGTATAAGCTAAGGCATTCCAATATATAATATATATTAAAATAGACCTATTATTTAAAATAGTATAAGGTAAAATAAATCTATTCTTAATTATAGGATAGGATAAGAATTTAAAACGTATACACGCCCTATACTAAGCATATACTAAGCGTAGGCTAATATTTATAACAGGAATTAAGGTATAGGTATATGCCTTTCTTAACCTAGAAATACGTGTTACATATACAAAGATATTTAAGCTAGTATTTAAGGTTTTAGGCGATGCTGCCCAATTATCTATACTATTTACACATATTTACGGAACTGGACTTCGCACGGCTATAGTTAATATATATAAGAAATAAGCCAGTAGTACATATAGAGAATATATACGCGTTATATATGCCTAGCATATACTAACAGTATATAGGTTTTAGAGATTACCTATATTTAATTAACCCATTATATAAATAGGACGAACACCTTTAATATATACTTATATTCTGCCTAGTATATATTAAATAAAACTTTATAAAGCGCTTTCTAACTTATAAAGCAAGATATATTATAAAGCAGATATAGGAAGCAGAGATAGAGTAGAAACTTATTACGCGTATATAAAGTATATATACACTACATCTAGAGCTAACGTCTTAGATAAATAATAAGAAGAAAATATAGATACTAGCTAGGCTTATAAAGGAAAAGTTAAAGGTCCCTTATAAGTAGTAGGCATATACATGAAAGTATACTAGAATTAATAAAAGTAGTCACTTTTAAGATAATAACTTTACTAGTCGAAAATTATGCGTACTTACTATAGTACTTCAGTAATATATACGCTCTGCATATACGCTATATATTCTAATGCTTTAATATAAACTTAAACTCTATATATAAGAGATATTTAATCTATAAGAGCTATATAAAGAGACAGGAATAGATAATATATAGAGAAATTATTACAACTTAAAGCGGATAGCAGTATAGCTATAGAAATAATATATATATATACGCTGCAGATATAAAGTAGATGCTAAGCTTAAGCAGCCTAGAAATAGCGGAAAGCAGCTAAATAATAAGCTAAAAATCCTAGACTAAATCTTCCTTAGAATCCTTAGAACCTATTTAACACCCCTAAGCCAAATCTATAGTATATACCTAGTATAGAATTATCTACTATATTTAGTAGGCAGACTATATTATAGATAAGTACAGCAGATAATAATATAGCATTAGTATTAGATATATTACGCATATCTATAATATATACAGCGTAGATGCTACCTCTACTATCTTAAAGTTAAACGCCTTAGACTATGGGTAAAAGGTATAGGTCTAACCTATCTATAAAGGAGATAAAAAAGGAGGCATATATACTACGTATACAAAATATAGAGAGACGAATTAGTAAATTAAAATAGGCTAAAGATATATATAATAAAGCAAAGGAACTAGTAGAGCTTAAGAAGTGGGTATAAGAGTATAGTATTAGTATATAGGGCGCATATATATAGTATACGGAGAGTAAGTATTATAAAGTTCTATTACTATAAATAAAGAATTAATTAATATAGGCCTATAGCCCCCGCGCCCTATATTAGGTATATACCTAGCCTAACCACCTAGCAAACTCTGCTAAAACTCTAATAATATATACTATATACTGTATATATAGTATATAGGCCTAGTATATACTAGGACTTAACTAGTAAGGTAAGACGAGCGATAGGCTCTACTTATAGTAGGAGATGCTTATATAGAGTATAAGTATAATATACGTAGTAGAATAAACTAAACTTACTAGAGCTCTTACTACCACTATAGCAGCAGCCAGTTAGTTTTCTACCCCCTATACTTAATATTAGTAATATATATATAGGGTATATATAAAGTAAACCTACCACTTTAGCAGTGTATGGATGGCGAGGGGGATTCCTTGCGGTTGCCTAGGGGGGTTAGGCCGCGCTGTGTATATAGTTAGCGTATACTAAATATATATAGATAAAATACTAACCTTGCGCTTTAAGCTAGTGGAGGGAGTAATAGGGCTGATGCGCTATTTCCCTTAAGTTAGTATATGCTTAGCATAAGCGCGTATTAACCTATAGTTAGTAGAAAATATTAGGGGTTTATATATATATAGTATATGCGCGGATAAGCTAGTAATATAACTAAGTAGTAGTTTTAGTAATATATATACAGGGGATACACTAAATTTAACTTTTCTAGTCTTTTAAATATAGAGTTAAGCGTTAGTTTTAGAATTGGGCAGTAGCCCTAATAGTAGCTATGCTTATTCCTTATATATACTACCCTTAGGCCTATAAGTACCTTTATATCTAAAATTAAACTTAGGGGGAATAAGTATATAGATAGATAGATATATATATTAGGGTATAGTGCGCATATATAGAAGTAATACTAGTACTCTTACCTCGCAATAGAATTACCTACTAAATTAGATAGTAAACCCCTAGTCCTAGGCACTATATTTAATTAGCTTAGGCTTAGTATATATATAGCATAGAGTAAATATATGTAAAGAGTATATAGGCATCTATATACTCTAAGATCCTAGACCCTAAAGGGCCATAACTATATATACTATTAGTAACGTATATGTAATATATAGGTATAGATATACCTAGGCTTATGTAGGTATTTAGTGTCCTACTAAGCACTAGAGAGAATAAATAGTTTTAGGGCGCTATAATGCATTAGCCTTATATATACGCTGCATATATATAGCATATACTTCTTACCTATAATTAGCTCTCTAACTAGCGTATTATTTGTGGTCGGGTTAGTTACTATATATAGTAAGTATATACCGGGCTACTATATTAATATAGTAGTATATATAAGCACCGCTATACTTATTATGGATATACTAGCGATACTATAGCCATATTAGTAGAGCCGTAGATACTGCGTATATGTAAAATATATACTTAGTTAAGCAGTAAAGACATAGCCGCATATCTGCGTGCCGTTAACTATAATATTATACCTATACTTTAGCTTAGTATATGCTACGTATAGGGTATAGATAAGTAATATATACTATAGTATTTACTAAAGAAAGCACAGAGGCGGCATTAGGTGGGTCTAGTATACGCTTAGTATATACCTGTGTAGTATATAAAGCTATATATATTCGCGTTATCTTAAACTAAAATAGCTAGGGCTATATATAGTTAGTATATATACTAGATATGCAATTCTATATATACTTATATCTTCTACTAATAAGAGCTGCAGTGGCGCGTGCTATAGTTATTATAAGTATATGCCGTGTATATGCAGCCATATAACTTACTAGGTGTTACCTAACCGGGATTTAAATTTAGAATTAGGCCTATAAGGCTTTATAAGTATATATACGTATATATAGAGTATATACTTACTATAGTAATAGCTAAAGGGAGATAGGTTAGTAGCGGAGGCTACCTATAGGTTATTAAAATCCGCAATTCTTAGATTGTTTATAGTAAGCGTATGCACGGCGTATGTAATTATTAAATATATTTTTAAAAGTTCGCCCTAGTCTTTCTATTAGTATATATAAGGCCTATACCTATATTACGCTATATATACTTATAGCATACGCTATAATATTATAGAGAAGAAGTTGTAGTGCGACTATTATTGTGGATATGCTACGCGTGTATATAGGCCATGTTTTAATAACTAACTACTATTACCTTATTTAGCTATATTGAGGTATATACACAGTATATGCAACAATTATATACTATAATATTTGCGATTTATAGACGAACAACTTTGTATTTTCTATTTTATTTAAATTGCATGTGCATTGTATATGTGGGGGCTGAGCGTGGTCCGAAGCTGAGCGTGGTCCGGGGTTGAATTTGAAGTTCGGACTACGTTGAACTTTTGGACCACGCCGAGCTTTTTTCGGACCACGCCGAGCTGTAAGCCTGAGGTTACTGAAGCGGGAAATGGACGCTCGCTTGGCGTCTCGCTGCTTTTATCTGGCCCGTGCACCGACCTCACCACATATAACCACCTCTCGCTCGCTCTTTTACTCGGCTACCTCCATTCTCCCTTCTCATCCCAACGCCGCTCTCTGCCTTGTTGGGTACCTCCCTGCATCCATAAGGCATTTTCCTTCTCCTACTCCTTTTTGGCGCCCACACCATCGCCGCATTGCCCGGTCCGTGCGAAACCTCTGCGCCTGCGAGCTGCGCTCATGGTCCGATGGCCCAACTTAAACCGTCTTTGTTCATCGTTGGGCAATTACTGGCATTTCTATTAATCCGCATCCCTATTCCACCCGCCTTTCTCGCAAGTTAAGCATCTGATCTCTCCATTTTTCAAAATACATTCATTCTGGACGGCGGGCCGATTCTCCTTCTCGCGTCATGCCTACTCTCTCGCCCCTCCCCCGGAAATTGGTCGTACTCGACGAACCTGCCCACCCTGGACATGCGCAGCCACTGCCACGTCAGCAGTCACTCAGTACGGCAATAGACGATCCGCTATCGTTTCAATAGGCGCTGAATCAATGCTACTTCAACTGGAAGCCTGACAGGATCGCGGAATATGCTGGAACCATCCATGGAAAGCGATTGGCTCTAGATTGCCCATATCTCGCTGTCTGCCTATTCTACTGGAAACTTAACCGCGGAGATACAGGTTAGTACCCACTATTGGGCTCGCAGCAGGAGTGCATGCGGCCAGAGCGCTGCCGTTTCTCTGGATAGATATCCACATGATGACAGCGTTACATCACAGCGTCGCTATCACAGGGAACGAACAAGGGCCTAGAACAAGATTTTTGGCGCCGCATGAACGAGTTCTAGGCACCATTCCCCTTTCAATCTGGAACCGTGCCGCACCTGGTGGCTTGGAGCTGAGATGTTCTCTCAAAGTGGAAATGTCGATATCCGGCATCGCCGATGATCAGGGGAAAGGACTGGGATCCTAATCTAATTGAAGAGACCTGGATCACATGGGAAAGCCACCTACAGGCTTCTGAGACAGTCAGGCAGATTCCAGCAAGAAACAGAAGGGGCTGACTCGGCCACAGAGCCCTCTGATGGAGCTCGCACCGCCAGCCGCTCATTTCTCCAAGGACTCCCGGAGGGCATTTGGTAGACCTCTGCATCCGAATACGACAGGATTCATGCACAAAGTCTACGCTATGACAGAAACTCTCCAGTAGGGTGATGATCTTGATAGAGTTTGCAGAAATGGGCCTATTTTTGAGCTACATCACTTTGGCTTGGGGATGCTCAGCCCGCGACTTAGGGTGAGCATAGTATGTCGGCCGCTTCATGCCATTCATGCGTTGTCTCAGAGAATCTGCCATTCCTTGTTCCTTGGCCACAGACTGGTTGTCCATATAAGCCTGCCATTTCCATTCTGCAACACTTCAGCAACCGCAGCAGCAATGGCGACCTCTTTTAATACTTTCAATTCGTCCCGTGTGGAGGCACACTCTAAATTCATTCCATATACTGGGCCTCCAGCGCCCAAATCGCATTCTGAACGCCGCGCTCCGAAGGCCGCGGCCCCCATTATCGATGGACGGCATGCCCTCGACAACAGCCCAACAGCCGAGCTGAGCATGAGACCCGACCGTGGAGATGAAGGCGGCTTCGTGTCTGCATCCAGTAATCCTCGCTTGACGAATCCTTCAAGTAAGTCCCCGTAATGCTACGGAAGCAGCATTCGATGCGTTGCAACGTTATATTTGTCTAATAAGCGTACTGATGGCCGTGAAGCTCGCGATTTCTGGACCGATGATCGCGTTGGCAATGGCGGTGATAATTTTGATTTTGCCTTTCCCCCTCAGGTCGAAGCTGGGGGTATTGAGTGTATACTGAGCCAATCTCCAAACGCGATGCAACACAAGAGTGACGCTACTTGTTCTCAGCAGCATAAACGCGTGGCTGTCGGTTTCAGCCAGTGCGGGCTTAATGAAGATCTTTGCGACGGTAAATTGGACGAGTGGTCGATCCAGGCCGCTGTTGCCAATGGTAGTAATCCTGGTAAGATCTTTCCTTATCCAACTGCAGTGGTTGGCTCCCATCCTGTTTGTCTAATATTATGTGTAGGGAGTGCACTCATCGTTGAGGACAATCAACCTGAACATAAAATAGACATAAGCGACGGAGACAACCATTCGCTACGGCAGAGCGATGAAACTGAGCAGATGAACAGTCAATTTCAGCATGCAGGTATTCTCGTTGAAAGTTTCGTTAACGAAGACTACGTCTCTGCGAGCATGGAGGACTTTATGAACTCTAGCTCGGGGAAAGAAGCGGAAGTCATAGCTGGTTTGCTCCCGCAAAGCGATTCCGTACCTAACTCATCTCGATCCCTTACGAACAATTCACCGGTCAAAACGAGATTGGATAGCAAGCCGAAGAAGCATGCACGACCTGCCAGAGAACTATTGACGGATGCTGAATTCAACGACATCTTTGGAAGCGATAGTCTGCTTTCGGGGAGTGGGGGAGACACGTGGTCTGATCCTCATACTGGCCAGTCAACGCATAAGACCAGCCGCCCTGCTGCCCCGCAAGCTATCACAAGTTCGGCCAAGGTTCTGGTAGAAAGAAAGGCGAAAACGCAAGGTAAGTATTCACGAATCTAAGCATACCATTCCTTCTAACAGAAACAAGGTAAATTGTTAATACGCGAAGCTACAGGCGACGACGACGACGACAGCGACGACAACAGCGATGCCGACGATAACAGGGGAACTCGCACAGCACGTAGTGCATCTGTGACACATAAGCGCAAACGCTCTGTGCAAGCCGAGCCGCACAGCCGAATGTCGAATAAGGTATCGAAGCATCGCTCAAAGAACATCGCACACTCAACAAGACAACGGAAGCAACGGCTTCCTTACGACAGGCCGCTTTTAACCCGTCCTTCAGCCCTGCACTCTCTTCCAGCGTTGCGGGAGAGTAGTCACAACAACAAGATGTACTACAACGATGATAGTAGCGACGATTGCAACGAAGGAGGTAGCAATTCTGGAAGCAACACACAACCAAGGTCAACCGCACGGACCTATCGCCCGCGCAGACATAAGTGGGAGCGCAGTTGCAGAAGTGCGGATGAGGACAACGAATACGAGGTGGAGAGGATCTTGGAGTCCCGTATCAATCGCAGAAAGCTACAGTACCGTACGAAATGGGTTGGATATGGGAAGGACCCGGAGTGGTACGACGCATCCAACTTCAAGAATAGCCCGTACAGACTCCATGACTTTCACGCGACCAATCCTACCCAACCAGGGCCGCCAGAAAGGCTGTGGAAGTGGACACAGTGTTGGGAGGAGGATAGAGATGCAGAGGACCACAATGATGATAACAAAGCCAGGTGATTACACACGAGGAGTCAAAAACGGCTCGGGGGACGAAAACGCCCCCAGCTCATTGCAACCCCTGAGATGGGCCTCAAACTAAAATAAAACGGAGCACAAATAAGAGTGCAGCAGCTTTTGGGCTATCACCTTTTGATAGCAGCGCTTTTCCTTCCTCTGCCTCTCCCTCTCTCCGCTTTATAGTCATCCACTCCCTAACGTCGTGCGTTCTACTTTTCTAGTAGGTAAACGTTACTTTAACGCGACTACTACTTACACCAAGCAGGATTCCAATGCCAATAACCCGCTTCTGAGCCATGCGTGTGCTCGTCTACAAAAAATCACCTCTTATCGATTTCTTCCTGGTTTACCTCCGTGACGGAGTTCCATCCATATCTCTCGCATGCTGTACAACTACGCCATGTAGGAAATAGACACAGCTGCAGGACAAGACGCTGTGTGCTTTGTAAGTGCCTCACTAGAGAAAGAAAAAGCGGGTTGCTTGCGTCATGGTTTTTACCAGAACGACCAGGGTGTATCATAAATGTTCCGCTCGCTTGAAAACTGGTTTGAACTATTTCAATCTAAACTACTTCGGCTTGAACCACTTCAATGTGAATTACTTGGGCCTGAACTATCTCGATGGTCAAGCCTATATAAACATTGGTTTTAGGCAAGTCAAATTTGGTCTCCTTCTCACATCATACAAAGAGTAATAGCAACTGCCTCCAAGTGATTCTCTTTCCTTTGTCGAATAGTGCAACAGCACAGCCGCATGGATCTAAAGAATAGCTGCGGTGAAGGTCCAGAGCGTGCTATAACTTGACGCATCTACTGGACGAAATGAACGCAAACAATTGACTCAGTCCCCAACTCAGAATAATTGTAATATTATACCTTTTCATGCGCCATGTTGTACAAACTGCGCCCATTTCAGCGGCTGGTCCCAGTCCGTTGCTCTAACTGCCCCTAAACTCTCATGCAATGCCGTAGAAATATCTATATCCTCTAACTCTGTATCTTCCCATCGGAAGAGCGACCCATAAAATCCTTCGGCAACCTTTACACACACCGCATCCGCTGATGGCCATAGACAACCGACGACATGCGCGAATCTAGCTACCTGAAAACCGCTTACGATATGGATGACCTCATCTTTGAGCCTCACGGCTTTATTTTCTGCCATAGAACAGGCCATACTCTTACATTTACTGTACGCCATAACGAACGCCAAACATTACCTGGAACGCGAAGTTGCCGATGCCATATGCCTTTGGCCGAACATTGGCTGGTATGAAACTCTAAAGCGCTCCCGTTCTCGTTTAAATCGAGCCTGAAACATCTCCAAATAGTCTCAACTACAATTCTCCCAACTATTTCCCACAGTACTCCTATTCCAAGTAGCCTCGGCAGTTCCTGATTAAATGGAGGATGTATCCTGTCGAATCCTGGCACCCATTTTAACGGCCATGGAGCGACAATCCAGTAAACTGGGATTCCGAGTAGCCAGAGACGTGTAAACTGATACGATGGTTCCAGATTTAATCTGTTCGTATTTTGCTCCGACAATTGACTCACTGCGACATAGTCAAAAGAGTTTGCACATCTCTCGTATCGGACTCTTTCTGCGACCGCCTCTAAGCGTGGATACTCGAGAATAACGAAAGAAAGGACCCTTGATACAAACAATAAGAGCATCAAAGTGAATTTGAAGTTTCGAATTGCCCATGATTGTGGTGATACACCCAAAAGAGGAATCTTTTGTAATCCCCTGTTGATGGAGTATTCGAAAATCATATCAACATTAATAATTAACAAAAGTGGATCGCGCGCTAATATGACAATGTACGCGCCCCAGAACAGGAGCACAAATGCTCCAATTGGAAAAGAGAGACTTTTCTGTAACGTTCTAGCTTTTGGTCGTCGCCATAACGTTTTCGGCCAAGTTGAAGGATCTATTGATACGATTCAGTATTTTCTCGGTTCTGACAAATGCGAGATGGATATGTATATGAAGCTTACCACATTCCAAGAAGCAGTCCCCCCTGCAACGTACTTGTGATATCCTGTATTCTTGGATGGTATTCTCTCTCGATTCTGAAGATCCCGTTAGCTGATCCTCCACCGATGATTCCAGCGCATAAACAAGTGGGCAAATGAACTTGAGTCGAGGCGTCGATTCTGCGCAGTTGAAAATGCTGAAACAAGCCCCACGACAAGTCGATCGGCCATTGAAGCGACGTAGGATAAGGCAGAGTCGACTTTCCATCAAAGAATCTTCAACATCGCATCCGGATGGTAATAATTGGATCCAAATAGGATATTTGCCTGATTTTCGCTTCTTTTTTGACTTTGTAGCATTTGTACGAATGCGGAATTCCTTGTCAATACCTCGGAACTGCCCCTCAAGGATAAAAGCGCAGGATTTTGTATTAGGAAGGGAGATTCGCAATTCCCTTCCATTAGTTGTCCAGTTCATGCTTCCAAAATCTGCATATACCGAACCCGATGGGAAACGAGGAACCCACTTGCATCCTTCACATAATGGCGTGTTCTCCGGGTATGGGAAATAGAGCATCGATAATGGCAGAGTATGTTGGGCCCTGAGGATTGCCAGCATGCGCTGAGATGGGTCGCGAGGTGTGCCAGATTGCCCTAGGAAGATTTCTTGGACACTCAATCCCAGAAGAACGGCCAATATCCCATGCGTGTCTTCAGGTAAAGAGGTCCTCCGGATTGCTAGGCCGTTCCACACGAGGATAAACTGGGAAAGAGGGTGGTTCTGGTGCGCATAATGTGCCCCTTCGTTAAGAACATCAGGCATTCCCCTGAAGATACTCAGAAACTCTCTCATCAAAGAATTTTCCACAGAAAATCCCGTCCTGCCCGAGATATCAATTTGTTGTTCCGCCAATCGCCATTTCCGAGGATTAATCAACTGGTCCTGGAGAAGAAAAGAAAACTCACGGGATAGACAGGCTTCCTGGAATGTCCAGCATCTCGACATCCATGGGCAGGTCATGAGCATCCCAGCAATGGCGATATTAGAATTTTCTTTACATGATAGTGTCTGCACCGTCTCGTCAATGACCAGGACATGCATAGCCAGCGCGTAGATCTGGGCCATTTTGTCAATGGCCTTCCGTTTCAAATGCCAGAGGTTTGTTACCGCCGGATCGGCAGGGATACATAATGTATCAATCCATAAGTAGAGGGTGCTCGTATCCTCCGCTGTGGCTCCAAGGATGAATCGGGGGAACCAGTCAAGCAAAATCTTGTCAGCCATGCGGTTCATGGCCTTTAACCATGGATTCTCTTCGGTATGTTCTCGCATGAGTTCTCGGACTGATGAGAATATATCCAAACCATATCTCTTTTGCTCACACTGGCGGGCGCGCTCATAGAGGAATCTGAGTTGACACTGAGGGAGGGTATTTGCACCAAAATGACCCAAGCCGCCAGCCCAAACGTGAGAAATGGCGATGAATGGTCGACCGAAAGTATGTTCAACAACATCAATTTCAATCACTGCGCCATCGGCAGTGCCTGGGTTACCACGAGGTATTGTCGCATCATCCAATTGCACACTGGGAAGTTGTCCATCTTCAGGCTTGATCTTTTTTGAAAATCGAATCAATGGTATACCTCCCTTAGCCACAATTGATTCGAGCTGTTTCACGTCAGGTCCTTTGAAAAGACATGTCTGACGCTGACAGCCAACAGCATGCTTTGTCTCATAGTTGTTGTAATCGACATCGTAAATTGCGCAAGGCTGATCGAGACTGCAGGCTCCATGGTCGTGACGGGATCGGCGTAATCCAGAGAGGCAGTATATTACTGCAGGAGGAAATCTTTCGCAATATATTTTTGTCCAATAAGGGCACCATCCAGCGTCCAACATGCGCAGGTGAAGAATGTCACCTTCTTTGAACCGCGCCCAGATTCCTGGTGAATGGCCTCTTGCGAGACACCAAGCTAATATCTCAATGGACAAGCCTATAACATCTCCGAGTTCACCTAGTGTGCGAATAGAACGTGCAAGCCCAACTATTATCGGTAGTGCAGGCCATACGTGGTACTCCAGCCAGCTGAGAGAGTGATGCAGATCCGAATTGCTTTCCCAACTGGCATCCTTAAGTTCCTTGAGTGTGATCACTGGCCGACCAGACGAATCAGAGTTTCGAACGAAGCTTTCCACCCTGAAAGAGGACCCAAAAGCAAGTCGCAGAAGGCCGAAATAAATATGTGCCTGCACCATACTTGCCGCAGTGAAAGAGTCGCAATCGTACCAGACCTGACATTCCGCCAGGCCATCTAGAAATGACTCTAAAACTTGATCCGGGCTTGATGGCTCTGAGCCAACAGCCTCCGCAATATGTCCCTCACATATGAAGGGTACCTCGATTGGTGCGAGTTCTGCCTCCCTTGGATATTGTAAGTGGTCCATGTTGGTAGCATGAATGAATTTCATGGATCCCAGTCAAAATTTCTATATGAAGGCCTACCCCTTTCCATGTTATTGCGTACTCTTGGTAGTATGGCGCTAGAGCCGCCACAGTGGCAGGGAGTCTCGCGCCCACTAAAAAACAAATTTAGTCGAGGCCTGATTACCACTACTCAAAAGTATTCCGTCACGTAACGATTATCTCAGCTAGCTCAGACGGCGGCTGGATCTAACGTCTTGGCCCCCCGGACGGGCCAGCCCCTTGCTCGGGCCACCCCCCTTTTCGAAGCCACCCGAACAGATGCAATTTCACCTTCCTTGACGCTTTGTAGGCCCATATCGTCTCTCACCATGGCTTCAGCTGCACAGACAGCTGCAGAACACACTCAAGAAGACCGCATTCAGCTTGCAATTAAGGCCGTGCAATGTGTTTCGCCTTGAACTTCTTGAGGTACTCTTGATAAACATTATACTCGGCTGATTTCTTATATTCTGTTAATTCCGCGTAATATTTCTCCTTTCCAACGTTGGCTTGGTGTTGATACACTTCTCGAGCTTCTACTGGTAAAATCTGCCATCGTTCACCAACTAATTTTGCAATCTCCGTAAACGACATATCTTGGTTCTTTAAGGACTCCCTTATATCTACTTCCTGTTAACTCGATTACATATTTAGGTAGAAAAAACCACTAACGGTTAGAGAACAACATATAGGCGGTTAGATTTCTCTCTGGTGCGTGCTCGTCTGGCTACATAAAGTTAGATGGAACGCTTCGAGAATTGTGCCTAGTCATAGCGCGCTTGACCTTCTACTGACTTTAGGATGTCGCGTATACTTTCGTTTCGTGTTTGGGCTGGAGGCAATATGCACAACCATGTATTCAATTACCTTATCGAGAATATGGAGCCTGAGGCACAGCATCCATGGCCAGCGAAGGTGAAAGAGGTTCTGCGCATATTTGGAAACGAGGAGCCCTTGTCACGATGTGAAGAGTACCAAATGTTTCTGTCCAGTAAATTCATATGATGGTCTCTGTCGAAAATGAATTTAATGATGAACAGGTTTTGATTGTCCATCGAATCAGCCTAGAAAACGCAGACGCGTTGAGGATGCAACGAGCCAGCCGCCAGGTGAAGCTGAGCCTTCAAATCCTAATACAAGAAGTAAGAAAAACTCGCAGAACAGACATATCGTGTACTTATATGAAAGATTCTCCCCACAGACTGTCAACTGCAACCGCCCAAGCTCGTCCAACAGATCATCAAGACATCATATATCTCCAATTCTCAGAGCTTCTCAGCTTCCTTCAAGGCTACCTAGATAAAGGGCCGAAGCTTCACTTCGTATGTCCATGGGGGGGAGTGCCGCCTTCCATCAAAATCCAATTCGAATCCAATTCGAATCCGCGCTTGAGTCGAACATAACGATTGAACTTTCTTTCCGTTTGTGTTACGCCCTGCTTCAGTACATTTCGACTAAGAATTGCGTGGGCGAAAGTACCGGACTAAGGGATTGCCATGCAACATAGAGGTTTCGCCGGGATTGATGAGAACAATTACGAAACCTGATCCACCGCCCGCGACTACGTGCAGTGTAAGAGATGGATGGATTGGATCTAGATCCAAATCCAAATCCATCAAATCCATTGGATCTGGATTAAGATCCAAACTTTATCCATTCTTAGGGCATATTTAATAACTTTTGGCTACTGCTAGCTATACACCCCCTAAATAATACGCGTATACCCCCTAATTAATATATATACTACCCCTACCTTATTTAGTTTAGACGCTTCCTTATTAAGTTAAAATATTACGTACGTTTAACTTATTTACGCCTATATTATAAAAATTAAAGTACGCGCTATATAAGTTCTATAATCGCGACACTATAATTAAGCCTTAATTTTAGTTATAGTATAAGTAGTAAAGTTTAAATTATATTTGGAATATGCTAAAGGAGCGATTAATTAGATTATATAGTGCTTTATAAGGTATTACGCGAACTAATTTAGGTACTACTACCTCTATTTAATATCTATAAGTTATATCCGCGCCTATACCTATACCTAATAGAAGTCTAGCTAGCTCTTTATAAGTAAATCTATTAACGTAATTAATAATTATAGAGCTAGTTATAGAGTAAGTTAGCTAATTATAGCAACGCTCTATAATTATAGGCTCTTAAACGCGAAGTTAAGGCAAATATGAGGTATTAATTTAGATAGGTGCATATTTTAATTTTCGTAATAGAGGCATAAATAAGTTAAATATATATAATGTTCTAACTTAATAAGAAAGCATCTAAACTAAATAAGGTAGGGGTATATATATATTAATTAGGGGGTATACGCGTATTATTTAGGGGGTATATAGCTAGCAGTAGCCAAAAGTTATTAAATATGCCCTAAGAATGGATAAAGTTTGGATCTTAATCTAGATCTAATGGATTAACGGATTAGGCGTGGATTAGTGGATTGATGGATCCCGATCCAATCTCGATCCATCCATCTCTTACACTGACTACGTGTCTTACCTTCGCGCCATACACTTTCACCGCCCCACCGCTACCGTCCAGTTTCACAAGTATGGCACGAACTGATGATTCGACCGACTCGAGAGGCGTTCCAGTCTTTTCTGGGCCTATCATGAGGTCGTATCCACACTGCATACCAGTTAGAGGAAATAACCCAGGTCGTGCATTCGTCGTACCAATTCTGAAGCCTTCTTTTCTAATTCCGCATCGCTCATATTATCGACAGGCGTTATTCCTTCTTCTATCATATTGGTATGTATATGCGTTTGCGATCAAGACTTGTAATGAGACGATCGTGAAAGATAGAGAGTGCCTCGTTGATCTTGGTAGCAACAGGTTAGGTAGTTGCTTGCGAAGGTGTCAGCCGGGAATGCTAGTCGATAGAATAAAACCTACAAGATTTGCGCACCTGAGTAATCTGACTGTTGGCATCCACTTTCAGTGCTAATCGAAGGACTTGGGAGTTGTTGCTTGCTGTGGAAAGAGGGCGAAACGGCAGGGTTAGGGAAGAATGAGGTAAGCAATTTACGGGCGAGTCGGCTAGAGAAAAAAGGCTGCGTTCGTGCAGAGAGATGTCAGTAAATTCACAGAAAGACGGGAATAAGTGGGTTGATATGCACCGTGATGATATAAAGGCCGCCGTTTGTTAATCGCAACGTAATAAGCAGGCAAAGGTCGTGCTTTAGGCGGCGTTAGGCTGAAACTAACTGTATCGCAGCCATTTCCTTACGATGGAAGGAGGGACTTGCACAGAGATGCTGTCATAAAATTGATAAAAGTGCATGACAGCTCAAGCTTTGATGCCCGACAGAAATGGGCCAAAAGGGTCTCGGCAGGCAACCCCTCGGTGGGGCTAAGCACAGCTCTTTTAAACCAGCGCCATGCTCATGTGAGACACCTGTCACCCGTCATCTTGATGCGAAAGCACACGTACTTGCCTGTAGAGATTTGGAAAATACATGCTTCGTAGCTTATAACGCCGTCGCAAGATAAGTTGGGGCGTCTCAATCAGCTTTCATAACGCGCACATCTGCTATAGTGAAGTACGATTTATTTGAGGGAGAGCTACCCATTCAACGTCCTCCTATGGGAGCCTCTTTCTCCAACAATGTCCAATATTGTGCCCTGCTCGCATCTGAAATGCCATGTTCGGACGTACCCATGAAGCTGTCCTCAGTCGCAAGTACAGTTTCGTAACACACATCTCTATATAGCGCGCTCTTGGCTTTTGGTCACTAAGCAGGCAATTCATTGAGCCCGATTCAAAATATTACTTAGGCCAGGTTCTCTCTAATCTCCAATGATCAAAAGGGTCAGCAGGCGTCTCAGTGCTGCCACATGGCGTCTCTGAATCAGCCGGTCTTGTAGCGGCGGTGGCCACGGATGCTCGTACTCTTTTCGGGAACGGTTCGGTTGGAATGCTAGTGGACATATTTTCGGCTTCGCGTGATCGGTTTCGCCCTTTGGGCTGCGGTGAAATAGCGGGATGGAGCTGTTGGAGTGCAGAAGATCCACCTGGTTCTCCTCACTCAGACCGTTTGCGCTGGCGCTTCTTGGGGGCTGACTTATCAAGATGGGAGGCCATATCGATTTCTTCTTGCAGGTGAGAGCATATTCATGCCGATGGCGTGTGCAGTTGCGACAATATGGAAATACTAGTGACGCGAGGCGACTGCGACGAGGTCTCGTAGGATGCGCTAAGCGCTTCAGGAGTAGTTGGTACGTGTGGATCGGGCTCCATGAGTCAACACTTCAAGTGCGGCACAGTTCAGGCGATACGCCTTGCCCCTCCATCCAATCTCTCGAAGAACGACGCATAAGCAATGCCACAAGAAGCGCTCAGAAGGAGTGGAATTTGTACATGGCATTGCGTAATTTTACTCGAACTTTCCCATAAAAGGCTTTACTTAGGTATCACTAGACAAACAATGCTATGTGGGTAGACGCAAAGCCATTGTGTCCTCTCGACTTTTCTTCGTTCAGGTCCACGGAAGACAATCACACCCTTGCAGGCGTACCCCACGAACACAAGTCGAACCAACGCGTATACTCTCAATACAAGACCGTCTCGTTCATAATGAGCGTAATAATTTCTTTTAGTTGCAATGGAGGGGAGTTTGGACGTATCAGTGAGACACTCCATGAACGTCAAACGCATGCCTCTTGAAATGCATCATGTCAACCAGCATGTCGGAACAATTTGGGTGGCGGCATTGTAACCCTGATTGAAGCTCAGGGAGTCGAAAATGGGTCTCCACGTGCTTCTTCAGGACATCCTTGCGTGGAATATGACGCATCCTTCGTTCATACGAGAACTCTTCATTCCCTATACAAATAAGGCATACCGGGTGAGGGGGCATGATGGGATACAGCTGCTGAGATTGAGTTTCCAAGATTTTCTCACTATCCTGACTTGGAAGAGTCTTCTCAAAACCATCGACGCTCTTCTTCCGCTTACTCGAGGAAGATGATCCCTCTTCGCATACGACGAAATCCACCTTCTTCCGCTTAGAGGTCTTTGGCTGCCGGCTCTCTTGTTTGTGGCATAGTCTAGCCAGGGTGCGCACAAATTTCACCCGGGCTTTGTCGTCCTGAATCGGCTTGAAAAGCATGCTAGAGATGGCGGCTCGCTCTCGAAGTTCAAACTCGACGGCTGGTAGTGTTAGGACTTCAGTTGCGGCCTTCCTACTGAGTTGCCTGGCTATCTCAATCGTATCGATCGAGTCATGGAACTCGCGAATGGCGGTTTCCAATCGTTCTCTGCACAAACTTTGATATATACTACCAATCTTTCGCTTCGCCTCCTCGTATTTCTTGTAAAGATCCGTTTCTTTACCCTTGGCGAGCGGATAAAAGCCTTGGTCACGGAGCTGTTCTTTGTACGTCTCTCGCTCTCCGCGAAGGACTACAAGCGTAGGATCATTTTGTAATTTCTCTTTTTGCTCGTCATCTAGCTCCGTGGGTGCGCGTCGATCCCGTGATAAGCCCATCCTTGTAACAGATTGGATGAGAAGGTCTTCTGAAGGGCTTCCGAAATAGATAGATTGAAAGTCGCGGGCAATATGCGTTGGCGTGTAGTACTTCTCGTATGTGCTTCCAAGATGGCCCATGGTCTGGTTCCGTTCTACTGGGTCAAGGGCGCCTATTGTTTTCCATGAGTTTGGTAAGAAAAGGGTAATTTGTGGTCTGAAGCAGACTTACTGTTAATGTTCCTCCCAGAAGCTCGTCGTAGCTGGTACAGCTCCAGCGATTTTTTAAAGCCTGCAACACGCCCTAAGCGTACAAAAATGTCACGATATCTCCTATATGGAAACGCCTTTCCTTTCAGGATACGAACACCCTTGATTGTATTCCTAACATCGTAGAGGAACGGTTGGTTTAGCAGTTCCCTTTTCCATTTGATGCGGAGAATATCACGACCCGCGGGTATATTGAGGTCGAATATATCGCGAACACTGGTAAAGTCGTCTCTTAGTGCTTCCTGGCTAATGCTAATGCTCAGAATATACGAAACTATGCAGAACGCGGGGGTCCTTTCCAGGCGAAAAGTGAACTTCTTTCTGTAACACGATACTAGTTAGCGAGGATTTTAAGCCTGTGTCTATAGTTCAACTTACGGCCTCCTATCCTTCTCCTTATTCTTGATGTTCTCTAGATTAACGTTCGCTATAATGGTACTCCGACTGGGATCTACAGTGCTGCGGACCTTTATGATTTTAATGTTCTTAAACGAGAGTGCCTTGTTGCTACCCTTAGCACTTACACTTTTGACAATAGCCCCCGGCCTCGTCGCTGTAGCGGCGCTAAGAAGGAGAAGAAGCGAGATCTGAACTCGGATGAAGCCATGGAGGGGTTTAGTGTCGTCTACCCAGAGTGCGTGAAGGATGGCGTATAGGTCCTGGACATATATAGCGTGCTTTTCCTTCTCAGACTTATCAAACATCAGGGTTGGAATCCACTATTGTAATGTTAGCGCGCCGCTACGCAAGGGAGAATAAGTCTGTTGGAGTATTATATTGCAAACATTGGTGAGCACATCGGCGTCTATCACGTGGCCGGTGATATCCCTATAGTATATGCTAATCCTTTTTCAATAGCTCCGTATTGAGCTCTCTTTTTTTACTTGGGAGTGGTTTTTCCGCCAGCGGAGGTACGCTTTGAATGTCTCTGGTTTGCATGCGCGTAGTTATTCCTCTAGAGACATCTTGGTTTTTTTAATAATCTTTAAACAGTACCTGATGTGTGCTGGTTAACAGACTATAAATATAAGGCGTGTGCGAATGGTATAGATCTCACCTCTTCTAGAACTCGCCTTCCCTGTTCTATAATTTCACCGTATAAGGGGTATAGTTTGGCTTTGCTGGCCCCTCCGCCCTTAACTAAGCAATATCCTTTATAATCTCCTCAGCTTTAGAGTCCGAATTCGCATTTGACTCTTTCTCTAAGACGAGACCGGTATCTTCGCCAGTACCCGGCTTAATATCTGTATCTGTGTCCGCATCCACCTTAGTATTAGGGTCTGAATAGGTGTTAGAGAACGAGTCGGTGTCTGGGTCTCCTTTATAGCACGAGTCGGTAGCTGGTGATGGGTTTGATCAATCCGACGCGTAAGGTTTTCGCATCGGGGCGACAGCGCGGGTGGCTAGCTCTCTTTAAGTAGTTCGCTTTGTGGAGGACGGTATTACAAGAAAAGGCGAGCGGCTGGAGGGAGGTGAAGGAGAAGTAGGAAATGCAATGGCGGAAAGGAGAGTGACGGTGCTATGTCTTTAAGTAGGCGCCGGCCTATAGACAGGTGTAGGCGCTGTACTATATTTAGGTTTCGATAATGGACTGCGGAATTGCAGTCCCCTAGGTAGAATGACAAAGGACACCACGGCAAGGGAAGGCTCTATACTGTATGGTAAGCGGCTTTATTTATTAAAGCGGAATCGAGTTTGAGGCTAAGCGAGGTGAAATCGCCTCCAAAAGCGGCGGCCAAACGACTCTAAAAACGGACGCGTTTCTACAGCCACATAGATATAATTAGGTATTATTCTATAATCGCGTTCGTAATTTTAGTTTAACTATCTATCTCTAAATAAAATATAGTTAAGAGTTATATTTATATACTTAATTATTTATATAGGGCTTACTAAAAGTCTAAAATAAACTAGCTTCCGTAGTTAGATATTATTAAATTAAGAAGTCTGTATAGCTTAAAGATGTACTTAATAAAACATTCGGCTACTAATATTATATTAATTAAGTCTATAAGAATTATATATTACATTTTCGTAAAATAGTCAATAACTACTATAATATTTATAAACCTATTACTATTAGGCAGGTTAACTATAAAGTTAATTAAGATATCTTGCTATCTTTGTATTGGAATTAGCAATAGTTAAAGTACTCCTTACTTCTTTATATAAGAGGTCTTCCTACATACGCATATTCTATATACTTAAATATATTTTCGTATATAGTCGTGTATTATAGGCTAGTAATATACTTATTAAATAATCTTATAGGTCTTTATACGGCCAGAATGCCCTAATATAGGGGAATTATATATAAATTTGAGTATCTTAAATTATAAGGGTTTAGAATTCGGGACTATTATCTTCTATTAATAGTATAACCAATTATTACGGATTTCGCATTTAGCGAGTGTAATATCCTTATATTACCGTTTCCCTATTTAAATTGCTTTTATTATATCTACTATCTAGGGGTCGTTCTTATATTTATACTTTATTAATTTATTAGTTTCTATATTCTACTTATTAATTTCTAATTTATCCCTATTAAGCTCCTTATTTAGAAATATAGGGCGTGGTTTTTTAAAGCGTTTAGGGGGTAGTAGAATTCGTAATTAATTTATAATCCGTTTATTAGAGGCATTTATAGGTAAGTTTTATAATTGTTATATTAATAAGTTAGGCTTTTAATTAAGTTTGCTAGGTTAATATATAATCTTAAAGTTAAATTATAAGAGGTATTCGGCCTAACAAATTTGGCGCTATATTAATTACTTTATAGTTATAAAGTACTATAGGTTTTTATAGTCTATTAATACGCGTATTAGGAATAATAATCCTTTAAGTTCTAGACGCTATTATTTAAAGTATCTAATAATTATAAGTAGTTCCTTATTATATATTTTATAGTTTAATTTAGTAGGGGTAAGTTTCCGGGAGAAAAAGGCTACTAGGCATAGCTCGCCGTTTTTATTATACTGCAATAACATTCCTTCTAGTATATAATTAAACGAGTCTGTTTTAATAATATATTTAAGGTTCGGATTAAAGTAGGTAAGAATTAAAGCAGTTATAAAATAATATTTTAGGATATTAAAAGCTTATTTATATTTAGTAGTCCATTTAAATATTATATTCTTCCTTATTAAGTTTACTAATAGCTAAACAATTTTTAAAAAGTAATTAATAAATTAATAGTAGAAATTTGCAAATCCTAAAAATCCTTAGATATTTTATATACTACTAGGACTTTCCTAGTTTATAATTATAGCGATTTTCCTAAGGTCTATTTTAATTTTATTGCGGGATATAATTAGGTCTAAGTATATAACTTTGGATGTATAGAACTTATATTTCTTAATATTACATTATAAGCCCGCGTTTTATAGGCGTTTAAAAACTATTTAGATATATTTCTAATGCTTAGAAAGCAAAGATAAATAGATAAATATATTTCTAATGCTTAGAAAGCAAAGATAAATAGATAAATATATTAAGGAATTCGCGAAGTGTATTATTAATATATTACTAAAACGTACCAGGACTATTCTTTATGTTACGGACACTTTAAGTACGATATTATAACTACTAGGAGAGGAGTCGGAAGAAGCTAGTTAGTTGATTAGGGCACGGTCTAGAATAGACCCAATTAAGCCATATGACGAGGAATGGTAACTAAGGTCACATAACGAGGTCTATAAGGTCTGTAAGGTCTATAAGGTCTATTACGTACCTTACGTACCTTACGTACATTACGTATAAGAAGGATTTCTTAAGAGTTAGGATGTGTATTTAAAGGACCACAGTCCCTACCTAGATAGTTCCTTCCTTATAGTAATTCTTAGAATATAATTAGAGTTAATCTATTAGGCAACCACTCCACCAGTTATTATTACGTTATTAACTTTATTTACATTACCTACACACCTAGCCCATTAACAGGACCTACCGTAGTATCTCCTATAAGGTTCCGTTACATAATCACTACCTAGTTACGGTATTAATAGAAAGTTAAATAATATACTACTAAAAGCAGCCACCACAACGCTATCGATGGCGGCAACTACGTTAAGATCAGGAAACGACACTAGTATAGCAGACACTAATTTATAGCAACCTATAACAGTTAGACAACTATAAAAAATAGTTAACTAGTTAATAGAAAATAATACAACGTTAGAATAAAGGATTAATAAAATAGGAGTAGTAAAGATTAAGCTACTATTAATTAAGAGATTCTTAGGGGAAAGATTAAAGCTTAAAGGATTTCTTACGCAAATGCACTTTAAGGTTATGCAAGAAGGAGTAAAACTGCTAATATCTATAGATCGAATAGCGTATGTAGGACTATTCCTATTAGGAAGAGTACTTAAGTGGTTTAAGCCTTACCTTATAGAAATACAAGCAAATAAAATAACGACCACTAATTAAAAGGTGCGGTTTATGTTCTTAAGTTAGGAGGGGTTTATAAAGTAACTTACACAAATGTTTAGAGACCTAGAGGTAGTGACTACGGCGGAAAGAAAACTCTAAGACATTACGCAATAAACCTTAGCAATTAAGTATACTATATAATTCTAGACGCTAGCTATATAAGTTAAGTGGAATAATAAGGCGCTTATAGCATAGTATAAATAAGGACTTAAGGCTAAAGTCTAGGATATAATTATCCTAATAGAAGATGCGGACACCCTAAGGGATTTAATAGATTAAGTAATTAAGATTAATAATTGGATCTACTAAAGGGAACAGGCTAAGAGAGGCTAGGATAGAGTTCTATAATTATATAAAATATAGAGTATACAACAACCAAAGCTAAGTTAGAAAATATAGTATAGCGCAAAGCCAATGGACCTAAGCGGTACTAAAGAGGCCCATAAAAGATGGAGTAAGAAACTATAAAAACCTAAAGGTTAAGGATCTAGTAATTATAGAACTAAGGAGTAAAGGCTAAACTAGGGATCTTAGTAGCAGAAGACGTTTAGGCAAACTCTATAGCAAAGTTAATAATTTAAAGAAGGAGCTTATATAAATTACGGAAAATAAGGTTACTTCGCCAGGGATTATAAAGATAGTTAGAGTTACTATATAATAAAGGGAACTAGATTAATAGAAGACATATATATATAGAGGGACAATAGTATACTACGAGGAATAAAAGAGTGTTTAATTAAAAGTTTTACGTTTTATTATAATAACGCATGCCAAATTTATAAGGACGCTAAGTACGGCGTAAGCTATTAGCTATAAGAGCCAGAGTTAAGGGAACTTAAAGAAACTATAGAGTTAGATAAAAAATAAAATCAACTCTATAAGCTAAATTAAGACGTCTTAGTAATATGCGGATAATAATTAGTAATAATAATAATGGAGTTAGAGTACTTATTAATTAATAGCGATAAGAATACTAAAGGAACCAACTGGGGGTATCCAAACCTTAATAATGCAATAATAAAAGCAGAGACTAAAACCGCTATAGAGCAAGGTTTAGTAATAGGTATCATAACACCCTTAAATATAGCATCTATCGCTTTATAAGATAGAAGGAAGAGCATTTTATAGAGATTAAGTAAGCAGACGACTGCTAGTACTAATTTACCACTTAATAAAGGCAAAAGGCCAAAGGCTTAAGACTCTTAAGACGAGATGAAAGATAACCAAGATTCTTAAAGAGAGATAAGGCAAACCTAAGGACCTATAACGGACAAAAACCGATAGAGTAGGGCAGCAGCTTAGTTTAAAGATATATAAATAAGCTTAGGATAGAGTTTCCTATAAATATAAGATTCTTAAGATAAGATAAGTAAAATTTAGGACTTTTAAGACGAGATGCTAATAACACCTAAGCCTAGTTAGACTAAGGTAGGAGTAAAGCTTAAGTTAAAAGCAAGCTTAAGATTAAGAATTCTATAGAACTAAGATTTCGACGCATAAATAAGGACTATTAATGAGATTAAGAAGTAAGACGACTTTAAGGATCTACTTGCAAGACGCGAAAAGAAAGAAACTATAGCAGAATTTAGAGTAAGAATCGCTGTATAGTAAAAACAGAAACTAGATAAGAGATCTAGTATATTAGGACGTATAAGGGATAGAGCACCTATATAAAGAATTACTAATAGGCCTAAGATAGGCACACTAAAAGCTAAATAGCTTACTAAACTAGAATAAGAAGAGGATCTAGGGATTTTAACTAGATTTAAAGAATAATATATAAAAGGTTGTTATAACATAGTAATAAAAAGATACTTCTTAACGGATAAGCTGTATATACTTAAAGGGTTATACTAAAAGTGGTATAGACAACGACATAATAATAAGTAGAAAAATTTCTATATGTAGTTAGATAAAAAAGTTATCTAAGACCACCCAATTATAGAAAAGGCTATAAGTTATATTAAAGGAGCCTTAATTATAACGTTAAAGGATCTAAAGAAGTAATTAGAGGACTAGAGAAGTAAAAGGTAAATCTTAGTACCCGCGAATAAAGTTATAACGCTTAAATTAACACGAGAAAGGTTTAAACTTAAGGATAAGGATAAACTAAGAGTTAACCTAAAACACTAAGCATATTATATACTATTATAGATAGTATACGTAGATAATACGTGTAATATGCATAGAGCACTAAAAGATAAAAATTAGAAGTATCTAATAAGGATATATTAGATAACGGATAAGGCGAAATACCAAAACGCTAAGTATATGCATAGTTGGCACCTAGTAGAAGTTTAAGAACTAGGAGACTTAATACTTTAACCAGAAAGATTCCTTATAAAAGAATGCCTAGATAAATAACAATAGTGGGAATATTTAGAAAATACCTGTCTATAGTATATTAAAGATAAAAAGTAAACTAAGTATTGGCTAAAAGTGGACTAAGTATAAATAGGATCTAGTAGCTAATAATTGGGAAAAGTAGAGGCCTATGGGACTAGAGGGAGCTAGTAGTAGAGCCTTAGACCCTTAAAGGAATTTAAGGATAATACCTAAATTTATAAGTTAAATAGCAAGATTAAAAGTTTAAAGTATTAGTAGATAGTAGAGTAATAAGGAACTATATCTCACTAGCAGCAGTTAAAAGGATGGGGCTACTATATAAGCAAAAAGAGTACCTATATCTGTTAGTAATAATTTTAGGAGATCTAATAGCCTATAGAGGAGGTATTATTAATCTCGAAACAGGACCTATTTAGTTAACTATTAAAGGAAGATAAGTTAAGATGTCTTTTAATATATTACTATTAGGGAATAATAAGGCAGTATTAGGAATGCCTTAGTTATAAGAATATAATCTAAAGATTAATTAGATTATAGGTTAGGTTAATATTAGAGATACTTAACGCTACAAAATATAATAATAAACTAAGTTGGTATAGTACTAAGTCAGAGCGACATATAAAGAAACTATAAAAGGGTTAGATTATGTACTAAAGAGATACTATAAATATAGCAAGAAGCTATAGTTACTAAAAAGTAAGAAGCTGTTAGAATATATAGTATAGGACTATAAGATAGAGTTAGAACCAGAAATAAGTTTAAGGTTCTTTCCAACTTATAAACTTATAGAAAAGGAGTTATAGGCACTTAAAGAGTTTATTTAAGAAAATTTATAAAAGGGATATATTAGACCATCGCAATTATTAGCGGGTTATCTAGTACTATTTATACTAAAGAAAAATAGCAAGCTAAGGCTATACGTTAACTATAGATAGTTAAACAGTATTACTAGAAAGGATAGGTATCCTTTACCCTTAATTAGCGAAATTTAAGACAGAATAGGTAATGCGTAAATCTTTACAAAGATAGATCTAAGATAGGCGTACTATTAAATTAGAATTAAGGAAGGCAATAAATAGAAAGCAGCGTTTAGATTAAAGGAAGGACTATATAAACTATTAGTTATGCAATTCGGGCTTATAAACGCACTAGTAATATTCCAGAAGCGAATTAATAGTGTATTAGGAGAACACCTTGATAAGTTTATTATAGTATACCTTAATAATATTATTATCTACTTAATAAGTGAGGAGGAGTATAAAGGACACGTTAAATGGGTCTTAAAGAGACTATAGGAAGAATAAATGCTAGTAGCAATAGAGAAATACAAGTTCTTTACTAGAAAGACCGATTTTATTAGATTTATTATTAAATTAGGTAAGTTAAGTATAGACCTAAAGAAGATTAAAGCTATAGTTAATTAGTAAGAACTAGAGAACGTTACACAGTTAAGATTGTTTTTAGGATTCTGTAACTACTATAGGAGGTTTATAGCATAATGGTTAAAGAATATTAAGCTATTTACTTAATTAACGAAGAAAGAGGAACTATAGGTATGGGGAAAAGAGTAAAGGAAGTTGTTTAAAGAACTTAAGGAGTTATTTACCTAAGAACTAATCCTTAAGATCTACTAACTAAAGTTAGAAACGGTTGTTAAAACGGATGCATTAGACTTTATACTAGGAGTATACTTTATACAGAAATATAAAGATGGATAGCACTTAGTGGTATACTATAGTTAGAAGATAATACCACCGGAACTAAACTATAATATCTATAACAAGGAGTTATTAGGTATAGTTATAACACTAAAGGAATAAAGAGCATTTTTGTAAGGAATAGAGAAACTATTTATAATTAAGATAGATTATAAGAACCTAATAGGATTCCTAATAATAAAGGAACTTAACTAAAGATAGGTTAGATGGGCAGAAACACTTGCAGATTACCATTTTAAGATTTAGTATACTAAGGGTATAGATAACGCACGAGCAGATACTCTAAGTAAAAAGGCTAAACTATAAAATAATAAAAAGCTATTAGGGGCTTTATTGCGAAAAGACATAGATGGATTAATTAGGTACAATTACCTAAAAATTATAGCAACTTAAGAAGAACTAAATAGAGTCTATAAGACACTAGAAAGCTTTTAAGTATAAAGAATTCTAAAAGCACAGCTAAAAGATCTATAGGTGGACGTATATAAAAACCAAGAAACTATATACATCCCAAGAAGCATAGCAGAACATTTTATAGAAGATTTCTATAAGGGAATAACTTAAGGACATAATAGAGCTATAGGCTTAGTATTAAGACTTTAGGAGAAGTATATTATTAATAGAATCTAAGGACTAGCTAAGAAAGTTATAAAAGAATATCTAGATTGCTAAAGAAATAAAATAATAAGGCACAAGCCATATAGAGGGCTATAACCTATTAAAATACTAAAGAGACTATAGGAGGTTATATTATGGGACTTTATTATTAAGTTGCTAAAATTAAGAGATCCTATTACCGGATAAGATTATAATGTGATCTTAGTAATAGTAGATAAGCTTATAAAGTAGGGATACTTTATAGTATATATAGAAGAAATCTCAGCGGAAGATGTCGCTAAAATCTATATTAGAGAAGTATTTGTAAGATATAGAGCACTAAGCAAAATTATATTAGATAGAAATCTAAGATTTATAGCAGCATTTTAGGAAGTATTTTTTAGCGGAATAAGGAGTTAGAGTAGCAACTTCTACTGTATATTATCCGTAGACAGATAATTAAATAGAAAGGTTAAATTAGACACTAGAATAGTATCTAAGACACTATATCAATTACGCATAGAATAATTAGGTATTACTATTACCAGTTATACAGTTTATATACAATATAACACCTTAGGAAGGAATAGGCATATTACTATTTAAGGCGAATTACGGATACGAGCTAAGAATATCGTTATTACTACGCCAAGTAAAGAAAATAAGTAGCATAGCTAAGTAAAGGATGGAGATGTTAATAAATCTTTATATAAATCTTACGGAAATAGCTAAGGTAGTATAGCAAAGAATAAAAAAATACTATAATGCTAAAAGATCTAAGGGACTAGATCTTAAGGAGGGAGATAAAGTATAGCTACTATATAAAAATTTTAAGAGTTAACAACTAAGCAAAAAGTTAGACTACGTTAGACTAGGACCTTTTAAAATTATATAAAGAATTTCACTGGTTATATTTAAGTTAAACTTACTAGCTAAGATAAAAATCTACCCTATACAGTATATTATAATACTAGAGCTAGTATACGGGAATATTAAGCTACTAGTTTACGAAGCAGACACATATAGAGGATAGAAAAAAGACAAATAGTAAGTTTTAAAGATCGTTAATTACAAGGACACTGATAATAAAATATAGTATAAAGTTAGATAGATAGGCTATAATAAGACTACCTAGGAGCTATTATAAAATTTAAAAAATACTATAGAAAAGGTAAAGGAGTATTAGGAGAAAGTAGGTTAGGTAATATAGATAAGAAAAAGTTATAGAAAAACAAGTCACTTAAGGGGGACCTAGGAGGAGCATCTACTAAGCTACTTAAAGTTATTCTCTTCTTAGCTAAGAGAGGACTAGTCCTCTTATTACCCAGTTCTAATAAACCTTATTTTATAAGTTTCTACTCCTTAAAACAAACCTTTTTACGCACTTTCTTAAGATAAAGAAGACGAGTAGAGGCAGACAAACGAGTATTAAGAGCACGCTATTGAGCAGCTAAGGCCTCTAACTCCGCCTTCTATAACTAACACAACTCGTCTAAAGCACTTATAAGCTCACTATTAAGCTTCGCAGTAGTAGACTAAATATAAAACCCTATAACAAATTACTTAGGGAACTTAAAGACTACTAAGGGTTATAGAATATATATACTTAGCGTTAGAGGCAGAACGAATATCGTAAGATAATTAAATATTTGCTTTAGTGTACTCTAAATAAAAAAAGGGTTACTAAGATAAAGGACTTGCTAGTATAATATACACTAACCCCTCTTTCGCATAACAAGAACATAGAGACGGTATAATTTCACTAAGTGATAATATAACCGCAACAGTGCGAGCACATCGTTAGAATAAAGAAGAAAAAGTTACTTTAGGTATAATAAGTAACAATATTAACTAAATTAATTAGACGGATATTATACCTCTAGTAAATAACCTAAAGATACTAGGAATCTTTAAGGACGAAAATAGGAAGGAGGGAAATAGTATTACGGACGCTTTAAGTACAATATTATAACTACTAGGAGAGGAGATAGAAGAAGCTAGTTGTTACGGGACACCCCCGTAACACCTTATACACGTCTACCTGTTTCCACTGACTTAGCAACTAGAGACTGACCACGAGACGGCAATTTACGGCAATCTGACGGCAATCTGCCATATTCTGCCATATTCCGCCAAGTTCCACTAAATCCTGCCAAGTTCTGCCAGGACCACTACCTAAATCCTATTCTGCTCTATATATATATTAACTAAGCAATTAAGCTAACAATATATACCCTTTCTTCCTATTTCCCTGCCTTCTCTCCTTACGTAACGTCTTAACCTTATTATATAGTTTATATATATAGCTTAATAATATCTACTTCGTTATATATTATTACCACTTATGCTTACTCCGTGACACTACGTTGCGTTAACTACTTATACTACTACCCGAAATGGAAAACGCACCTAAAGCCCCCGTGACGGCCGCTAATATTATATCCATCCTCTAAGAATAAATAGCAAGCATATAGAAGTCCTTTATAGAGGCCCTTAAACAATAATAAGTTACCCTAACTTAATAATAAGCCGAATAAGAAGCACGGCATTAGAAAATAATGGAAGCCCTTTAAGAAGAAGTCCGTACCCTTAAGATGCCTACGCTAGAACCCTAAGACCGAATACTATCTTTGGAGTTAAATACGCGAAACGTAAGTCCCAAACCTATAGTAGCTATTTACCCCAAACCAACTACCGTACTATAATGATCCGAGCGGTTACCTAACCCTCTAGTATTTACTAGTAAATAATAAGAGCTCTAATTATTCCTAAGCTAGCTAAAAAATAAGCTAACTAGTAACGCTAACTATTACCTAACCAAAGCTAACTAACTCTATTACGCCCTAAGTCGACTAGGAGGAGAGGCAGCTAACCTTATTAAACCTCTTCAGCCAACCTTAGTATAAAGCCTAGTTGTACTTCTTAAAGCCTTATACGGTGACCTAAACCGCTAAGCTACTACCTAAAGAAAGATAAACCACATGGCTTAAGGAACGAAAAGTTTCCTAGTATACTTCTCCGAATTTAACCGTTACGCAAGGGAAACAGGCTAGAACGACTCCGTACTAATTAACAGCCTTATTAAATCTCTAAGCCCTAAACTAAAAATCTCCTTAATAGGCGTAGACCTACCGGGAGCCCTTAATGCCTGCGTAAATGTTATTAATAAACGGTATAATAATATACTACGCCTAATACCGAAATACGCCCCTTAATATAATACGACAGCCCCGCGAACGTCTACTAAGTCGTCTTAGCCTAAGCACCCTAACGCTATAGATATTAACACTAGAACCCTAGAGTACGCCCTACTAGGGTCCCCTAAATAAGAAAGACGCATTAAGCTAGGCCTCTGCTTTAAGTATAGAAGTAAGGACTATATCTTAAAATATTATCTTGTTTCCTTACCTATACCCTAAAACAATTTACAAACAGCTAACACTAGCAGCCGTTTACCGTATTGATCTTCTAGTTACCGTTCCTAATCTTTATTTAGTTCCAGCCCCATGTTTAATAAGCACTATTTATAAGGACAAAGCTCTAACTAACACTTTATAAAAACCCCGCCCTAATTACCTTTAAAAGAAAGGTCCTGGAGCTAAGTCGCTCTCTAGGATAGCTCTACCTTAGGATCTTATTAAACGCATTTAACGTTACGAACTCCGACTCTTAGGACTATAGTATAACTATTAACTGCCGTCTTTAGCAGAATAGTTAATAGGCTAATGCTTAAATCCTAATTAATATAGGAGCTAGCGGCATAGGATTTATTAATAAGATCTTTATATAAGATAATGGTTTTACCCTAACCCCCCTTAACTAGCATATTAATGTATTTGGATTTAACAGCAAACGCACCGTCTTAGGCTATATTACCCACGTGGTAGCCCTAAGACTCCAATACCTAAACTATAAAGAACTAATTAAGCTTTTTGTTACTACCTTAGGTTACCTAGTAATCCTTAGACAACCTTAGATAAAGCTATATAAGGTAACTATTAACTAGGATAACCTTAAGCTTCTATTTACCGCCTCCTATTATAAGTAGAAGTGCTTTATAACTTACTACCCTAACCCTAAACCAAAACCTAGGAAATCCACTAAGATCTACTAGCCTAAGATTTCCACTAATGTCCACCCTACGCCTAAGGAATTTACCAGATTCCACCAACCTAAGAATTCCACCGAATTCCACCAATATAAGATTTCTACTAATATCTACCAAAGATCTGGAAATCCCACCGAACCCTATAAACTAACCCTAACTACTACACCACCCCAAACTAAGCAGAAGCTTAAGCTTAATATACGGGAGTACCAGAAAAACTAGTACCCTATAATAAAAAGAATACTTAAAGAACCTAAACCTAAATCTAATACTAACTCTATACCTAATACTAAACCTAAACCTAAATAAGAAACTATGTAAGAGACTATAGACGATCCGAAAGAGCTTAATACCCTAGATATCCGCATAATTAGAGCTACTCCGCTAGCTCAGCTTACTAAGAAGCCTAAACATACAATTTTCGCTGTCACGATAGCTGATATTAAGAAAGCCTTAGTACTAAAGAAGCATACTAACCCTATTACAAAGGTACCAGTAGAGTACTATTACCGCTTAAACGTATTCTTATAAAAGGAAGCCGATAAGCTACTAGAACACCAACTATATAACCATAAGATTATACTTAAAGAAGGAAAGCAGCCTAGATTTGGACCCCTATACGGAATATTCTAAAATAAACTCTAAGTGCTATAAAAGTATCTGGACGAGAACCTAAGTAAAGGATTTATTAGAGCAAGCTCTTTACCTATAGCCATACTAGTAATCTTCGTTAAGAAACCTGGCGGCGGTCTGTGCTTCTACGTAAATTACCGAGCCCTTAACGCCGTTACTATTAAGAACCGATATCTAATCCCGTTAATATAAGAGATGCTGAACCGACTAAGCAAGGCTCGCTACTATACGAAGCTTAATATTATCTCTATATTTAACCGCCTCTGTATAGTAAAGGGAGATAAATAGCTTATTGCATTTTGTACTTGGTATGGATTATTTAAATACTTAGTAACGCCATTCGGCCTCGTAAATGCTCTAAGCTCGTTTTAATATTATATAAACGACACCCTGCGCCCCTACCTGGACATCTTCTATACTACTTATATCGACGATATTTTAATATATAGTAATAACCTAACCGAATATCGGAAACATGTTGACTTTATCCTATAAGCCCTGCACGGAGCTAGTCTATAATTAGATGTAGATAAATACAAGTTTTATAAGATGGAAGTCCTATACCTTAGGCTTCTTATTTTTATAGACGGTATATAAATGGACCTAAAGAAAATCGAAGCAATTATAAACTGGTAAGAACCCGAGAACGTTAAGGACGTAAGAGCCTTTATAGGATTTGCTAATTTCTACTAATGGTTTATTAACAACTTCTCTGCCCTAGTTTTACCTTTTATAGCTCTAACCCAAAAGGACAAAGCTTTTATCTTCGATAAGGAATATAAGAAGGCCTTTACTTATCTAAAGGTTATATTTACTACCGCGCCCGTGCTCTAATACTTTAACCTAAACTAAATAAGTGTTATAGAAGCTGACTTATTTAACTATATTACTGGAGGCATCCTGTCTTAATATAACGAAGAGGGAGTATTGCACCCTATGGTATACTACTTAAAACGACTAAGCTTAGCCGAATATAACTATGAGGTCTACGATAAGGAACTGCTGGCTATTATTAGATGCTTTAAGCAATGGCGACCCAAACTAGAAGGCGCTGGATTTCTAATTAAGGTCCTTAGCGATTATAAGAACCTACAGTACTTTACAACTATAAAATAGCTAAGCTACTATTAGGCCTATTGGTTAGAATACCTATCTTATTTCCAATTCTTAATTACGTACCGCCTAGGCGTTTAAGGCTAGAAGCCTAATGCCCTAACCCGACGCTCGCAAGACGCGCTAGCACTAGAAGAGGCACGTTCTTACCAAAATTAGACCCTACTTTGCCCCAAACTATTTAACCCTCCTGCTAAAGATCTTATGGTATAAGTCCTTAAAATAACTAATTGATTAATTAAACAGATTATAACTAATAAATACCTAAATAACGAGTTTATCTAAGAGACGCTTAAGCTAATTTAAGATAGCGTCAGACGCTCTAAAAAGATCTCTTTAAGTAAATATAAAGCTTGTGGAAACCGCTTATATTACCGAAACCGTCTAGTTATCCCTAATTATAATAAACTTAAGCTTAAGCTCCTTAAACATGTATACAACCTACCAGTAGCCGGCTACTTAGGCTAAGGAAAAACCCTAGAGCTACTCTAACGGGAGTACTACTGGCCGAATATATATAATATGATACGAAGGTATATCTCTAGCTATTATATCTGCCGACGAGCTAAAGCTTTATATAAGATATATAACGGCCTTCTAAAGCCACTGCCTATTCCGGACCAAAGATAAAAGGATATCTTAATTAACTTTGTTGTTAACCTCCCTATAAGTAAGGGCTATACGAATATTATAGTAGTTATAGACCAACTATCTAAGATAAGACACTTGATTGCCTACCCTAACATATTAACACCTGCCGTCGCCTAACTGTTTCTAGACTATATATAGAAACTCCACAGACTCCCTAAAACAATTATCTCCGATAGAGGCAGCTAGTTTGTCTTTATATTTTAGAAAGAACTAACTACCCAACTTTATATTAAAGCACTATTATCTATGGCATACTACCTAGAAACGGATAGTTAAACGGAATATGTAAACGCTATAATAGAATAGTACATTTGGATATACACGTCGTACTTATAAGATAACTGGATTAACTGGCTTATATTCGCCAAGTTTACTATAAATAATTCCGTTTCGGAAACCATAAAGGTCTCCCCGTTCCTGGCCAACTACGGCCAGCATCCACAAATGGGTTTTAAACCCTTTAGTAATGTTCCTCGCCCTGCTTATTACGCCTTATAAGTTATAAAAGCAAATGAATTTATAGAGAAAATAGAGGAACTATAACAGTTCCTTACTAACGAAATAATATAGGCTTAATCTATCTATAAAGCCGCAGTAAATAAGAAACGAACCCTAGTACCGGCCTACTAAATTGGTAACTTCGTCTGGCTAAATATAAGAAATCTAAATATAAAACAACCTGCTAAGAAGCTTAATTAGAAGAACGCTGGCCCTTATAAGGTTGAGAAGGTTATCTCCTCCTATACCTACTAACTAAAGCTCCCTAATACGGTTAAAATCCACCCCGTATTCCACACGTTAGTCCTCTACCCCGCTACCCCTATATTAAACGCCCTGCCTGGACAGATATAAGACCCTCCCCCACCAGTTAAAGTGGATGGTAAGAACGAGTACTTTGTTAAAAGAATTAACGACATTAAGTATAATAAACGGAAACGTTAATATATGTATCTTATGAAATGGAGAGGCTTTACTAAGCCCTTATGGGAACCTATTAACTCTATAGGACTTATATAAGCCGCAAAAGACTTTTACAAACTCTATCTAGAACTACTATAGCCCTATCTCGCAGAAGCTTGAGTTTAAAGGGGGGGTACTATTATAGGACACCCCCATGACACCTTATATACGTCTACCTATTTCCACCAACTTAGCAACTAGAGACTAACTACGAGACGGCAATTTGCGGCAATCTAACGGCAATCTGCTATATTCTGCTATATTCCGCTAAGTTCTACTAAATCCTGCCAAGTTCTGCCAGGACCACTACCTAAATCCTATTCTGCTCTGTATATGTGTTGATTAAGCAACCAAGCTAACGATATATACCCTTTCTTCCCGTTTCCCTGCCTTCTCTCCTTACGTAACGTCTTGACCTTATTATACAGTTTATGTACATAGCTTAATAATATCTACTTCGTTATATATTATCACCACTTATGCTTACTCTGTAACACTAGTTAGTTAATTAGGGCACGGTTTAGGATAGACCCAATTAAGCTATATAACGAGGAATAGTAACTAAGGTTATATAATAAGGTCTATAAGGTCTATAAGGTCTATTACATACCTTATATACCTTACGTACATCACGTATATAAAGGATTTCTTAGGAGTTAGGATATGTATTTAAAGGACCATAGTCCCACCTAGATAGTTCCTTCCTTATAGTAATTCTCAGAATACAATTAGAGTTAATCTATTAGGTAACCACTCCACTAGTTATTATTACGTTATTAACTTTATTTATATCACCTACACACCTAGCCTATTAATAGGACCCACTATAGTATCTCCTACAAGGTTCCGTTACACTTTATACTAAATAGCATTACTAGATATTTAAAAAGTCCCTATTATATACGGAAAGCTATATACTTCTTATTTCCTTCGCGAATACAGATTTAATTAAAGGTAGTAACTATATTAAGCTTTATTGACCTAAGGTATAAGTGGTTTATATATTCGGGTTAGGGGGTCCTGGAATTCAAACTTCCGCCAAGCCAGCTTCTAATTGGTTAGAAATTCGGCTTCTAATTAGTTAGAAACAAAACCGCGCGCGGTAAGGTGTGGCAGAATCTACGTAATAAATATCAAAACCTTGAGTTCTACCAAAGCTCTAGAAAAGCTCTGTACTAAGCTCTACTAAAGCCCTATAAAACCTCTGCATAAAGCTCCGTACAAAGCTTAAAGCCCTACTTAAAGCTTTACTTAAAGCCCTATACGGAGCTCCAAAGCTCTACTAACACGCAGCACTAATATACTAGGAAGGTTCTGCAATCTACCTATACGGTTAATCGCCGTACAATCGTCTCTACGAACGGCTCTACAAACGGCTCCACGAACGGCTTTACGAACGGCTCTACAAACGTCTACACAATTGCCTATACGAACGTCCATACAACTGCCCATGCGATCGTCTCTACAAACGTCTCTACAATTGATCACCCGTACGAGCGTCTGCACCCTATACGCTACAAAGCTCTATACAAAGCTTTGCACAAAGCTCTGCATAAAGCTCTGCACAAAGCTCTACAAAGCTCTATTAAAAACTCTACTAAAAGCTCTACTAAAGTCTCTACTAAAGCCTCTGTAAAAGCTCTGCCTACGCAGTAAATAGAGCACGTAGTGCGCAGGGGGGGGTCTAAGGGGGTCTCCCCCTTAAGCTTAAAGCTCTACTTAAAGCTCTACTTAAAGCTTAATATGGAACTCTAAAGCTCTACTAATACGCAGCACTAATATACTAGGAAGGCTCTATAATCGTCTATATAAATAGCTTTATAAATAGCTCTATAAACATCTACACAATCGCCTATATAAACGCCCATATAATTAGTTAATTAATCGATTAATTGCCTATATAAACGCCTATACAATTAATTAATTAATAAACTAAACGCCTGTATAAATATCTCTACAAACGGTTCTATAAATAGCTCTATGCACGGCTTTACTTATAGCTCTATAAACGTTCATACCATTAATTAATTAATTAATTGCCTATACAAACGCCCGTATAAATGATTAATTAAACGCCTATATAATTGCCTATACAATCATCTCTATAAATATCTTTATAATTAATCGCCAGAACAAACGGCTGCACGTCTATACATCTATACATCTACACGTAGCTCTGCGTAAGGCTCTATATAAAGCTCCGTATAAGGCTCTACTAAAGCTTTATACAAGGCTCTACTAAAGCTCTATATAAGGCTCTACCTAGCAGTAACTAAGGCGCCTATTACGGCACTGACCTAACGCGTTATTATGGCTTATGTACGCGTATGCATAAGTATGGACCTGACCCCTAAGCGACGTGTATATATACCGCCTCACCTCCTACATAGATCCTTACACAACATTATTTGTTAATTATATACAGTTACCTTGTACATCGTACCTTGATAGTCCGCACGTACTGTGACAGTATATTATATCATCTTATACGCCCCCAGTAGGGCTTTATTTCCACTATTCTAAAGCTACATTCTAAAGCTATAACCCTACCCTAGGTGGGATTCTTACCCCTATTTTACGTCAACGCCGACCTAGTAAAGTTTCTGTATCTATTTAAGAACTAATCTCTTTGTCTCCTCTTTAAGTTTCTAAGCTAGTAGTAGGGAGACACCCTACGGGCTATAGTTTCTCTTTTTAGTCTCTAAGTTTCCTAGGCCGGTAGTAAAGAAATACCCTATAGGCTATAGTTTCTCTATCTTAGTCTCTAAGTCTCTATATCTAGCTATACTTTTACTTTATATTCTAAGTTTCTAAAGCCGGCTACAGGGAGATACCCTACGGGCTATATTCCTTATGTCTTAATTATAGTATAAGACTATAGGTTACGATCTCGTCTCCGCCTCTATCTCCATCTTTAAATTTATATAGATACTACTTTAAGTTTACCGCGACAAGAATCTATATATTAACCTTAATCTCCACACTCCGAGCCTATCAAACCTATATCTTAACTTTAATCTCCGCAACTTTAAGCCTTTTAAGAGTTAATATCCGCAATACACCCCGCGGTTATAATTTTTTTTTATCTCCCCCGTTTTACCCCTTTACCTTTAGCTTTATTTAGTGCTTAAGATAAGTACTAGTAGAGAGCGATGTAGTAGGGATATAGGTAGAAGGGTCTAAGGACTATAAGGACGAGGACCTTTAAGGACTAGAAGGACGAGAACCTTTAAGGACTAAAAGGATAAGGATATATATCTATTTTTTTTACCTCTGTGTTTTTACTACCGTTACTTAGCTTACAGGAGCTCGCCTTATTAGGGAGGGATGTACTATTACGGCACTGACCTAACGCGTTATTATAGCTTATATATACGTATGCATAAGCACGGACCTAACCCCTAAGCGACGTATATATATACCGCCTTACCTCCTACATAGATCCTTACACGACATCATTTGTTAATTATATATAGTTACCTTATACATTATACCTTAACAGTCCGCACGTACTATAATAGCGCCTTAGCTTTACTACTACTTTTAAAAGCTCTATAAGGGGATCTAGGGGGTCTCCTTTTAGAAAGCCTTATATCTATATATATATAGATATTAATTAGACTATATTACTTCTAAATTAAGCCTAACTTAAGTAAGGCGCCTTAGTCTCTATAATAGATCCTCTTAATAAAATAATATTACTTAGTAGTAACTAAGGCGTATTAGCCTTACTACTACTTTTAAATTAAGTAAAAGCTCTATAGAGGGGGGGTCCAGGGGGTCTCCCCCTAGAAAACCTTATATTTATATCTATATTAATATATTAATTAATAATAATTTATTGCTTAACGTCCGATTCGGATCCCTATTAGGCCCACGCGGACTACTCCTTATTTATATATAGGGAGAAAACTCAACTTAAGAAAGACTTAACTTAAGAAAACCCCGTAATCCATCTCCCCGCCTCTTAGGACTCGCCTATAAGGCGCCTACGAGGCGCCTATAAGTCACCTATAGTGCTCCTACTACCTTACTTTTTAACCTCCTTAGGAACCACTACTGCCGTAACTAGCCTACGGACGCGCTAGTATTGCATACTTTACTCTACTACTATAGAGTTATCAGGGGGCGCCCATTGCTCACCCCCCCCGCCCTCTATTATCATTTCCTTTACGACCCAGAACTAGTTTAGTATATTTTAGCTAATAAGCCACTAGGTAACCGCCTTAAGGCCTTTTTATATTAAGAGTAGTATCTTATAGTTCTCTATACCAGCTACTAAAAGTATTACTTCTTAGTTAGTGCGTAAGGGGCATAACAGTATTATATATTTTGGTATCTATTTTGGCTAGCCATATTCGCATTTTAGGCTACCTATTAGGACACCTACTTAGTAGAGCCAGTCTTTTAGTCCTATTATTCCTATTCTTAAGAGCGTTACTATTATATTTTCTGCCTTCGTTAGGCCTTTTTAGAGCCCTAGGGTGTCTACCCCCTATAGCGTTAACCATGCTACGGCTTAGGTTCCTCTTACCTTAGTTAGCCTCTATACCTTCGCAGGTAGTTATATAGTAGAGTTTAGTATACCTACTTATTTAGGCCTCTACCCTAGTTTTCTAGTAGCTTTCCCTTATTTAGGCCTAAGGGCCTAGGGCTTTCTATAAGTAGTTAGCTGCCACTACTACTTATACGGGGAATTTCACCATTCTCTTAAATATCTTATAATGGGTTTTAGCCTAAGTACCAGTCTACCCCCCAGTAGTCTATATAAGAGTCTCCTCCTAGAGTTAGTACGCTTTTATATAGCTTAGGAGCCTTCTATAGCCTCTAGTTTTACACCTCTTTTTATTATTTCCGCCGGTATAGGTATAAGCTGCCATTTATAAAGGTCGCAACTCCCATCTTACGCGCCTACTAGCGTAATCCTATAAGGGCGTCGTAGCTGTATCCTACAATATGGAAGCCTTAGGTACCTTTTACGGTTAAGGCCTAAATAAAACCTCTCCCGCCTAAGTAACTTCTATTTACTCCTTAAGCATATCTTACCAGCGCGCCGCCCTAGAGGTAAACGGTCCCGTCTGTTAATATACTAATACGCGCATCCGTTCTCTTAAGCTATATAGTAGTCTCTCTAGCCAGGACATAATCCTACCTACCTACTAGGTGTATTAAGGGTTAGAGCCTAGCTAAGGGGTAAGGTCCTTAGAGCCAGTAGTGGCTATTACGTACTACGCCTCGCGGGAGGCCAGTAGTAATATAGGGGCGTAACACCCTATATACTTCTAGTTCCCGTTTCGCGTTACCTATAAGGGTCTCCCTATAATAGGCCGACCGTATCTTGTAAAGGGGGGCCCGTAGATAATAGGTCCCGTGCTAGACAACCTACTCTACCCTCCCCTACTAACTAAGCTTGTATCCCCCCCTTTTATAAGCTAGCCTATATCTCTAACTATTAAGTCCTTATCCGACTAGCCTATATTTCCCCTATAGCCTCCCCTATATATATGTATTAGGTTATATACACCACGCCTATTAAGACCCTCCTATAAGTCGCCTTATATATATACGCATTAGGTTACGTGCACCACGCCTATTAAGACCCTCCTGTAAGTCGCTTATAAGTCGACTATAGGTTAACTGTAAGTCAACTATAAGTCGAACGCCATAGGGCCGTCGAAGCTGGCCTATGTTTCCACTGCCTAGAGCTTTACCTGTGTTTCCACCTCGTTAAGCCGTCTAGTCGCCGTCGCGTTGCCATCGCGTCGCTGTCGCGTCGCTGTCGCGTCGCTGTCGTCCAGGTCGCGCGTACCACGCCTATTAAGACCCTCTTCTAAGTTACCTAAGTATACTAGATACTAGATAGGCCCTTATAGAGGGGCCTTAATGAGTTCTCTAGGTAGGGCCTTAACAAGTTCTTTGTGGTGGCCTTAGGGCCTTAATAAGTTTTATACAAAGTATCTATAACGCGTTAACCTTAACAAGTTCTTATAAAAGGAGGATCCCTACGCCCTTATCGCGCTTACTTTACGATCTTAGAGCTAGTGCAAGCCCAAGGGTGTCCTGTTATACGCCTAGGACGCGTCTATATTAACTAGCTGGATAAGGCCAGTTTCGGGCCTAGCTGTAAGCCAGGTAGTTATATATCGGGCGGTTTTTGTATCCCAGTTTCCCTTACTAGGCCTCCCTAGATGGTAGAACAAGAGCTCTAAGCAGAGGCAGTGAGGCTCCTAGTGTTGTTAAGGGCGATACTTTAAACGCGTCGCGGGCTCATTACTACAGAGTCGAACGACAGCGCTGCACGCGCTGCGACGGCTCTCTACCATCGCCTCTGCACTTGGCCATCAATAGGAATAGGATTCCAGATAATGTTTCCACCCGCGGCGACGTAGACGCGTGTAGTAGGGCTTCGCGGGCTAATATATTAATTAAACTCTATATATAAGGCTCTAAGTTAAAGCTTTTAAACTCGGGTTAAAGTTTACGTAGGGTACCTAACGTTCCGCATATTAAAGTATTATACTCTTACTAAGCGGTTAAGCGTTTCTTAAAGCAGAGGAATTAGATATCGGTTTTAAATTATAATTATATTTAGGGCTTAATAATTAATATAGAACTTTAAGCCTCCTTTAGGTTTCTTAATAAATAGTATAGGTAAGGCAAATAGTAATTAACTAGGGTAAATAAATCCTTTCTCTAGGTGCTCTTTAAGGTATTATTATATTATAAGCAGCTTTTTTTATAATATACCGTATAACGGGCTAAACTTTAGCGTTATACTAGGTTTAAGTTCTATTTTAAAATAGTGCTTATCTTAATACGGGGGTAGTTAGTTTATAAATTGTTTCTTAAATATATTAATTAGATTATAATATTCTTTAGGTATAAGAGGTTAGGGGTTAATATATTACTTTAGTTTTAACGCCTTCTTAATATCTTCTAGTATTATAGTAAAGATCTTATAATCTTGTTTTCTTACTAATAAATAAAAGGGTGCGGCTTATACTATATAAATTTTAAGGGGTTTTAATATATTATCTTCGCATTCTTTACTATAATTAATAGTTATAACTTTATTATATTGGTTTAAGCTTTATAGTAAGGGCAATTTATATTATATTAAATTTAAATAGTTGTATATATATTTATAGGGTAAGTAGTATTTTAAGTAATAACTTCGGCAGTAGGTTATATAAAATTTTAGTATTTCTTTAACCTAGCTGATTAAAGGGTTATATTATTTTAGCTATCCGTATCTAAGTATTACCTTATAATACTTTAAGGGTATTATAAATGGGGAAATATATTTAAGGTATTTGCCTATCCGCATCTTTATAAGAGTATAGTGCGTTAATTTACTATATATTAAAGGCTTACTATTAAAGCCTTATAGGCCTTAGGGCTTATTAAGTTTTCGCGTAGTTTGTATTAATAAAACCTATACTAGTAGCTCCGCTATTTATAAGGATTTATACTTCCTTCTATTTTCTAAGTATTTAAATTTCGCTAAGTATATTAAGGGAGTTATATTATATATTAGCGCTAGAAGAGCCTAAATACTTATACTCTTCTACTTCTTATCCTAAGGCGTAACTTAGCCCTAGGATAATTTATTTTCTAAATTAACTAAAGGTAAGATACTTTATAGCAACTAAGTATAATTTATAAAATAAGTATAATTTAAGGACTAAGAGGAACTACGTTAGACCTTTTTAAAAGGGTAAGTTTGGTAATTTCTTTAAATATAACCCTTTTTACTACATCTAAAGCATTCTTTATTTGCGGCTTATATTCTTTGTTTATTAGTTCCTAAGGGTATATAGGATTAAGTGGTGTTAAGGTCTATAGGGTTGTATATAAGGCTTTTTAGTTTTAAAAACGGATTACACTTTAGGGTATATACTAGGTTTATAGAGTTTTAAATATAAGGTATAGTTGGCTTTAGGGAATAAGTCTATTTATTATATTAAAGGTCCTTATTAATTTGTTAATATATTATAACAAATTTGGGTAAGTCCTTTAGTAGTTCTCTACCTACTAACTATACTCTAATTTTATCCAAAATAGCTTAACGGAGAGTAGTAACTTTAGCGGCTTTATTCTAATCTAGCTTACTAATAAGGCCTAAATTTTTTTAAAAGAAGCCAGTAAAGTCTTAGTTCCATTATTATAGGTTTTTAAGTTTAGTAATAGCTATATATTCGCGGCTGGCGTTATTATATATTTATTCTAATAGAGAGATAAAGATTTTAAAATTAATAAAGGTGCTATTATAGAAGAATGGGTCTATAGTTTATATAGCGTTTTTACTTATTAGAATGTATGTATCGGAATATATGGACAGAGGTTACGCGGTTACGTGTCTCTAATTAGTCATCCTTATGGTGACTTATTAGCCCCCTACTTAGGCACCACAATCCTTACAATCCTCTGCTAACAATACCTATTTATAACACTATTAGAATAAGAGTATACTCTTAATAGGCCACCCCCCTATAAAACCGATATTAATTAATGGTTAACCTTATAGTCACTATAGATTAACAAGGTCTTTTTAGAAGAGATAAGGCTTCTACGACTTCCTTACACGAACCTTAAAGAATTACCTTATACTAAGGAATATCCTAGCTTCTTTCCCTCCTTACACGAGCAAAAGAGTCTAGAGATATTTAAGGAATCAACTACCTTACCCGCCTTAATTTTACGTCCATTACGCTCACCACAAGCTTGCCCTTCGCTTCCTTATACGAACATAAAAAAGACTACGCGTCCTCAATTTCCCCTTAGCTTCCTACGCAACTATCTTTTACTCTTACGCAACGTTAAACTTGACTTCTTTACTAAACCTGTTAAGAAACTACGTTAAAACGACTGCAAATATGTCTAGAATACCTCGCACGCGCCGAAACAGTCACCTTAACTTAATTTACTGAATTTAAACTCTACAAACATCTGTAACCCTTCCCGCGACCTGTGAACCTTACATAAGATATAAACCTCCGAAGTTAACAAATATATTAAAGGGCAGATATAGGCGCTTAAGTAAGCCCCACGGGCACGGGATAATATTTAGAAGAGATTTTAAGAAGGATTTAAAGGATATACTATTAATACCTTTAAGCTAGCTTACCAAATCACTCTACGAGATCTTTATAACGTCTTAATTAGCTATAAAGTACCTATCAATATACTAAGAAGAGGTCTCTCTTGCGCAGACGCTTTATAAGTATAAAGAGGGAACTGCTAGTGTTAGAATATAGGGATAAAGGTTACGTGGTCGCGTGTCGCTAATTAGTTATTCTTATAGTAACTTATTAGCCATCTACTTAGGTACTATAGTTTTACATATAAAGAAAGAACTGCTAGTGTTAGAATATATATATCGGAATATATAGAGGTTACGCGGTTGCGTGTCTCTAATTAGTCATCCTTATAGTAACTTATTAGCCCCTTACTTAGGCACCGCGATCCTTACAATCCTCTACTAACAATACCTATTTATAACACTATTAAAACAAGAGTATACTCTTAATAGGCTACCCCCCTATAAAACCGATATTAATTAATAGTTAACCTTATAGTCACTATAGATTAATAAGGTCTTTTTAGAAGAGATAAGGCTTCTATAACTTCCTTACACAAACCTTAAAAAATTACCTTATACTAAGAAATATCCTAGCTTCTTTCCCTCCTTATACAAGCAAAAGAGTCTAGAGATATTTAAGGAATTAACTACCTTACCCGCCTTAATTTTATATCTATTACGCTTACTACAAGCTTGCCCTTCGCTTCCTTTATAAACACGAAGAAGACCACGCGTCCTTAATTTCCCCTCAGCTTCCTACGCAACTATCTCCTACTTTTACGTAATGTTAAACTCAACTTCTTTACTAAACCTGTTGAGAAACTACGTTAAAACGACTATAAACATGTCTAGAATACCTCGTACGCGCCGAAATAGTTACCTTAACTCGATTTACCGAATTTAAACTCTACAAACGTCTACAACCCTCCTTGCGACCTACGAACCTTATATAAGATATAAACCTCCAAAGTTAATAAATATATTAAAGGGTAGATATAGGCGCTTAAGTAAGCCCCATGGGCACGGGATAATATTTAGAAGAGATTTTAAGAAGGATTTAAAGGATATACTATTAATACCTTTAAGCTAGCTTACCAAATTACTCTACGAGATCTCCGCGACGTCTTAATTAGCTATAGAGTACCTATTAATATACTAAGAAGAGGTCTCTCTTACATAGACGCTTTATAAGCATAAAGAGGGAACTGCTAGTGTTGGAATACAGGGATAAAGGTTACGTGGTCGCGTGTTACTAATTAGTTATTCTTATAGTAACTTATTAGCCGTCTACTTAGGTACTATAGTTTTACGTATAAAGAAAGAACTGCTAGTATTAGAATATATATGTTGGAATATATAGAGGTTACGCAGTCGCGTGTCTCTAATTAGTTATCCTTATAGTGACTTATTAGCCCCCTACTTAGGCACTACAATCCTTATAATCCTCTACTAATAATACCTATTTATAATACCATTAGAATAAAAGTATACTCTTAATAGGCCACCCCCCTATAAAACCGACATTACTTAAATAAGATATTCTATAGCTAATCTTACTAGCTTTAATAGGGTATTAGTTATAGTTTATTAAAAGTTTAAGACGGAGCTTAGTTATAAAGGGACGTAGGTTATTTTAATTTCTATTAAATATTAGAGGGTTAGGGAGCTTTTTAAATTTTATAGTAGGTATTAGGTTTATTATAGGTACGGGTTAAGCTACTATTATTAGTTTAGGGTTTATATTTAACGGGTTAGGTTTATATATAGTTGTTTTAATTTTATTTATAGGTGTTACTATTAGGGTCTCTAATATAAGTGCTTTAAGGTTATAGAGTTCTTTATAGATTGCTCCCATTAATTACTAGTATTAAGCTTTTAATATCGCTTACTATTAGGCCAAAGCATCTATAAAGGACTGTTATATTATAGTTAACTGTTCCCTAATTAGGGCTATAATGCTTATAGTTAACGCGGAGGGTTTAAGTTCGTTTACTATTTTAATAGTAGTTATTTTTAATATAACGTAATATAAGGGCGCGAAAAGACTTTAGGGAAGATTTAAAGGAATAATATATATTCTATCTAAATTTAAAGGTATATAGCTCTTGCTAAGAATAAGACGTTATATAAAGGAGAGAAGGGAATAATAAGAGAGTTATATATTAAATAGTTAGGGGTCTTAGTAGTTAATACGTGCGTATATACGTACGCGGTCTTTAACTAACTTTAGTAAAATTTAACTAATCTAGTAGAACTTAGCAGAGGTTAATTAAGCTAGCAAAATTCGGCAGAATTTAGTTAAAGCGTTAGAACTTACCCGTTAAGTGTTTTACTAAGACATTCCTACTATAACTAGGCTAGTCCCGTTATATTACTACAGCCCTTAACCTTAAAATTAAATAAATAGATATTAGGACAGCCTTTCTATATAAAGCAATTAATAAAGAAATATAGTAGTAGATCTTTAATTAACGTCTAATACGGATCCTATCTAGGCCTACGTAGACTACTCCATACATAAGGGGAAAGTAATATTAATAGGAAAAACCCCTTGCTATTGGGGGGGAGGAAAAACCCTATAAGCCACCTTAGTAGGATAAAAAACCCTAAATTGCTATGCCTGCACGTAGCAGCGGCCCTATAGGCCTATAGCTACGTCCTCCTCCTTAAATGTTTTAAACTCCTTAAGAACCACTACTTCCTTCTCTAGCTTATCTAAAGCTAGGGTTCACTACGTCCTAGCTAGGCCTTGCCAATTAATTGCCGTATACTTATGCTTATAGTTATATCCTATATCTTAACCACCCCCTATATGCTATCTCTTGTTAACCATTACTATATACGCCTTATCTCCCCCCCCTTAAGGCCTATTAAAGGCGTAAGGGGGATTTATCCGTTCTACCATCCTAATACTAAAAGCCGAAAGCGGGATATATATATGTATATCTAGGTATCTTTTATGCCTAGGCCCCAGTCACTAGGCCCTCTCTAAGGGCATTACTCCGTTAAGAGGAGATAAGGAAAACCGTACGGGGTTATCCGGCTGCCAGTTTTAGTAGTATTACGGCAGTACGGCGAGTGACCACATACTCCGCGGGCGATCGCCCTAGGGGTTAGGAGGGGCCGTATATTTGCTCGTTCGTTCGTTTGTTCGCTCGTTTGTCGATATAAGGTCGTCAATGCCTTCAACTGGGGGTTAGGGGATGTTATTGAATACTGAGCATCCATGTTGGATCGTATAGGTGCCCTGGATAGGAGAACAGTGTAGTAGTCGTCGTATTGTAGAGGGCCAACAGTAGTGGTTTTCAAGATCTCACCATCCGAAAATTTCTCACCACCGCCCTTAATGCCTACAACTACCACCAGGTCCTGTCCACACGCTATACAACGTCTCTGCGTTGGCTCTAGGTCTAAACTTCGAAGACCTAGGTTTGTAGCCGTCACCACGTACAGGTGCAGAGTCCGATTTCGACGGCTAATAAAGAAATATATATTAAGTAACTAATAGGGCTAAAAGACGGGATAAAAAGAGTCTATTAATTAAATAAGGCACTTTATAGACTTAAATAATCACCATAAATTTAATATTATACTCTTACTCTCTTTCTAAAGGCCTAGGCTTTTTACCCCTTTTATTTAACCTTAGCGTATTTATAAAAGGATATATCTACCTAGTAGTTTACGTAGACAACCTATTAATAGTAGGCCTTAATAAAAGCGAAATATAAAAGATTAAAAACGCCCTTAATAAATACTTCTAGATAACTAACCTAGGGCCTTACACCTACTATCTAGGAATATTAGTACGCGGAAACTAACTAACCCGCTCCCTTTAGCTTTACCAAAAAGGGTATATTAAAAAAGTACTACGAGAATTTAGTATATGGGAGTATTAACTAGTTATAACTCCTATCCCTTGGCCCGTCAGCGTCCAACGAGAAGAAGGCCCGTACACGAACACCAGAATCAAATTTACGCGTGTGTCTAGATAGATTTCAATCATCAATTATACCACCACCATGGCTTCTAATCACACTAGAATTGATGCAGATCTTGTTCAAAAGACTCAATAAAATATCCCTCCAAATAAGACTGCGAAAACGCTTCCTCCCAAGCCCTAGCCGATGCCCAATTTCGAAACTCTCCTTATTGACGACTAGCACGACCACGGCTGGCAGAAAGTCTTAGGTTGAACATAGAGGTTCAAGGAAGCCTCTATCAAGTCTATCAGTAAATACTGTGAGAAAGCCTTGTGATAGAGGCGATTGGAAGAGGCATAGACGCGCCCCAAGGACTTAATACGGCTGCAGTGAATATAAAATACCGTTCTGCAATAAGAACGAGCGTTGATTACCTCATATCGAGCAACTCAACTCTGGAGACTAGGTTTATATCAAAATACACTGAAATCAAAGGCTTTGAATATCTGAGTACGGGCTCCAAATCTGGCTCATCTGATTGGTGAGCACGGGCTATCTTCTCGTTGGACGCGAATTGACGGGCTAAGGGATAGATACTAATAAACTAAAACCCTCTAAGGAAGGCTTTATAGCTATAGAAACAGACCAGAACTAGTATATTAGGGCAATTAGGTTACTAATATACGCTATATTAGGAACTAGACTAGATATTATATATCAGTGTGTCCAATAGCCAGCGGACAGCGAGCTTTGAGGCCTTATAGCTGACGACTGCAGCCAAGTGCATCGCTCGCTGTCCGCTGCGTCAAAATCAGGTACGCTGACTGTCACGCTATC
>Ga0307515_10001613_pt1 | contig 50267 bp, 45 predicted proteins | sample 17_EM_MG_FD_194513 | JGI IMG/M metagenome (GOLD analysis project Ga0307515, IMG submission 194513) | Populus trichocarpa ectomycorrhiza microbial communities from riparian zone in the Pacific Northwest, United States - 17_EM | ecosystem: Host-associated > Plants > Roots > Unclassified | place...
AGCCGAGGTGGCGAGTGCAGCGCCCATTGCCAGGCTGAACTGCCCCACTGTCCTGCAGAGAGACTGGCAAAGAGATTTCGTCATCTTCATCATGGTCGTTTCAGTTTTCAAAATTCACATCGAAGCGGTCAGCATTCCACCCTGACGCCACCGGCCCAGCGCCCAGCGCAATTCCGACACCAGTTGGCTGCGCTGCTCGGGCTGCACGAAGCGCCCCACCGCAATGCGCCGACCCTGGCCAGACAACTCGATCAAGGACCGGTCACCGTGACCCGGCTCCACCCGGACCCATGCCGGCTGGAACTCCACGCGTTCCACATGCGACCCGCTGGCGTGCTCCACCGTCAGCCGGTCGTCCCTCAATTCAATGCGCTCGCTGTCAGCCGCATGCCGAGCCACCACCCACAACGCACAACCCACCGCGAGCATTTCGATGCCTGCAAAAGACATCACCATGCGCGCACCCTGAACCCAGAACCCCGCTGCGATACCGAGCGACAACACGCACAGCGACGCGTAGAAGGCCAGCAGTTGCCCGGGTGCCAATGAGTTGTTGCGCTGGAGCATCCAGTCGATGGCCCATTCGGCACCGACTCTCGACTCGCGTCCCAAACGGATGGGTGCACGGGCCGAACCCGAATGCCACGCCGCCATCGAACCGGTTGCGGGCATGCAGTCAGGACTCCAACAGCTTCAAGCTGGCAAATCCACCAGAAGTACCCCACAAACGCTGGTCGGCGTGCACAAGACCCCCGGGTGAACGTGCATTTTTCAAGCCCACAAGTTTAACGCAGGCTTTCCCGCCCCTCCAATGGGACTAGCCACGCGATGATTTGGTGCGGACCATGGCACGCATGTCGTCGAGCGAAACCGTGGTCTCCGCGCTCAACGGAACGCGTGGTGCGGCCTTGAAAGCATGGCCATAAGCCACTTCGAATTGCAGGTGAATGCGACCATCGGGCGCAGCCATGTCACGCAGCCCGGCCAGCAAGCGCGCATGCCAGCGCGGCGTGCGCAAACCGGCGAAGCGATCGGGCGAGGCATTGGCGCCCAGGCCATGCAACTCGCGCAGCAGGGCCTCGGGGTCGTCCCAGGTGAGGGTGATCACTTCCTGGTCCATCACCGGGTCGGCAAAGCCGGCGTGAACGAGCATGTCGCCCAGATCGTGCATGTCAACGAAGTCGGCCATGGCCGGAGGCCAGCCCATGCGCTGGTAGAGATCGCTCAAGCTGCGCAAGCTGCCGGGGCCGAGGCAGGAGAACATCACGAAGCCGTCCACACCCAGCGCGCGATGCCAGCGCGCGATCAGCGCAGCCGGGTCCACCGACGCGTGCAGCATCATGTTGGCCCACACCAGTTGCACGCTGGCTGGTGCAACGTCGTCCGGGGCGATTACCTGCGGTGCCGGCCCGCGCCAATGGCGTGCCGACCACCAGGGCGACTTGCCCGCCGCCCGGCTGCGCTCGCGCAACGCATCGGTGGGTTCGACGACGAAACGCTGCGCCGCCGGATAGGCCTTCGTCAGCAGCGCCTCGCCGGCCCCCGCAAAGCCCCACCAATCAAGCACGGCCTGCGGCTTGGCGCGGATGATGTCGAGGCGCTCGGCCATGCGGCGAGCCACTTCGGTGTGCAGCCATGGCGCTTCGCTGGCGCGGGCCAGCCGCCTGAGGCAGGCCCGCACCGCCATCACATCGAGGTGTCGTGTCGTGGAGGCAGAGGGCTCGCTCATGGAGAGCGGCAGTATATTGACCCGATGCTTTTCACGCGCCTGCTCCGGCAAGTCCCCAGCCTGTGTGCGGTGTGCCGGGGCTGGGGCTCGCAGGCCATCTGCACCCAGTGCGTCGAGCGGTTCGCGTCACCGGTGCCGCGCTGCGAGCGTTGCGCGTTGGAAGTGCCGGAGGGCGTGCGTCTCTGCGGCGCATGCCTCGTCGACCCGCCCGCGTTCGACGGCGCACTGGCCGGTGTGGACTATGCACACCCCTGGTCGGCGCTGATCACGCAGTTCAAGTTTCACGCGATGCTGGATCTGGGCGAAGCGCTGTCATCGCTGCTGCAATCGGCTCAAGAGCGCGCAGCGCTGCCTCTGCCGCAGCTCTTGCTCCCCGTGCCGCTGAGCGCGCAGCGGCTGCGCGAGCGCGGCTTCAATCAGGCCTGGGAGCTGACACGCCGCTTGGCTCGCGCACTGCACGTGGAGGCCGACGCCCGCTTGCTGCTGCGAGTGAAAGACACGCCGCACCAACTGGCTCTGCCACCCGAGCAACGCGCTGCCAACGTGCGCGGCGTGTTCGCTGTAGAGCCGCTGCGGCGCGCCGAACTCAGCGGCCGCTCGGTGGCCGTGATCGACGACGTGCTCACCACCGGCGCCACCTTCGCCGAGATCGCGCGCGTGCTCAAGCAAGCCGGTGCGTCGCGGGTCGAAGCGTGGGCGTTGGCGCGCACGCCGCGCCCCGGCCTGGGCTGAGCCGACAATCGCGGCCTCATGTTCAACATCGTCCTGGTCCATCCCGAGATTCCGCCCAACACCGGCAACGTGATCCGCCTCGCGGCCAACACCGGCTGCGCGCTCCATCTGATCGAGCCGCTCGGGTTCTCGATGGACGACAAGCTGTTGCGCCGCGCAGGGCTGGACTACCACGAGTCCGCCAGCGTGCAGCGCCATGCCTCATGGCCTGCATTCCTTGACAGCGCGCAACCCGACATGGCGCGGCTCTTCGCTTTCACCACGCGTGGCAGCCAACCGCTTTCGCAGGTCGCGTGGCAAGCAGGTGACTGGCTGGTCTTCGGGTCGGAGACGGCAGGCCTGCCAGTCGATTTGCGCGAAACCATCGCGAGCTCGCAGCGCGTGCGTTTGCCGATGCGCGCAGAACAGCGCAGCCTCAACCTCAGCAATGCGGTGGCAGTGGCGGTGTTCGAAGCCTGGCGGCAGAACGGCTACCGCGGCGGAGCCTAGCTTTCGCGCCGCGCGTCGCGCGACATCAGTTCCTGGATCGCACGCGCCGGGCTGATGCGGCCGTCGAGCACACGCACCACCGCTTCGGTGATGGGCATGTCGACACCGCTTTGCTGCGCGCGCCGCAACACCACCGCAGCGCAGGCCACACCTTCGGCCACGTGCCCGAGCTCCTGCAATATCTGCGCGAGCGGCAGACCCTGCGCCAGCAGCAGCCCGACCTTGCGGTTGCGAGAAAGATCGCCTGTGGCCGTCAACACCAGGTCACCCAGGCCGCTCAAGCCCATGAAGGTCTCGGCGCGGGCGCCCAGCATCACGCCCAGGCGCGTCATCTCGGCCAAGCCGCGGGTGATGAGCGCGGCACGGGCGTTGAGCCCGAGTTGCATGCCGTCGGCAATGCCGGTGGCGATGGCCATCACGTTCTTCACCGCCCCGCCCACTTCCACACCCACCGGATCGCTCGAAGCGTAGATGCGCAAGCTGTCGCTGTGAAACGCTTCGACGGCCAGCTGGCACAGCGCTTCGTCAGTGCTCGCGGCCACCAGCGCAGCAGGCTGGCCGCGTGCCACCTCGAGCGCAAAGCTCGGGCCCGACAGGATGCCGACGTTCGCCACCCCAGGCCGTGCGACTCGCGCCACCTCGTGACCCAACAAGCCAGTGCCTTCCTGAAAGCCCTTGCAGAGCCAAAGCACGCCAGCAGACGAAGAGGGCAGGCGCTGCAGCATCTCGTGCAGGCCGGCCATGGGCGTGGCGATGACGACCAGACCCTCGCGTGCGTGTGCGACCGCTTGGTCGAAATCGGTGTCAACCTGCAAGGCCTCGGGCAAGGCCACACCGGGAAGATAACGCCGGTTCTCGCGCAAGGCCTGCATCTGCTGGCCCTGCCGCGCATCACGCGCCCACAGATGCGTGGCATGGCGGGCCGCCGTGCTCACCGCCAGCGCCGTTCCCCAGGCGCCGGCGCCCAGCACCGTCAGGTTCATCGGTGCCCGATGAGGTTCAGTTGATGGTCGCGGTGGCGCCGTTGGCGGCCGCCTGCTGTTGCTGCTGCGCTTCGAACATGGCCTGGAAGTTCACCTCGGCCAGCACCACCGGCGGGAAGCCGGCTCGCGTGCACACGTCGGAGACGATGGCGCGCAGGTACGGGTAGATGATCTGCGGGCAGGCGATGCCGATGATGGGCTGCAGCTGGTCGTCGGGAATGTTGCGGATCTCGAAGATGCCGGCCTGCTTGGCTTCCACCAGGAACAGCGTCTTGTCGGATACGGTGGTGGTGACGGTGGCAGTCACGGTCACTTCATAGATGCCGTCGGCCACCGGGCTCGCGGCCAGGTTCAGGTTGATGTCAACCTGGGGCTGCGCCTGTTCGAGCAAGATCTGCGGCGAATTGGGCTGTTCCAGCGACAGGTCCTTCAGGTAGACGCGCTGAATCTGGAACACGGGGGTGGAGGTGATTTCGTCGGCCATGGTGGTCTCGCGAGAATGAAAGAGGTAGAAGCAAAAAAGCCCGCACCCGTGGGCTGCGGACTGAGCCTTGAATTATGGCCGACGTGAATGACGGCCCTTCGACCCTGCCATACAGGGATGGATCTGCAAGGGAATCGGAGAAGCCTAGTTGGCGGCGCCGTCCAGCAGTGGCATCAGCCCGCCGCGCTGGTCGAGCGCAAACAGGTCGTCGCAGCCACCGACGTGGGTGCTGCCGATGAAGATCTGCGGCACGGTACGGCGGCCGGTCATCTGGATCATGGTGTCGCGCTGCGTTGGGTCCAGGTCCACACGCACTTCGTCGATCTGGTCAACACCACGCTGCTTGAGCAGCATCTTGGCGCGTTGACAAAACGGGCACACCTGGGTGGTGTACATCTTCACCGCCTGCATCAATCTCTCCTGTGGGTCCGGTTGCGATTCAAGCCGACTTCTCGACCGGCAGATTGGCGGCTCGCCACGCCTTCAGGCCACCGGCCAGAGCGCGCGCATTCGCGAAACCGAGCTTGTGCAGGGTACCCACGGCACGCGAAGCGCGTGCGCCGGTTGCACACATCACCACCAGCGGCAAGGCCTTGTTCTTGGGCAGGTCGCTGGTCGATTCCAGGCTGGCCAATGGGACGTTCTTCGAGCCGCCGGCATGGCCCGCGGCGTACTCCGCAGGTTCGCTCACATCGATGAGCACGGCACGCTCGCGATTGATGAGTTGCACCGCTTCGGCCGCGGAGACCCCGCCACCTTGTGCACCCGCACGCAAACGCGGCCACAGCAGCAAACCACCCGAAACCAGGGCCACCGCGATCAGATACCAGTTGTCGACTAAGAATTTCACGAAGAGGCCCAGGGTGTTGGAAGCAAACGCGAATTATAGAATTCAGGCCTCTCCCGCCTGATTTCAATCCCTCGCCCAGCCCCGCCATGTACAAACTTGTGCTCATTCGCCACGGCGAGTCGACCTGGAACCTCGAAAACCGCTTCACCGGCTGGGTCGACGTGGAGCTCACGCCCACCGGCGTGGCACAGGCCAAAGAAGCGGGCCGCCTGCTCAAGGCCGAGGGCTACGACTTCGACGTGGCCTACACCTCCGTGCTCAAGCGCGCCATCTGGACGCTGTGGCACACGCTCGACCAGATGGACCGCACCTGGCTGCCGGTGGTGCACCACTGGCGCCTGAACGAACGCCACTACGGCGGCCTGCAGGGCCTGAACAAGGCCGAGACCGCCAAGCAATACGGCGACGAACAAGTGCTGGTCTGGCGCCGCAGCTACGACACACCGCCGCCACCGCTGGCTGCCGACGCCCCCATGAGCCAGCGCCAGGACATCCGCTACGTCAAGCTCAAGCCCGAAGACATTCCGCTGACCGAATGCCTGAAGGACACCGTGGCCCGCGTGATGCCGGTGTGGAACGACAGCATCGCGCCGGCCATCAAGGCCGGCAAGCGCATCGTGATCGCCGCGCACGGCAACAGCATCCGCGCACTGGTGAAGTACCTGGACAACATCGCCGACGACGCCATCGTCGGTGTGAACATCCCCAACGGCATTCCTCTGGTCTATGAACTCGACGCGCAGCTGAAGCCCATCAAGAGCTACTACCTGGGTGACGCCGAAGCCGCGGCCAAGGCCGCCGCCGCGGTGGCCAACCAGGGCAAGAAGGCCTGATCGGCGCCGTCAGCCTCTCAGCCCAGCAGGCGGTGGCGCGTCCAGGCCGAGCCGCGCAGCCGCTTTCTGAACAGCCAGCCACGCACCACCCAATCGCCGAACATTCCCAGCCACACGCCGATGACGCCCAGGCCAAGCACGATGCCCAGGACGTAGCCGGCGAGGATGCGCAGGCCCCACATCGTGGTGGTGCCCACAGCGAGTGCATACCGGGTGTCGCCTGCGCCTCGCAAGCCGGCAGGCAACACGAAAGATGCGGCCCACACCGGCGTGAAGAGGCAGCTCAGCGCGATGAGCCAGCCGGCTTGCCGCGTGACCTCTGCATCGCTGCCGAACAGGCTGGCCAGCGGCCACGCCAAGGGCAGCACCACGACGGCCAGCGCCGTGAGTGACCAGCCCGCGCTGCGCACCAGCCGGCGCAGCAAGCGTTGAGCCGCATGCACCTGGCCTGCACCGAGCCGCATGCCAACCAGCGTGGTCGCGGCGACGCCCAGCGCGATGCCCGGCACGTTCAGCAAGGCGCTGACCGAGCCGGCCACGAAATTCGACGCCATGGCCGCCGTGCCCAGGCCGACCACCATGGTCTGCGTGATGAGCTTGCCCACGTGAAAGAACGAGGATTCGAGGGCCGCTGGCCAGCCCACGCGCAGGATGGTGCGGACGAAGTCGCTGCGCACCGGCCAACCCGCTGCATGCACGGCACCCCGCTGCAGCGTGGACCACAGCGCGAGCAAGGCCAGCGCCACCCCGGTGCCGCGCGCGACCAGCAAGGCCGCACCCGCGCCGCCCACGCTGCCGTCGACGCCCCGCATGAACAACGCCGCCAGCAGGATCTGCAGCAGGTTCATCGCGACCTGCACGCGCATCGCCGCGTCGGTGCGCGTCATGCCACGCAGCACGCCGCAGGCCACCATCACCAGCGACGTGGGCAGGCCAGCGACGATGAGCCAACGGAAATAGTGGTCCGCCTGCGTCACCACCGACGCTTCGGCACCCGGCAGCAGCAACGCGAGCCAGGTGCTTCGCGTGAACCACAGCAACACGGCGACCAGCACCCCGCCACACAGCGCCAGCAGCAACGCGCTGAAGCCCACGGCACGCAGGTCGCCGCGGCGGCCCGCGCCGAGGCAATGCGCCGCCGTCACGGTCGCGCCCATCGCCAGGCCGCCGTACACGGCGTTCAGCAGGTAACCCAGCGCATCGATCATGCCGATGGCGGCCACCGAAGCCGCGCCCAGGTGGCTGGCCAGCACCATCACCACTGTGCCGGTCAGCACCAGGGCCAGCTCCTGCACCAGCACCGGCCCCGCCAGGGCCCACACGCCGCGGGGGCGGGCGAAATGCTTGCGAAACTGAAAACGAACCCAGCGCAGGCGGGCGGAATGGGGAGAGACGGGAGTCAAGGCAAGTCGGACCAGAAGCCTCGACCATAGCGCAGCCTCCGAATGCACGCTGTCGCCTGTGGCAACTCGCCGCACTTGATGCACACGACAGCGCACAACTCGCGTGACGTTTTGCACGGCAGGCACCGGCTGGCTTCATAGGCGCACTGCGGGTTGCGCAGCAAGGCGCGATGGCCCACTATGCTCGTCCATCGCCCCAAGAGAACACCCCATGCGACTGCTCCGCTGCCTCCTGCTGATGTGGACACTTGTGCTGAGTTCGCACGCAGCCTTCGCAGACGGCAAACCAGATTGCTCGCGTTCGCTGAGCCTGGCGCTTCACGACCATGGCCTGCTGTACTCCGCGCAGACGAACGAAGGCATCGACAAGGACATCGCCGACGAGCTTGCGCGGCGCAGCGGCTGCAAGCTCACCATCACGCTGATGCCGCGCGCACGCATCTGGCAGCTCATCGAATCCGGCGGGCTCGACTTCAGCCTCTCGGGCATCACCAACGAATCGCGCGACAAGTTCGCCGCTTTCGCCTGGTACTTCTCCAACAAGTACTACCTGCTGGTGCGCCAGGATGCGGGGGTGAAGACATTGGGCGACTTCGAGCGCAACCCGTCGCTTCGGCTGGGTGCGATCCGCAGCTTCCGCTACAACCCCGGCGCGAACCGGCTCGTCGACAAGCTCGACGCCGAGCAGCGCGTGAGCTTCGCCAACAGCCTCGACCCGCTCTACGAAATACTGCTCGACAAACGCATCCAGGGGATGATCATCGAGCCCTTCGATTACCCCACGGTCCAACGCGCAGCCATCCGCGCGCAGACCTCGATCCTCGAATTCGACGACCCGCCGGTGCTGCACGGCCTGATCATGTCGAAGAAGAGTTTGCCGGCGACGCAGCAAGAGGCTTGGCGCGTCCTTATCCAGGAGATGCGCGCCGACGGCACAGTGCAGCGGATCTTCCAGAAGTACTTCCCCGCCGACCTCGCGCGCACGCTGACGCAATACTGATACCGATCGAGAACGCCGCTTGAAACGTGCACTCCCGCTCCTGCTGGCCTTGGCCGTCTGTATCGGATCGCTCGGCATCACGGTCTGGCTGTGGCAGCTCGAGAAGCAGACCGATGAGCGCAACCTGCGTGCGAGCTTCGACACCGCCGTGCGCCAGATCACCGACCGCATCGAGCAGCGCACCAGCAGCTACGAGCAGATCCTGCGCGGCCTGCAAGGCCTGTTCATGGCGAACGAGCACGTCGACCGCGCCGGGTTCGAAACCTATGTGAATGCGCTGCTCGCCGGTACCGACGTCGCCGGGCTGGAGGCCTTCGCCTATGGCCCCCTTCTGCCCGGCGAACAGGCGCCGGCCCACGTGGCCATGCAACGTGCGAGCGGTGTCATCAACTACACCATCAACCCGCCGGGCCAACGCGACACCTACGTGCCGGTCACTTACATCGGGCCAAGCGTCGGGCGCACCCTCAGGGCCCTGGGCTACGACGTCTACTCCGACCCGGTTCGACGCGCGGCCCTGCTGAAGGCGCGCGACTCGGGCAACGTGGCCGTCACCGGCCGGGTCCGTCTGGTGACCAACGACCCCAACGCGGAATTGCAATACGGCTTTCTGATGGTGCTGCCGCTGTATGCCAAGGGGCAGGCGCTCGACAGCATCGAGGCCCGGCGCAAGAACCTGGAAGGCTGGGTCTGGGCGGGCGTGCGCATGAATGATCTGATGTCCAGCCTCTACGGCGAAAGCACGCCGGGCCTCGCGGTGCGCATCGACGACACCTCCCAGCCCGGCAGCGACACCACCATGTTTCGTTCCGGCGCCATCGACGAGGCCACGCCGCCCCGCTTCGAGACACAGGAGTTCGTCAGCGTCGCCAGCCGCACCTGGACAATCTCGGTGCGCACGCTGGCCGCGTTCGAACAACGCCATCACCGCGATTCGACCCGAATCATCCTCGTGGCCGGCGCCGGGCTCAGCCTCTTGCTGACACTGCTGACCTACCTGCTGACGACCGCCCGGGCCCGTGCCTACGGTGTCGCCCATGCGATGACACGCGAGTTGCGCGACAGCGAAGAGCGCTACCGGCGCATCGTCGAGACCGCGAACGAAGGCATCTGGCTGGTCGACGCGCAGCAACGCATTGCCTTCGTCAACCCGAAGATGCTGCAAATGCTGGGCTGCACTGCGAGCGACATGCAGAGCCGGCCCTTGCTCGATTTCATCCACGAGCACGACCGGCCGATCGCGCTGGCCGACATCGAACGGCAGGAGACGGCGCCTCGCGAGCCGCGCGACCTGCGCTTTCGCCGGCCCGATGGCTCGGACCTCTGGGCCGCCATGTCGGTGGCGACCATCGTCGATGCGAGCGGCCAAGCGGCCGGCGCACTCGGCATGGTCACCGACATCACCGAACGCAAGCAGGCCGAGGCCAAGCGCGGCCTGCTCGAATCGCAACTGCGCGAGTCGCAGAAGATGGAAGCCATCGGCACGCTGGCCGGCGGCATTGCGCACGACTTCAACAACATCCTCGCGGCCATTCTCGGCAACGCCGCAATCGCGCGGCAAGAGGTGGCGGCAGGCTCAGCCGCGCAAACCAGCCTCGAGCAGATCGAACGGGCCGGCGTGCGGGGCCGCAGCCTGGTGCAAAAGATCCTCGCGTTCAGCCGCATGCAGCCGCACGTGCTGGTGAGCCAGCCGATGCGGCCGCTGGTCGAGCAATCGGTCGCCTTGCTGCGCGCCACGCTGCCGGCCTCGGTGGAGCTGTCGCTCAAGCTCAGCGACGAGCCGCTGCTGGTGGGCGCGGACGCCACCCAGGTTCAACAGGTCCTCACCAACCTGTGCACCAACGCCTGGCACGCGCTGCAGGGCAGCGCAGGGCGCGTCATCATCGGGCTCGACGCCGCCGATCTGCAAGCCGACCCCACACGTGGCCTGGGCGAGGTGGAGCCTGGGCGTTACGCGCACCTGTGGGTCAGCGACACCGGGTGCGGCATGAGCGACGTCACACGCATGCACGTGTTCGAACCCTTCTTCACCACCAAGCCGGTGGGCCAGGGCACGGGCCTCGGGCTGTCGGTGGTGCACGGCATTGTGAGTGCGCACCAGGGCGCCATCACCGTCGACAGCACACCCGGTTTCGGCAGCACCTTCCATCTGTACTTTCCGCTGGTACAAGCCCCGGCCAGCGTGGCCGAAGTGCCAACAGCCCCACTTCGCACACCGCAGGGCACCGGGCAGCACGTGCTGTATGTCGACGACGACCCCGCCATGCTCCTGCTGGTGGAAAGCCTGCTGCGGCGTGCGGGCTACCGCGTCACTGCGATCGAGCAGCCGCGAGAGGCCATCGAGCGCATTCGTGCGCAGCCCGACGACTTCGATCTCGTCGTCACCGACTACAACATGCCCGAGCTCACCGGCATGGACCTCGCGCTGGCCGTCGCACGCGTCCGGCCGGATCTGCCATTGGTGATCAGCTCGGGTTATGTATCCGACGAGATGCGGGAGAAGGCGAAACGCGCCGGCGTGCGCGGGCTGATCCAGAAAGAGTACACACTGGAGCAGCTGGCCGAGATCGTCCACACGGTGTTGACCACCGGCGCGCCGCTGCTCGAGTGAGCCTTTTCAGGGCAACGATTCGTACACCAGGACGGCAGCTGCCAGGTCTTCCAGCGCCGTCCCCACGGACTTAAACAGCGTGCGCTCGACTACCGACGCTCGCCCAGGCTTGCTGCCGCCACACAGCTGCGCCAGCGTGCCGCGCACGTCGCTGGCCGCGAACACGCCGCGCGACATCGGCCCGAGCAGCTCACCGCTCTTGTGCCAGGCCTCTTCGGTGTCGACGTAAATGTTGGCACCGCGAAAGCAGGCGTCATCGGCCTCCCGCATCGCCGGGGTGAAGCTGCCGATCAGATCGAGGTGCGTGCCCTCGCGCAGCCATTCGCCGCGGATCAGCGGCTCGGTGGACAAGGTGGCGCAGCTGACGATGTCGGCTTGCGCGACGGCTTCTGCCAGATCACCACGTGCTGCGGCATCGAACCCGTGCTCGCGCAGACCAGCGGCGAGCTGCATCGCCGTTGGCAGCTTTCGACTCCAGACGCCGACCTTCTCGATGGGCAGCACGCTGCGGTAGGCCTCGGCGAGCAGACCGGCGACACGGCCGGCACCCACGATCAACAGGTGGCGTGATTCGCGTCGCGCCAGATAGGAAGCCGCCAGCGCAGACGCCGCCGCCGTTCGCCGCGAGGTGATCTCGTTGCCATCCATCTGTGCCAACGGCACGCCGGTGCGTGCGTCATACAGCAGGTAGGTGGAATGCAGGCCCGGCAGCCCGTGCTGCGAGTTGTCCGGCGCGATCATCACCGTCTTGATACCGAAGTAGCGGCCCGCCAGCCAGGCCGGCATGATCAGCACGGTCATGCCGCTGCCGCCTTCGACCGGCAGGCTGTGCACATGGCGCGCCGGCACCTCGCAGCCGCCAGTGAACATCTGCGCCAGCGCGGGCACGAGGCGGTCGAAGCCCAGAGCGTTTCGGGTGGCGAGGGTGTCGAATGTTTTCATGGTGCGAGCTTCGAGCTGACTGTGACACACTGGCCCGCGATGTGGCGTCCTCCCCCGCCTTCGATCGAACGCCTGCTGGCGCAGCACGAGCTTCACGACTGCCTCGTGCGCCGGATCGCCGATCTCGATTGCACGGTGTGGCGTGTGCGCTCCGAGCAGGCCGACATGGCGCTGCGCATCTATGCGGCGGAACGCAACGATCCGGAGCCCATCGACACCGAGATCGCGTGGCTGCGTGCCTTGTCCCAAGCCGGCTTGCACGTGCCGTGCCCTGTGGCAGACCAGCGCGGGCGCTACCGCATGTCATGGCGAGCCGAACCGGACGCCGCACCGCGACACGCTGTGCTCTTGAACTGGTTGCCGGGCCGCATGCTCTATACCGGCTTGCGCCCGGTGCACCTGCGGCGCATCGGTGAACTGGCTGCGCACCTGCACCACAGCGCTCAGCCGCTGGTCAGCTCTAGACAAGCGCACACGCCCGACCTGTCGGGCTGGGCCGATGGACAACGGCGCTTGCCGGTAACTTACCCACCGGGCCTGGAGGCCACCGTCCAACGCAGCGCGAAACAACTGCTGACGCTGCAGCAAACCTGGCCGCGAGATGCCGTGCATTGGGGCTTCCTGCATGGCGACCTGCACCCATGGAACATCGTCTTCCACAGGGGTGCCGCCGGCGCGATCGACTTCACCGATTGCGGCTGGGGCTGGACCGCGCAAGACCTTGCCGGCGTGCTGCGCTTCATGAAACACCCGTTGACGCCCCGCGATGCACACCTCGGCAGCAACTACCCCCGGCTGCGCGACGCGCTGCTCGAAGGCTACGCAACGCTGCGTCCCGTACCCGACACCTTGCTCGCGCAACTCGACCCGCTGATGGCCGAAGGCATGCTCACCACCTTGCAGTGGATCGTCGACGATTGGCCACGGCCCGATCACCGTGCCTGGGGTCCCGGCTTTCTGTCGGGCCTCGAGGCGGCGTTGGCCGAGACACTGGGTTGATGCCGCAGAATGCTCCCATCTCAGGCAAAGCGGCCCACCGCCGCCCCCCAGCGTGAACATGTCGCCCCATCGCACCCGCGGTTTCACACTCATCGAGGTCATGGTCGTCGTGGCCATCATCGCCATCCTTGCCTTGATGGCCGTGCCCAGCATGCAAGGCAAGTTCATCCGCGAGCAGATCGCCGAGGCCTTGCCGCTGGCCGACATTGCCAAGAAGCCGATCGAGTTGGCCTGGCAGCTGACGAAGAGCATGCCGGACGACAACGCCCTGGTGGGCCTGCCGGTGCCCGACAAGATCGTCAACAACGTCGTGCAGTCGGTCACCGTGGAGGCCGGCGCGATCCACATCGTGTTCGGCAACCGCGCCAACGGCGCCCTCAAGGGCAAGACCTTGACGCTGCGCCCTGCAGTCGTGACAGACGCGCCAGTGGTGCCCGTGACGTGGGTGTGCGGCCATGCCAAACCGCCCAACAAAATGACGGCGATGGGCACCGACCGGACCGACGTGCCCAGCAGCTACCTGCCCGGCAGGTGCCTCTGAGCGGTTAGTGCCCGGCCAGCGAAGACGCGTCGAACCCCAAGGCGCCGGCGATCTGGCCGCGCACTGCCTCGGCCAGTTCGCGCCGCTCGCGTTCGTGCGTCGACAGGGCCGGCAGCTGCGTCACGAAGGCCCGCATGCGGTGCGCGGTGGCGACCTGCCACAGCGAGGTGACGAGCGTCGTGTCACCGATCCACACCACGGCGCGGCTGGGCTGCGAATCGGCATCGATGTAGCGCAGCGCGATCGGCTGCAGCGGCGTGCCGGTCGACACCGCGGCCTGCAGCAGGTTGGCATGGAAGGGCAGCAGCGTCGTGCCGTCGCCCGTGGTGCCTTCGGGGAACATCGCGATCGTGTCGCCCTGCTTGAGCGACTCGGCTATCTGGTGCACCACACGCAAGGCGTCGCGCTTGCGTTCCCGCTGGATGAACAAGGTGCCGCCGTTGGCGACCAGCCAACCCAGCATCGGCCAGGCGCGCACATCGGCCTTCGAGACGAAGCGCGCCGGGTGCACCGCGTTGATGGCGAGGATGTCGAGCCACGACATGTGGTTGGCCACCAGCAGCACTGGCCCGTCGTGCGAGACGCCTGTGGATTCGATGTGCATGCCGAGCACGCGGGCCATCTTGGCGCACCATGCGCCGGTCTGCCGCATGCGCTTGGCCGGCCCGACGAACGGGAAGACGAAAGCGCAGCGCAAGACCCCGGCAACCAGATGCACGCAGCAGTGAGTCAGCCGCCACAGCCCGCGCAGGGTACGCAGCGGCGCGTTCAAGCGGCCTCGTAGGCCACGTGGCCGGCAACCAGCGTGTACTTCACCCGGCCGGGCAACTCGTAGCCGGCAAAGGGCGAATGCTTGCCCTGGCTCTTGAGTGCAGCGGGCTGCACCGTCCAGCGCTCGTTCTCGTCGAACAGGCAGACATCGGCCACACCGCCTTCGACCAGGCGGCCCGCGCTGGAAGAGAGCGAGCCCAGCGCATCGCCGAGCGCCCGCACGGGCTCCGACGTCACAGCCGCCAGTGTCTTGACCAACCCGATGCCCTGCTCTGCACCCCACTTGAGCGCCAGGCTGAGCAGCAGCTCGAGCCCGGTGGCGCCCGGCTCCGCTTCGGCGAACGGCAGGTTCTTCATGTCTTCGTCGACGGGCGTGTGGTCGCTGACGAGCGCGTCCACCGTGCCGTCGGCCAGAGCAGCGCGGATCGCGTCGCGGTCGCGCTGTTGCCGCAGTGGCGGTGTGAGCCGCATCGCGGCGTTGAAGTAGCCGATGTCCATGTCGGTCAGGTGCAGCTGATTGACGCTCACGTCGCAGGTGACAGGCAAACCCTCGCCTTTGGCCGCGCGTACGAGCGCGATGCCGGCGGCGCTGCTGAGGCGGCACAGGTGCACGCGGGCACCGGTCACGCGCATCAGCTCGAAGATGGTGTGCAGCGCAATCGTCTCGGCGATCACCGGCACACCTGAGAGGCCTAGGCGTGTGGCCAGTGCGCCGCTCGCGGCCACGCCCTTGCCGAGGTGAGCGTCCTGCGGACGCAGCCACACGGTGTAGCCGAAGGTCGAGGCGTACTGCAGCGCGCGCTGCAGCACCATGGTGTCGGCCAGCGCCACGTCGGCCTGCGAGAAGCCGACGCAACCAGCTTCGGTGAGCTCGGCCATCTCGGTCAGCACCTCGCCGGCCAGGCCACGCGTCAACGCACCCAGCGGGTACAGGTGCGACTGGTTCAGGTTGCGGGCGCGGAACTTGAGCATCTCCACCAAGCCCGGCTCGTCGAGCGGCGGGTCGGTGTCGGGCGGGCACACCAGGCTGGTGACACCACCGGCCACGGCGGCGGCCATCTCCGACTCGAGCATGCCTTCGTGCTCATGGCCAGGCTCGCGCAGGCGCGCTGCGAGGTCGACCAGCCCGGGCGCAACGATCAGGCCGCTGGCGTCGATGGTGCGCGTGGGTCGGAAGTCGGGGTTGACCTTGCCGAGAGAGACGATGCGGCCGGCGGCGATGGCCACGTCGCCGGGCTCGTCGCGGCCGCTGGCCGGGTCGACCAAGCGGCCGTTCTTGATCAGGAGTTTCATCTTGTTGTGTGCCCCTTCAAGCGTTGTTGCCTGCAATCGTCGACATCACCGCCATGCGCACCGCGATGCCGAAAGTGACCTGCGGCAGGATCACGCTCTGCTTGCCGTCGGCCACCGAAGAGTCGATCTCCACACCGCGGTTGATCGGCCCGGGGTGCATCACGATCGCATCGGGCTTGGCGTGCGCCAGCTTCTCCTGCGTGAGGCCGTAGTTCTTGAAAAACTCGCCGGCGCTGGGCAGCATGGCGCCGCTCATGCGCTCGTTCTGCAAGCGCAGCATGATGATCACGTCGGCGCCCTTGATGCCTTCGACCATGTCGTGGCATACGCGCACGCCCATCTCCTTCAGGTCGCCGGGCACGAGTGTCTTCGGGCCGACCGCGCGGATCTCGGGCACGCCCAACGTCGTGAGCGCATTGATGTCGGAGCGCGCGACGCGCGAGTGCACGATATCGCCGACGATGGCCACGGTGAGCTTGGTGAAGTCCTGCTTGTAGTGGCGGATGGTGTACATGTCGAGCAGGCCTTGCGTCGGGTGCGCATGGCGGCCATCGCCGGCATTCACCACGTGCACGTGCGGGGCGCAGTGCTGGGCGATCAGGTAGGGCGCACCGCTCTCGCTGTGCCGCACGACGAACATGTCGGCGTGCATCGCGCTGAGGTTGGCGATGGTGTCCAGCAGGCTCTCGCCCTTGGCCGCGCTCGACTTCGCGATGTCGAGATTGATCACGTCAGCACTCAGGCGCTTGGCCGCGATCTCGAAGGTGGTGCGCGTGCGCGTGCTGTTCTCGAAGAAGAGGTTGAACACGCTCTTGCCACGCAGCAGCGGCACCTTCTTCACCTCGCGGTCGTTGACGCTCAGGAAAGTGCCGGCGGTGTCGAGGATGCTGTGCAGCACGGCGCGCGGCAGGCCTTCGATGGAGAGCAGGTGGATCAGCTCGCCGTGTTTGTTGAGTTGCGGGTTGCGCGTCATGCCAGACCTTTCGCCGGGCCGCCCCAAGAAAGGTCAGCGCCCCCTCGGGGGGCAGTGCAGCGGCAAAGCCGCAAACGTGGGGGCATCATTTTTCTTCCTTGACGTCGAAGCTGAAGCGGCCGGATTCATCTCGCGCGAGCGACAGCTTCTGCTCGCGGGGCAAGGTGATTCGGGCGGCCGAGTAAGCCGGGTGGATCGGCAGTTCGCGTCCGCCGCGATCGACCAGCACCGCCAGCGTCACGCTCGCCGGGCGGCCGAAATCGAACAATTCGTTGATCACTGCGCGCGTGGTGCGCCCGGTGTAAAGCACATCGTCGATCAGCAAGATCGGCTTGCCTTCGATCTCGAAAGGCAGCTTGGTCGGATCGGCGCTCGCGAGGCCTTTCGAGGCAAAGTCGTCGCGGTGCAGGGCGCTGGAGATCACGCCGGCCTCGCCATCGAGTTTCAAGTCACGCTGAAGCCGCTCGGCAAGCCAGGAGCCACCCGACCAGATGCCGACCAGTGCAGCTCCTGGCTGCAGAAGGCCACGCACGCCGGATAACAAGTCGAGGTACAAGGCCTCGGCATTCAGATGCAAGGTGCTCATGTCAGGCCTCTCAAGAACTGCTCCAGGATGATCGCGGCCGATGCCGCGTCCACATCGGCCGCGCCGGCCGCATGCGCCTCGGTTGTGGTGTAGCGCTCGTCCACCTCGTGCACCGGCAGCTTGAAGCGGCCGTGCAATTGGCGGGCGAAGCGTTGCGCGCGGGCGGTATTGTCATGCGGCGCGCCGTCAGGGTGAAAAGGCACACCGACGACCAGGGCGTCGGGCTTCCACTCGGTGATCAAGGCGCCCAGTGCCGTGAAACGCGCGTCACCCTCGGCGGCCACGGTGCGCAACGGCGTGGCCGTGCGCGTGATGGAGTTGCCGCTGGCCACACCAACGCGCTTGGTACCGAAATCGAAAGCTAGAAAGGAACGGGGAGGAGCAAGCAGGCCGGACATCGCCGCACCCGTCATGCGTGCCCCGCCTCTTGCGACAGCATGCGCGGGTCGATGCCGAGCAGCGACAAGGCCTTGTCGTAGCGCTGCTCCACAGGGGTGTCGAAGATGATGCCCGGCTCGGCGCTCACGTTGATCCAGCCGTTGCGGCCAATTTCTTCCTCGAGCTGGCCGGCGCTCCAGCCGCTGTAGCCCAGCGTCACCAGAATCTTCTTCGGGCCGGCCCCGCTGGAAAGCGCCTCCAGCACGTCTTTGCTGGTGGTCATTTCCAGCCCGCCCGGGATCTGCAGCGACGAGTTGTAGTGGCCGCCCTCGCCTGCATCGCCACCCAGCCGCTCATGCAGCACGAAGCCTCGTTCGGTCTGCACTGGCCCGCCGAAGTAGACGGGCGCCTCGGCCAGGTCTTCGCGGTCGAGGGTGAGCTCGACCTTTTCGAATAGGTTTTTCAGCTTGATGTCGATCGGCTTGTTGATCACCAGGCCCAGCGCACCCTTGTCGGTGTGCTCGCACATGTAGATCACGGCCCCAGCGAAGGTGTCATCGGCCATGCCCGGCATGGCGATGAGGAATTGATTGGTGAGGTTGATGGCGGTGCCGGACATGCGGGCGATTTTATTCCTGCGGCACACTCACCCTGATGGAAAAGGTTTTGGACAGTGCTTTGGTCTGGTTTCGGCGTGATTTGCGCAGCGAAGACCACGCGGCACTGTTCCATGCCCTGAAGTCGGCTCGCAAGGTGTGGTGCGCCTTCGTCTTCGACACCCATATCCTCGACCCGCTGCCGCGCGTCGACCGGCGAGTGGAGTTCGTCCGCGACAGCCTGGCCGAGTTGGATGCCCGTTTGCGGATCTGGCAACCCGAGGGCGGGCTGATCGTTCGCCATGGGCCGGCCATCAATGAGCTGCCCCGCTTGGCCGAGCAACTGCATGTGCAGGCCGTCTATGCCAACCACGACGACGACCCCGACGCCATCGCCCGCGACAACCGCGTTCGCGGCACCCTGGCCGACCGCGGCATCGCGCTGCACACCAGCAAGGACCACGTGGTCTTCGAGCGCAGCGAGGTGCTCACCGCCAGCGGCAAGCCGTACAGCGTGTTCACGCCCTACAAGAACGCGTGGCTGAAGAGGCTGGAGCCGTTTTATGTGAGCGCCTACCCCATGGAGAAGTACGCCGACAGTTTGGCGCCACTACCCGGGGGCGTAACGGCTGGCGTGCCCAGTCTGGCTGAGGTCGGATTCGAGACCACCAACCTTCACGAGACGCGGCTGGGCCTGGGCGCCAGCGGCGCGCAGGAGATGCTGGCGGACTTCTTGCCGCGCATCGACCACTACGACGAGGCACGCAACTATCCGGCGGTGAAGGGGCCGAGCTACCTGTCGACGCACCTGCGCTTCGGCACGGTGTCGATACGGCAGCTCGCACGTGAAGCCGCTGTGCGCATGCAGCAAGGCTCGAGCGGTGCGGCGACTTGGCTGTCAGAGTTCATCTGGCGCGACTTCTACCACCAGGTGCTGCATCACCACCCTCACGTGGTGAGCGCGAGCTTCAAACCCGAATACGACAGCATCAAGTGGGAGCACGGCAAGCAGGCCGATGCCTTGTTCGCCGCCTGGTGCGACGGCCGCACCGGTTACCCGCTGGTCGACGCCGCGATGGCACAGATCAACCAAAGCGGCTACATGCACAACCGCTTGCGCATGGTCGTTGCCAGTTTCCTGGTGAAAGACCTCGGCATCGACTGGCGCTGGGGTGAACGCTACTTCGCCTTGAAGCTGAACGACTACGACCTTGCTGCCAACAACGGCGGCTGGCAATGGGCCGCATCCACCGGCTGCGACGCACAACCGTATTTCCGCATCTTCAACCCGGTGACCCAAAGCGAGAAGTTCGATGCCACCGGCAAGTTCATCCGCCGCTACCTGCCGCAACTGGCCGGCATGTCGGACAAGGCGATTCACGCACCGTGGATGGCAAGGCCGATCGAACTGGCCGAAGGAAAGGTGGTGCTGGGTGAGAACTACCCGCTGCCGATCGTCATGCACGACGAGGCGCGGGACAAGACACTTGCACGCTATGCGGTGGTCAAGCTGGGAAAATAGATGTGCGGCGAAGCGAAAGCGAGCAAAGCGAAGCGTGACAGCGCAACGCCCGTGGATCCGGCTCCGCCGGTCCACCAGGCGGCGCCCCTTGGGGGCAGGAGCGAAGCGACTGGGGGGCGCTAGAACAGCTCCACGTCCCCGATCTTCGACTCGTCCTCGAGATCACCACGCGCGATGAGTTCGGCGTGGCTCTGCACCTGGTTGCGACCGTGCGCCTTAGCAAAATACACCGCCTTGTCAGCACGCTCGAAGGCGCCGCTCGGCGTGTCGCCGGGCAAAACCTCGGTGAAGCCGATGCTGATGGTGATCTGCCCCACCTGCGGAAACGGGTAGCCAGCTGTGTTGTCGCGCATGCGCTCCAGTGCCAGCGCGGCATCCTGTTCGTTGGCGCAGCGCATCAGCACCACGAACTCCTCGCCACCGAAGCGGTACAGCCGGTCGTGAAAGCGAAAGCTGCTGCGCATCAGGCGCGACAGCAGCAGCAGCACTTCGTCGCCGATCAAATGGCCGTAGTTGTCGTTGACAGACTTGAAGTGATCAATGTCGATCAGGCCGAGCCAGTGGCGGTGGTTGGTCGCCTCGTGGCGGCGACCATCAGCCGTCACGACAGGCACCGATGTGGACTCGCTCGTGGCCTTCAAGAAGCTCTCGTCGAAGGTCTTGCGGTTCAGCAGGCCGGTCAGCGTGTCGCGCTCGCTGTAGTCGAGCAAGGCCTGGAAGTTGCGGTAGATGCGCAGGATGCTACCGACCATGCGACACGATTCATCGCTCAGCGGTTCGGTGGTTTCGATCTCCATTACCCCGACGACCTCGCGGTCGGTGCTCACGGGAAAGAGACTCAGGCTGTGACGGCCCGGCACGGTAACCACCGTGGTCTGCCCTTTCATCGCCTGCATGCGCTCGGGAAACAGGGCAAGCCGAGGCAGGTTCTCGGCATCGGCCCAGGCCGGGTCCGCTGTGGCCACCGCATCGTGCTCACCGAGGCGAGCGCGGGTGATCCAACGTTCGTTGCCCGCCTCGCCCACACAGCGATAGATGGTGACGGTGCGCGGGTGCAGCATGTCGCGCAAGGCGCCCACCAGCGTCACGTCGAGAATGTCGCGATCTCGAAAACCGGTGAGTTCCGCGAGGTGATCGACGAGTTCGGACATGGCCGTTAGGGTACTGCAGACGCTGAGCCGCGTCAGGCGGGTGTTGCCACCGCCGTGTACCGACCGATCAGTGCCAGCAAGTCCTCTTCGGAGTAGGGCTTGCCGAGGTAGTGATCCACGCCCAACTCAGCCGCGTAGTCACGATGCTTCTGCGCAATCCGCGAGGTGATCATGATCACCGGCAGGGCACGCAGGCGCGCATCACCGCGAATGTTGCGCACGAGGTCGAAACCGTCCATGCGGGGCATTTCGATGTCGCTCAGCACCACGTGCGGCAGGTCTTCGGCCAGGCGCTCGAGTGCTTCGATGCCGTCCTTGGCCAGGATCACGCGGTAGCCTTCGCGCACCAGCAGGCGCTGCGTGACACGGCGCACGGTGAGCGAATCGTCAACCACCAATACCAGCGGCGCAGCCTGAGCAGCCGTCTCTTCAGGCGTTGGCGTCACCGGCAACATGGCCGTCGGCGAGCGCAGGGCAGCCACCGTGGCCGCACGAGCGCTTTCCCCGTACAGCGTGGCCAAAGCCACCGGGTTGTAGATCAGGGCCACCGAGCCCGATGCCAGCAGCGTCATGCCGGCTAGACCCGGCAGGCGCGACAGTTGCGGCCCGAGGTTCTTGACCACCACTTCCTGCGTGCCCAGCACTTCGTCAACGTGCAACGCAATGCGCTGTTGCGCACTGCGCACCACGATGATGGGGCGCGTGCGGCCGACGACTTCCTGGCTGCGTGGGCCTTCCTGCAGCAGCGAACCGAACCAGAAGAACAGCAGCGAACGTTCGCCCAGCGGATAGCTGCCGCTGATGTAGGCCTCGTCGAGTTCCTTGGCGCTCGCGCGACGCACGATCTCGATCAGCGTGGCTGGCAGGGCCACCACGGTCGAGCCGCAACGCACCATCACCACCTGCGTCACCGCCGTGGTCAGCGGCAGAACAAGCTTGAAGCTCGTACCCTGGCCGGCAGCCGTGGCAGTTTCGATGCGACCACCCATGGCGTTCACTTCGGAGCGCACCACGTCCATGCCGACACCGCGGCCGGAGAGCTCGGTCACCGTTTCAGCGGTCGAGAACCCGGGGGTGAAGATCAGGTTGGCGAGATCGCCGGCGCCGTGTTCTTCGTCCGCCTTGATCAGGCCCATGGCCAGACCCTTGTCGCGGATGCGCTGCAGGTTGAGGCCTGCGCCGTCGTCGCGGAATTCCACGCCGACTTCGTTGCCCTCCTGGTGCACAGCCACCACGATGCTGCCGATCGGGTCCTTACCCGCTGCGGTGCGCTTGTCGGGCGATTCGATGCCGTGGGTCACGCAGTTGCGTAGCAAGTGCTCGAAAGCCGGCGTCATCCGGTCGAGCACGCCGCGGTCGATTTCGATTGACCCGCCGACGATGTCGAGCCGCACCTGCTTGCCGGTTTCCTTGGCGGCCTGGCGCACCACGCGATAGAGGCGGTCAGACTGGCCTTCGAATTCGACCATGCGGGTACGCAGCAGGTCATCTTGCAGATCGCGCGTCAGGCGGGCCTGGGCGGCGAGTTCGTCTTCCGTCGTTTCCAGCGTGCGGTGCAGCGTGCGCTGGACGGTGGCCACGTCGTTGACCGACTCGGCCATCATGCGCGTGAGTTCCTGGAAGCGCGTGAAGCGGTCAGACTCCAGCGGGTCGAATGCTTCGTGCGCCAACTTGGCCGCTTCCTGGCGCGAGATCATCTGCGTCTCGGCCTGGAATTCGATCTCGCGCAGTTGCAGACGCAGACGTTCCAAGTTGTCCGTCAGGTCGCCCAGCGAGCCTCGGATGTTGCCGACTTCGGATTCGATCCGCGAGCGCGTGATACTCACCTCGCCCGCCTGGTTGACCAGGCGTTCGAGCAGGGGCCCGCGCACACGCACCGCGGCATTCGAGGCACCGACATTGCTGGCGGCGGCCTGCACCGGGGCGTCGTGGTCGGTGGCTGCGAAACGCGACCAGTCGACATCACGGGACGAAGTGTTCGCTTCGGGTTGAACGGGCTGCACAACGGACGGCACGACAGCAGGTGCTGCTGCCACCACAGGCGGCACCACCAATGCTTCGACCGGTGTCAGCACCGGGGCCGCCACAACGGCAACTGGCGGCAGGATCGGCGCGGCAATGGGTGGGGCGACCAGCGGCAGCTCTTCGAGCGCGCCGTGCAACGAGTCTTCAGCCTCGGCATAAGCCTGTGCATCGCGCGAACGCAGGGCCTCGAATGTTGCCGAGAGGGCATCGGAGCGCGACTGCAAGGCTTCCACGTCGGCAGCGCTGGCGACAGGTTGTGCGAGCAAGTGCTCGATCAGCGTTTCCAGCCGGTGGGCCATTTCGCCCAGGCGCATTGCACCTGCAAGACGAGCACCACCCTTCAGCGTGTGCAAGGTGCGCATGCAGGCGGCGGCCGGACCGTTGTCGGTCGGGCGGCGCGCCCATTCGCGCAGCTTGGAGTCGAGCTGGGGCAGCAGTTCTTCGGCTTCTTCTTCGAAGATCGGGAACAGCTCCGCGTCGACCGCATCGACCGAGTCGATGTCGTCTTCACCGTCGAGTGCATCGGCCCGCACGTGTGCTGCACGCGCTGCTTCCACCGGCAAGGGTGCAAAGGTCTTGAACTCGGCCTGGCCCAGCGCGCCGGCGTGAGTATCCAGACCACCAAACGAGCTGTCGACGTGCGCGGCAAGCGCTTCCGAGTTGGCGACTTCCAGCGGCGCAGGGCGCGAATGGGAGTGACGCTCTGGCGGCGCGACGAACTCAGGTTCTTCTTCGATTTCAGCAACCGGCAACACGAACGGTTCTTCGGCCTCCGGCGCCTCGGCCGCGTTGGCCGCTTCCAGACGGCGAGCTGAGCTCAGCTCGTGATCGGCCAGACGTTGCAGCAATTCGGGCGCCACGGGTTTCAGGAATCCGGCGGCAAACTGATGCAACAGGCGGCGAATTTCTTCGGCCGCATCGACGAACAGGCGCGCTTCTTCAGGCGTACCGTGACCGATGGCGTGCGAGCGCATCAGCGCATGCTCGACCAGGCGCGAAAGATGGGACAGATCGCTGAACCCGACCGTGGCCGAGCTGCCTGCCAGCGAGTGGGCATGCGAGATCGGCATCTCGCCCACCGGGCGGTGCAGCTCCATGCCCCACTCGGCCACGTCGGTGGTCAAGCGACGCGAGAGCTCGTCGGCCTCGTTGAGATAAATGTTGAACAGCGGGATGCTGATGCGCAGATCACCCACGATCTTGACCTGATCGTCGTCGGAGAGCGCGGGCGCAGGTTCTTCCGGCAACTCAGGTGCAGGTTCGACCGCGGTGACGACTTCCGGTGTCGGCAGGGTGTCAGCGGCGAAGAGCTTGTCGTCGAAATCCAGGTCGAGCAGCTCAACAGACTCCGCGGTGGGCAGCGCTTCTTGCTGCGCGGCAACGGCGGGGGCCTCGACAGCAGCCGGCTCATCAAATGCTTCCAGCAGCTCGGCTGCCTGAAGATCGATGGTCGGCGTTGCGGCCGCGGGTTTCGGATCCTCGAACGAATCCAGATCGAGATCGAACGACAGTTCGGGCAAAGGCGTCGCAGGCGCAGCGACCTGGACAGGTGCCGGTACCGCAACGACGGCCGGCGCAGGAGCGGCGGGCGGCGGCAAGACCAGGTCCAGCTCCGTCGGCATGTCGACCGGGAACGACAGCGACATCATCGGCAAGTCGGCACCTGGCGACGGCACGATCGCGTGAATCGGCTCGCCCTTCGCCAGCGCTTCGGCAGCAGTCTTGACCGGTGCGGCAGTGAAGGCACTCGACTGCTGGATCGCGATCGCTTCCACCCAGTCGCCGAAATAGCTCAGCGTGTTGTTGGAGAAGGCCAGCAGCGACGGGTCGGCTGCCTTCTGCTCGGCCAGCCAGCTGTTGTAGACCTGCTCGCAGACCCAGCCGGCATCACCGAATTCCTTCAGCCCGACCATGCGCGAGCTGCCCTTGAGGGTGTGGAATGCGCGGCGAACCGTCGTGAGCTGCTCCAGGTTCGCCGGCGAGTTGGCCAGCTGCGCCAGGGCGCCCTGAGCCGTTTCGATCACTTCGCGAGCTTCTTCGAGGAAGATCTCGCGCATCTCGGGGTCGTCACCGAGGTCGGTTGCCTGGCTGGTGGGCGTCGGAGACAAAGGGGGGGGAGGCGGAGGAGCCTTGGCGGCCACAGGCTCCAGACCGACCGGCTCGCTCGCCGTGTGCACGAAATCGGCGAGCGCTTCGGACAACTGCTCGCGCGCCGCCGCGACGGCGGCCGGGCCGGCGGCGTGTTCAATGGCGCTCTGCGCCTGCGTCACTGTGGCCAGTAACTCCGGCTGCTCGGCAATCTGCGCTTCGTGAGAGAGGTGTTCCAGGTCACGCGACACTTCGTCGAGCGGCACGCGGCCGCTGACCGCGGCAAAGGCCAGCGATTGCGCCTGTTCGATCAAACGCGGTTCGACGGCCGGCGGTGCGGGAACGACAAGGTTGGTGGCGCTGCGGGCGGCAGCGCTGCGACCCATCAGCGGGCTGAGCGTGCCGGCCTGTGAGTCGTACACAAACAGCGATTTCGCCACTTGCGGCTGCACGCTGAGCATGTCGATCAGGAAGCCCAGCGCGCCGAGGTTGCTTGCGAGCCGGTCGAAGGTACCCGACTGCACGACGAGCTGCGGGTCGACTTCAGTGTTGAGCAGACCGTCGATGTCATCGCGCATGCGCAGCACGGCGTGGGCGGCCTGGTCCATGCCGAGCACCGACAGCACACCGCGCATCGATGCCATCAAACTTGGCACCGGCGCCAGATGTTCGCGCTGACCGGGGTTGCGGAAGAACTGGTCGATGTGCTTTTCAGTCTCGGAAAGCGAACTGCGCAGTTCCTGCACCACACTGCCCATGGTCTGGCGGTCGGAGACGCGGCGGTACAGCTCTTCCATCCACGCTTCGAGCGGGTCGGGCGTGTTGCCGGAGCGCACCGAGGCAATGCGATTGGCCAGACGCCGCACGCGCTGGCCTTCTTCGGGGTGGTCGAAATCGCCGTCTTCGAGCGAGGCTTCGAGGTACAGAACGCTGGTCGCCACTTCCATGGCCAACGAGGGCAGCGGTGGCGTGCCGGCATGCTGGGTCTGTGCCACGGCTTGCTGCAGTTCATCCGACAGCACGTCGCCATTGGGGTACAGGCGTTTGAGCGAGTCGCCGACCAGCGAGAACTGCTCGGACAAGCCCGTCATGCGGTGCATTTCGCCACCGGCAACAGCAGACCACGCATCCTTGGCGCTGGCCACGCGCTTGCGCGCCTGAGCGATCATCGCCGGGTCGAAACGACCGAGACGGTTGACTTCGTAATCGGCCGGCGCGTACTGCGCCAAGCCATAGGCCTGGCGTACCGCTGCCAAGCGCGGGGCTTTGCGGCCATCACCGGGTGACGCGCTCTGGGCGCAGAAGAACAACAGATCTTGCGCCAGGCGCTCGGAAACATCCGACTCGCCGCGCTCGAACACGCGGAACTGCGCCAACAGGCGAGAACCGATGCGTTTGCTGAAGTTGTCGGGCTTCAGGAAGCCATGGGCCTGGCTCTCGAAGAAGGCCGCCGCCAGCTTCCACAGCGTAGCGGCCGGCATGCTGGTCGCACCAACGCCGAGGCTCGCGCAGATGTCGCTCATCGACAGAGCGGCCTGGGCATTCGTGCTGCGCATCATCAGCAGCAGGTTCTTCTCCAGCGCAGCACGGGCAGACTCATCCACCGCATGGGGCGTGACACCCTTTTCGTTGGCGAGATCGAGCCAGCGCCAGTCGGCAGTCCACAGGTCAGCGGGGTGAATACGATCGGCACCCGCCAGCGCCTGAACCGCTTGGTAGCGCGGGAACAGTGCCAACGCGGACACCGGCTTGCCCGACAGCATGCGCTGCAGGAAATCGAGCAGTGCGAACGAAGCGAGCTCGATGGTGTCGACGTCGGCTGCCGTCAGCTTGTCAGGCTTGGCCACGAAGCGCTGCACCGCAGCTTCGCTGGCGCGCAAGACCACGGCAACTGCGGGCAGGCCGACCAGTTCGAGCGCACCAACACCTTGGTGGATCTGCTGGCGCGCCGTGCGCAACACAGCGGGATCCACGGCATCGACATCGGAGCCGCTGACCAATTCAGACTCCTTCACGAATCGGCGCAGGGCCTTGTGGGCGTTGTCGAGAGAGCGGCGCAATTCTTCATGCACCCAAGCCAGCGCACTGAGGTCGCTGCTCATCTCGCTCATCGTGTCGCTCGTCGTCGCGTGGCTGTCCATCCGATGCCTTGTGTCGAGTCAGGGGCTGCGGCCGAAGCCGAGGCGCTCTCTACTTGTGATCAGCCGATCTTGAACCGGGCTACCGACTGCTTCAGTTCTTCAGCAGTACGGGACAGTTCGCGCACCATCTGGGCGGTGGAACGCGTACCTTCACCAGTTTGCTCCGTCACCGCGAAAATGTGCTGGATGTTGGCAGCCACCACGTTGGCCGATTCGGCTTCTCGGGAAGCTTGATTGGAAATCTGAGTAATCAGGTCAGCAAGCTGGCGTGACACGCGGTCAATGTCGCCGAGCGCGTTACCTGCCGCGTCAGACAGCCGGGTACCTTCCACCACACCCTGCGTGGAACGTTCCATGGCGCCCACCGCATCCTGGGTGTCGGTCTGAATGGTCTTCACCAGGGCCGCAATCTGCCGCGTTGCATCGCCGGAGCGTTCTGCAAGCCGCTGCACTTCTTCCGCAACCACCGAGAAACCCCGGCCGGCTTCACCGGCCGACGCTGCTTGAATGGCGGCGTTCAGAGCCAGCACGTTCGTCTGCTCCGTAATGTCTGAAATCAGTTCGGTGATTTCACCAATCTCCTGCGACGACTCGCCGAGTCGCTTGATCCGCTTGGAGGTTTCCTGAATCTGGTCACGGATGGAGTTCATACCGCCAATCGTGTTCTGCACCGCGGTCAGACCGGATTCAGCGGCTTGCAGCGATTGGCGCGCCACCTGAGCGGTTTGCTGGGCTTGTGCAGACACTTCGTTGATTCGGCCTGCCATCTGCAGCACCGACTCGCCGGTTTCACGAATCTCGCGAAGCTGCTCGTCGGAGGCCGCCAGCAGTTCGGTCGACGTGGCTTCCACCTGCTGCGTCGTTTCGGTCACCCGGCCTACCGTGCCCTGCACCTGCGACACCAGCGTGCGCAGTTCTTCCACCGTGTAGTTCACCGAGTCGGCAATGGCGCCCGTGATGTCTTCCGTCACCGTCGCTTGTTGCGTCAAGTCACCTTCAGCAACCGTCTGCAATTCGTTCATCAACCGCAAAATGGCCGCCTGGTTCGCGTCGTTCACGCGCTTGGCTTCCTGCTCTTGCCTTTCAGCTTCGAGCTGCTGCGTCTTTGCCAGCGTTGCACGCTGGGCCTGGTCGTTCACGTACAGCTTCAGCAAGCCAGCACCACCGGCGGCGACCAGCACCGCGAACAAGATCAACACGCCCAAGGCGATGCGGCTGAAACCGGTTTCGTTTCCGAGACGGTCCTGAACGGTTTCCAAGCCCTTTCGCAGCGGTTCGCTGTCGGCAATGATCGAGGCCTGCGCTTCCCGAGCGGACACCAGACCTTGCAGGTTGCCCAGAATCGAACCGGCTTCGGTGCGAGTCTCTTCGTATTGCTTCAACAGGGCTTGCAGACGCTCCTTGGTCTGCGCGTCCTTGGTGCCTGGCAGGCGCAGCTCCTGGTTGCCGTTGAGCAAGCCATCGGCGATTTCGCGGAAGGAGTTCAAGTCCTTGCCCAGCAAGAACACGGCCTCGGGGCTCACGCCCTCCATCGTCAGGAATTCGTTGGCTGACTTGCCGATGCGCTGGGTCAGCATCACCAACTGGCCAACGGCCGACAGCTCGGCCGGTGAGGCTTCTTGCTGCAGCTTAAGCGACGACACCGTTTCGGCGATTTCCAGCAGGTCCGACGACTGGCGGTTGATGGTGCGAAGCGCCTTGCCCACCTGCGTCAGGATCTTCTGCTGACCCATGACGGTGTTGGCGTTCTTCTCGGCGCGGTCCACCAGCGGGATCATCGGCGACAGCGATTCCTGCACCGAGGCCGGAGCAATATCCAGACCGCCTTCGCCACGCGCAAGCCCGCGCACGCTGCGCGCCAGCACTTCGGTACTTTCCTTCACCTCGGGGAAGGCCTGTGCGGAGCCGATCAGTGCCTGAGACACTGACTTCGCCAGCCGTTGCGACTGCATCAGCGCCTGACCGGAAGCCGCCACCTGAGCTGCACCCTTGGACGCCGAAGTCAGCGAGTAAGCCGTCATGCCGACCAGACCCGCCAGACCGATACCGACCAGCGTCAGCAGGAGTCGTTGTTGCGTCGCGACCGGCAGGCTGCCGACCAGCGGCAACCCGGTGGTTCCGGCGGCGTCTGCGCCATCACCGGCGGGCAGGCGTGTTTCGGAGAAGTCGGCAATCTCCGAAGGCGCTGCCTCGGTGATGATGGACGAGTCCATGTGCGCCGCGCGCCCCGCGCCTTCGGCGGAAGGCGCGTTGGCGGCTCCCTCAAAAGCGGGCCGGTCGAGGACCATGACGTCATCGAGCGAAATGACCGCATTGTCCGAGTCCAGCGAATTGGAATCGCGACCCTTGCCCTTGCCTTTGATTTTGTCCAGGAAGCTCATATGTTCCTCGTTCCGTCGTACTCAGTGTGACTGTCAGAAAGCCTTGCGCCGCAGTGCGCGTCAGCCCGCGATCTTCAGAAATGCAGACTCGTTGGCCAGCGCAGCCAGATTCAGCTCACGCCACAGCCGGTTGCTCTCGTCCCGATAGTGCACGCCGACGAACGGCGGCCTCACCTGCCCGTCGTCGGCCTGTGGCTTGAGCTGCTCAAGACTGCGCAAGCCGGAAAGTCGATCCACCATCACGGCGCAATTGATGTTCAGCTCGGAGTTGAAGGCCACGAACCAGGATTGATCGCGGCCCGTCTCTTGGCTGCGTATGCCGAGAAACCCGGCCAGGTCGACCACGCCGTGCAAGCGACCGCGCAGATTGGCCACGCCCATGAACCAGCGGCTGGTGTACGGCACAGGCATCGCGGGTGCGAAGGGGAAGATTTCGCCAGCTTCCTGCAAGGGGAACAGAAAACCATGGCCACCGCATTCCACGGCCAGCCAGGACTTGCCGCGTTCTTGCGTTTGCGCGGCCCGCAGCTTCTCAGCCAAGCGGCTCTGCAGTTCGCGCAGTGCTTCCTTATTGGCCATTCACACCTGCCTGCGGGACGTGGGGGGTTTGCATTCGCCGTGCCGAGTTCAAATGAGAGCGAGTCAGTCGAAGGCCTTGATCTTGGCCACCAGCTCGTCGGCGTCGACGGGCTTGACGATGTAGTCGCGGGCGCCTTGGCGCATGCCCCAGACCTTGTCGGTTTCCTGGTTCTTGCTGGTGCACATGATCACCGGCACGTCGACAAAGCGCGGGTCGCGGGTGATGGCGCGCGTGAGCTGGAAGCCATTCTGCCCCGGCATCACCACATCCATCAGGATCAGGTCGGGCTTGTCTTCGCCGAGTCGGCGCATCGCGTCTTCACCGTCTTCGGCGGTGCGCACCGAATAGCCGCGCTTGGTCAGCAATTCAGATAGGAAATGCAATTCGGTTTTCGAATCGTCCACCAACAGGATCTTCTTGATTGCCATCGCTCTACTCCGTGTAGGCCGGCGCACACTCGCGCCGGTCACTTGAATCATTCAGTTCGACGATGCTGCTCAACGACTTGCAGCAACTGGTCTTTCGTGAAGGGCTTGGTCAAGTAGGCCTCGGAGCCCACCATGCGACCGCGTGCCTTGTCGAACAGCCCGTCCTTGGACGACAACATGATCACTGGCACCCCGGAGAACTTGGGGTTGCGCTTGATGATGGCGCAGGTCTGGTAGCCATCGAGGCGCGGCATCAGGATGTCGCAAAAAATCAGATCGGGCGAATGGTCGTTCACCTTCGACAACGCGTCGAAGCCGTCCTCGGCCAACAGCACCTGGTAACCGCCCTGCTTCAGGAAAATCTCTGCGCTGCGGCGAATCGTGTTGCTGTCATCGATGACCAGCACCTTGATGGCTGCAGAGGCTTCGTTGCTCACCGGCTTATCTCCTCAACGACTGCGGGTCGGTTCAATTCGGTCATCCCTGGTTGATCCGAGATCAGATCTGCACCATCTCAAAATCTTCCTTGCGAGCGCCGCACTCTGGACACGTCCAGTTCATGGGCACCATTTCCCAAGGTGTGCCGGGTGCAATGCCGTGATCTGCGTCGCCAGCGGCTTCGTCATAGATCCAACCGCAAATCAGGCACATCCATGTACGTACCGCGTTGGCGTCTTTGCTCACGTTTATTCTTTATCGCTTCACTACAATGAGAAAAGATTGTAGCCACGCAAAATCCCAAAAAGGCGTTAGTTTGTGGGCACATACGCCACATTCCTCACATTTTTCTAGAAGTGCTGGCAAACACGGCATCTTCTAACGGATACCCCATGACCACTGATGTGCTCCCCACGGAAACCCCTGCTGACGCCGTCCAGGACGCTCCGGCACCCGCCTGCGTGATGACTTTCAATGCCAGCGACCCCAGCGGAGCCGGCGGTCTGGCGGGCGACGTGGTGACAATTGCTGCCATGGGCGCGCACGCCCTGCCCGTCGTCACCGCCGTCGTGCTGCGCGACACCGCCGAAGTCTTCGACCACAGCGCGATCGACGCCGACGTGGTGGTCGAGCAGGCGCGCAGCATCCTGGAAGACGTGACCATCGCCGCCTGGAAGGTCGGCTTTCTCGGCTCAGCCGAGGGTGTGAGCGCCGTGGCCGAAGTGCTGTCCGACTACCCCGACGTGCCCCTGGTCGCCTACATGCCCAACCTATCGTGGGTGGAAGAAGACGACCAGCAGGCCTACCTGGACTCGTTTCGCGAGCTGGTACTGCCGCAGACCGAAGTGCTGGTCGGTAGCCACCAGACACTCACCAACTTCCTGCTGCCCGACTGGAGCAGCGACCGCCCGGCCTCGCCGCGCGAGCTGGCCGTGGCCGCCTCGCAGCACGGCACCCGCTTCGTGCTGGTGACCAGCGTACCGTTGCCCGACCAGTTCCTCGACAACGTGCTGGCCTCGCCCCAAGGCGCCATCACCGGCGAGAAGTTCGAGCGCTTCGAGGTCAGCTTCGTCGGAGCGGGCGACACCCTGTCGGCCGCACTGGCCGCTTTGCTGGCCGCCGGCAGCGAGCTGCACACCGCCGTCGGCGAGTCGCTGGCCTTCCTGGACCAGGCGCTCGACGCCGGCTTCCGGCCAGGCATGGGCAACGTGATCCCCGACCGCTTCTTCTGGGCCTTGCCTCCGGGCGAGGAAGGCGAAGAAGGCGCTGACGCCGGTACCGACGAACAAGCGCCCAAGGACCCGCGCCATGTCCACTAAAGGATCGACCAACGCCGAGCTCTTCGAACGCGCCCAGCGCGTCATCCCCGGCGGCGTGAACTCGCCGGTGCGCGCCTTCAAGGCCGTGGGCGGCATACCGCGCTTCATCGCCCGCGCCCAAGGCCCCTACATCTTCGACGCCGAAGGCAAGCGCTACATCGACTACATCGGCTCCTGGGGCCCGATGATCCTGGGCCACGGCCACCCGGCCGTGCTCGAAGCCGTGCAGAAGGCGGCGTTGGACGGTTTCTCGTTCGGCGCGCCCACCGAGCGCGAGATCGAGCTGGCCGAAGAGATCCTGAAGCTCGTGCCCAGCATGGACCAGGTGCGCCTGGTCAGCTCGGGCACCGAGGCGGCCATGAGCGCCATCCGCCTGGCACGCGGCGCCACCGGGCGCAACAAGATCATCAAGTTCGAGGGCTGTTACCACGGCCATGCCGATGCACTGCTGGTGAAGGCCGGTTCCGGGCTCGCGACCTTCGGCAACCCCACCAGCGCCGGGGTACCAGCCGAGGTGGTGCAGCACACGCTGGTCCTGGAATACAACAACGTTGCCCTGCTGGAAGAAGCCTTCGAGCTGCATGGCCACGATCTGGCCTGCGTGATGATCGAGCCCATCGCCGGCAACATGAACTTCGTGCGCGCCAGCGTTCCCTTCATGAGCCTGCTGCGCAAACTGTGCACCCACTACGGCGCGCTGCTGGTGTTCGACGAGGTGATGACCGGCTTCCGCGTGGCCCTCGGGGGCGCGCAAAGCCTCTACGCCAAGGCCATCCCCGGTTTCGCGCCCGACATGAGCGTGTTCGGCAAGGTCATCGGCGGTGGCATGCCACTGGCGGCCTTCGGCGGCAAGCGAGCGGTGATGGAGAAGCTGGCGCCGCTCGGGCCGGTGTATCAGGCCGGCACCTTGTCAGGCAACCCGGTGGCCACGGCCTGCGGGTTGTCCACGCTGAAAGAAATCCAGAAGCCTGGATTCTTTGACGCCCTGTCGGCCAGCACACGCCAACTCGTTGAAGGACTCTCGTCGGCTGCCAGCGAGGCCGGTGTGCCCTTCGTGGGCGACTGCGAGGGCGGCATGTTCGGCTTCTTCTTCACCGATGCCCTGCCCCAAAACTACGCGACCGTGATGGCCACCGACAAGGAGCGCTTCAACCGCTTCTTCCACGGCATGCTCGACGGCGGCGTTTACCTCGCGCCCGCGTTGTACGAAGCCGGCTTTGTCAGCTCTGCGCACAGCGCTGAAGACATCGCTGCCACGCACGTCACGGCGCAGAAGGTCTTGCGTTCGCTGTGACGCCGGTGACGAGCGCCTGCCGCAGGCCATGCCCGCAGCAGGCTGCTCCGTAGCGGTGCAATGCCAGCACCTTAAGAGCGGGATATACCCATGGATGCGTGGTGATCCAGCTCATCGGGAGATCGGGATCGGCTCCTAGAATCGATCCCATGCACATTCACATCCTCGGCATCTGCGGGACCTTCATGGGCGGGCTGGCCGCCCTGGCGCGCGAGGCGGGCCACAAGGTCACCGGCTGCGATGCCGGCGTCTACCCGCCGATGAGCGACCAGTTGCGCGCTCTCGACATCGAACTCATCGAAGGCTGGAGTGCCGACCAGCTGGCCTTGAAGCCTGACCTGTTCGTCATCGGCAATGTGGTCTCACGCGGCAACCCACTGGTCGAAGCCATTCTCGATGCCGGACTGCCTTACACCAGCGGCCCGCTGTGGCTGGCCGAGAACGTGTTGCAGGGCCGGCACGTGCTGGCCGTCGCCGGCACGCATGGCAAGACCACCACCACCTCGATGCTGGCGTGGATGCTGGAGAAGGCGGGCCTGGAGCCCGGCTTCCTGGTCGGCGGCGTGCCGCAGAACTTCGGCGTGTCGGCCAAGCTGGGGAACGTGAATGCCGCCCCCCAGGGCGGCGTGGGCAAGCCCTTCGTCATCGAAGCCGACGAATACGACACCGCCTTCTTCGACAAGCGCAGCAAGTTCGTTCACTACCGGCCGCGCACCGCCGTGCTCAACAACCTCGAGTACGACCACGCCGACATCTTTCCCGACCTGGCCGCGATCGAAACTCAGTTCCACCACCTCGTGCGCACCGTGCCTGCGACAGGCCGGCTGGTCGTGAACGCACGCGAAGAGTCACTGCAGCGCGTGCTGGAGCGTGGCTGCTGGAGCGAAGTGGTGCGCTTCGGCACCCGCAAGGAAACGCCCGGTGCATTGCGCGCCCGTGGAGAACCGCATGCCTTCGACGTGCTGCGCGGCAGCCTCAAGATTGCCCGCGTCGATTGGCAATTGCTGGGCGAGCACAACCAGCTCAATGCACTCGCGGCCATTGCCGCCGCCGAGCATGTGGGCGTGGCACCCGAGGTGGCCGGCAAGGCGCTGTCAAGCTTCGAGAACGTGCGCCGCCGCCTCGAGCTGCGTGGCGAAGCTGGCGGCGTGAAGGTCTACGACGACTTCGCCCACCACCCCACCGCCATCCGCACCACGGTCAACGGCCTGCGGCGCAAGGTCGGCATGGAGCGCATCCTCGCGGTGTTCGAGCCACGCTCCAACACCATGAAGCTGGGCGCGATGAAAGCCCAGCTGCCCTGGGCCCTGGAAGAAGCCGACCTGTCGTTCTGCCACCAAGGCAACCTCGGCTGGAGCGCCAAGGAAGCGCTCGCACCCATGGGCGACAAGGCCATCGTCACCGACACCATCGAGGCCCTGGTCGCCGCCGTGCGCAAGGCCGCCCGCCCCGGCGACCACGTGCTGTGCATGAGCAACGGCGGCTTCGGCGGTATCCACGAGAAATTGATGGCCGCGTTGGGGAAATAGCCCCCCAGTCGCTATCGCTCCTGCCCCCGAGGGGCGCCACCCATTGGGCCGGCAAAGCCGTCCCTTGGGCGTAGCTTGAGGGGCTTCGCTGCTATCGCAGCTTGCCGGGAATCAAGACCGGAGCATGGAAGCGCGCAAAGCCTCGGTGAGTTGCGACAAGCTGTCTTGCAAATGAGCGCGGCTTTCAACCGTCAAGCTGCCATTGGTTGACGCGCGTTTGAGCTGAGCCTGCAACTCGGTGGCATTCATGCGCACCAGGCTCAACGCATCGGCCGGCAAGCCGGTGTTGCGAAGCAGCAGGCCCTGCACCCGCTTGAGGTGCTCTCGTTGCAGGTTGCGGCGCAGGCGGTCGATCTCCTTGCCGGTCTTGAGCTCGCTCCACACCGCACTCTGCAGCGTGCTGTAGACCTCGGCCAGCGAAATGATGTTGCGCTTGTTGGCACCGCTCACATAAGAAGGCAGGTCGAGCAGACGCGACGCGGTACCCGGACTCAGCAAGCGGTCCATCGCAACGGTCTGCAGCTGCAGCACCGTCGACGGAATGCTCACCGGCCCACCGCGCTCCCATTCGTTGTAGTCCGGCGAGAGGCTCGCGAGAAACTCCGGTTTGAAGCGGAAACTGTCGGCATTGAACACGCCGGTCGCCAGGAACTGCAAGGCCTCGCGCTGCTTGGCCGGCTCGACCGGCACGTAGGCGGCGCGTCCGGTCGTGCCCGGCAGATCGCGCACAGTGTGCATGCCGCCCACGTACTTGCCGACCAACTCGGTGGCGCGGCCCAGTTGCCTGAATCCGCTGAGCAAAATGCGTCGCTGGCGCGTCGCCTCATCGCCCGGCTGTGGAGCACGGTTTTGCACGCGTTGCCAGAGTTCGCGCGACAGCTGTAGCCGCTTCTCGTAATAGGCCAGCGGGTCATCGCCCAGGTCGAAGCGGTTGACCAACGGGTCGATGCCGTCGTTGCCCACCCCGCCCCCCGCATCGGCATCGTCAGCGTAGGCGAGCAGGGGGTCGGTGCTGCGCCCGGCAATGCGCGACAGCTCCGCGGCCTCGTCGGCAGGAGCCACCGGCTTGTACGCGTACTCGATGGCCCAGTAGTCGTAGGGGCCGAGCGTGGTGTTGTTGAAGGCGCCCTGCTTCTCGCCGCGCACCGCGAGGTTGTAGGCGTTGTAGTCCATCACCGAGCCGGAGATACCGTTCTTCTCGGTGAAGGCCTTGTCTTGCAGCTGGGTGCGGCTGATGACGGTGGAGCCCTTGAAGTTGTGCTTCAGGCCAAGCGTGTGGCCCACCTCATGCATGATCGTGTCCTTGATCACCGCCTGGACGAAAGCCTCGGCCTCGGGGCTGTCGGGGGCGATGTCGCCGCGCGCTTCGAGCAGGTCGAGCGCGAAGTCCATCTCGGCCACAGCCTCCTGCGCGTAGTTGCAGTAGGCCGCCTGGGCGCCACGCGCGAACCCGGCGCTGCTCAAGGAAGTCGCCGCCGCGCTAGTGCCCACGTCTTCGACGATGAAGCGCCGCGAACCGCGGCCGAACGAATCGCTCATGCCGATGTCGGCGTCGATGATCTCGCCGGTGCGCGGGTCGGAATGGTTGGGGCCGATCGCGAACCCGGCGTCGGCGCCGACGAACCAGCGGATCGACGCGTGGCGCGCATCCATGTCGTCCCAGTCGGCGTCGTCAGGCTGCTGGCGCACGACGATGGCGTTCTTGAAACCGATCTTCTCGAACGCCTTGTTCCACTCCAGCACACCCGCTTCGACCGACTTGCGGTACTGCGGCGGAATGTTCTTGTCGAGCCAGTAGACGATGGGCACCTTGGGCTCGGAGAGCTCGGCCGCCGGGTCCTGCTTCTCGAGGCGCCAGCGGTTGACGTAATGCACGCGCGGGTTGGCCTTCAGGTCCGTGCCGAGGTCGGTCACGACGTCGAAGAAGTGCCCCAGACGCGGGTCGGTGATGCGCGCGGCCATCGGCTGCTCGGGCAGACGGGTGAAGCTGTAGACGAAGCCGACGAACATGCTGCGCGCATCGGGCGTCGTCAAAGGCGGCGGCGGCACCGGCACCGGGCTCGGTACCAGCGGCGGTGCCGGCAGCCGGCCAGTCGAGAAATGCACGCGTGCATTGATGGTGGTGATCTCGTCGCTGACGCGGGTCTTCTCGAAGTACGAGTTGCCGCGGTCCAGCGAGAACGGCATGCGGAAAGCCTGCTCGATTCGTGTCGAGTAGCCCGGAATGTCCGTCAGCAAGAAACCCGCATCGACGAGCACCGACTTGCGCTGCGGATGCGGCGCGCTCGCAATGGCGGCTGAGCCCAGCAGGCTCTGCGAGAAGCCCTGCTCCACCGCCGTTTTCATGCCCGGCGTGCTGCTCACGTAACTGGTGTTGAGCGCGATCAGCTGCATCTGGCTGGTGCCGATCTTGCGAAAGCTCGCGAGCCACGACGGGCCCATCTGGCTCGCGTAGAGGCCACGCTCACCGACCGAACTGCCCACGTTCACCGACAGCATGAAAGGCTGGTCCAACCGTTCGGCGGGGATCTCCAGCCAGATCTTGTCGTCCTTGCGCCAGACGGGCACGAAGCCGGCCTGCTGCGTGGCGCCCTTGATCACCTCGTCGAAAGGCTTGGGCTGGCTGGGGTCGGGTGGCGGTTTGGGCGCACTTCCCGCCGCGCCAGAGGCTGCAGATGCAGCGCTCGCCGCGGCAGCGGCACTGCCGACCTGCGCCGGCACCGCCGCTGTGTTGGCTGCGACCGTGGACGTGGGCTTTGCCCTGGCCGCGTCGGGGGCCGGCGCGGGCGTCGCACAGGCCTGCAGAATCAGAACAGCGGTGATGCCAAGCGTCCGCGGTGAAGGCAGCCCGACGGAACAACGGCCAGGATTCGAATCTTTCACGAGAAGGTCCTTGTGGGGCGACGATGCGATGAGATCAGTTTAGGGTCGATCTCATACCGCAGGGCGTGCAGTCGTTCGGAGTCGGGCAAACTTCACGCCCTGGCGTTTGCCGTGCTGGCGCAACGCTTCGAGCCGACCACTGCCGATCAGTTCCATGACCCCCACACACTTGCTGTACCTGCATGGTTTTCGCTCGTCTCCCCAGTCGGCCAAGGCACGCCGCATGGCCGCCTGGGTCAAGGAACATGAACCGCGGCTGACATGGTGGTGCCCGCAGCTCCCACCTTCGCCGCGCGAAGCCATCGAGCTGTTGACACGAGGTGTCTCGGAATGGCCGATCGAGCGCACGGTGATCGTCGGCAGCTCGCTCGGCGGTTTCTATGCCACCGTGATGGCCGAGCGCCTGGGCTGCAAAGCCGGCCTGCTCAACCCTGCTGTCGACCCGGCGCGCGATTTGACGCGCCACATCGGCGAAACCACGGCTTGGCACAGCGAAGAGCGCTTCTTCTTTCTACCGGCGTATGTGGATCAGCTGCGCGACATGACGCCCGAGGAGCTGCCGGAGCCCTCACGCTACTTCGCCATCATCGCCACCGGCGACGAGGTGCTGGACTGGCGCGAGATGAGCGGGCGGTACCGCGGCGCCCACCTGCGCATCGTCGAAGGCAGCGACCATGCGCTGTCGGATTTCGACACGCATTTGCCACACCTGTTGCACTTCCTCGAACTGGCGCCGTCGCCCTGAGGCCTGCCTTCTTCAGGCGACAATCCGCGCCATGTACGCATTGTTTGAAGACGCCGGCAAATTCCTGGCCGGCCGTGTGATGTCCGAGGCCGACAGCTCGATGCAGATCGAGCTCGACTCGGGCAAGCGCGTGAAAGCGAAGGCAGCCAACGTGCTGCTCAAATTCGACAAACCTGTCCCGGCCGAATTGCTGGCCGAAGGGCAACGCCTGGCGAAGGACATCGATCTCGACCTGGCTTGGGAGTTCGCGCCCGAGAGTGATTTCGGCTTCGCCGATCTGGCACGCGACTACTTCAACGCCAACGCCGGGCCGACCCAGCAGGCCGCAGCGCTGTTTCGCCTGTTCGAAGCGCCGCACTACTTTCGGCGTCTCGGCAAGGGCCAATTCAAGAAGGCGCCGGAAGAGATCGTGAAGGCCGCGCTGCTCGGCATCGAGCGCAAGAAGCTCATCGCCGCGCAGATCGACACCTGGGCGCGTGAGCTGGTGGCTGGCACCTGCCCGGCACCCGTGCGCGAGCAGCTGTACAAGATCCTCTTTAAGCCCGACAAGAACGCCGCCGAGTACAAGGCCGTGGTCGAGGCTTCGAAGATGGCGCAGAAGGCGCCGCTCGATCTGCTGAAGTCGGCCGGCGCCATCGATTCGCCGTACCAGTTCCACTGGCGGCGCTTCCTGTTCGAGAACTTCGCCAAGGGCACCGGCTTCCCGGCGCTGCAGGCCCCGGCGATCAAGGACGCGCTGCCTCTCGCGACGGTGCAGGCGTTCTCGATCGACGACTCGCAGACCACCGAAATCGATGACGCCTTGTCGGTGCAGGGCCTGGGCAGCGGCACCGTGGTGTTCGGCGTTCACATCGCCGCGCCGGGCCTCGCCATCACACCCGAAGGGCCGATCGACAAGGTGGCGCGCGACCGCCTGTCCACCGTCTACATGCCCGGCTACAAGCTGACCATGCTGCCCGACGAGGTGGTGCAGACCTACACCTTGATGGAAGGCCGCGACTGCCCTGCCGTGTCGCTCTATGTCAGCTTCGACGAAGCCACGCTCGCCGTGAAGAGCAGCGAAACGCGCCTGGAGCGTGTGCCCATTGCCGCCAATCTGCGGCACGACCAGCTCGACAGCGTGATCACCGAAGCCTCGCTGACAGGTGAAGTGCCGGCGAGCTATGCCTTCGCACCCGAGCTCGCCTTTGCGTTCCGCCTCGCCCGCCACCTCAAGGCTGGGCGCGAGGTGGTGCGCGGTAAGCCGGAGCTGTTCAACCGGCCCGACTACAACTTCCGCCTCGAAGGCAACAACAGCGCCGAACCCAAGGGCGACGAGCAGGTGCTGATCAGCACCCGCACGCGTGGCGCGCCACTCGACCTGATCGTGGCCGAGGCGATGATCCTCGCCAACAGCACCTGGGGCGGCTGGCTCAACGAGTTGGGCGTGCCCGGCATCTACCGCAGCCAGGCCAGCATGGCGCCTGGCGTCAAGGTGCGCATGAGCACCAAGGCCGCGCCGCACGCCGGCATGGGCGTGGCGCAGTACACCTGGGCCACCTCACCGCTGCGGCGCTACGTCGACCTGGTGAACCAGTGGCAGATCATTGCCTGCGCGCGCCACGGCCGCACGGCCGCGCTGGCCGCGCCGTTCAAGCCGAAGGATGCGGCGCTGTTCTCCATCATCTCGGGCTTCGACGAGGCCTATACCGCGTACAACGGTTTCCAGTCGGGCATCGAACGCTACTGGACGCTGCAGTACCTGACGCAGCACGGCCTGAATGAGATCGATGCCGCGGTGATGAAGGATGGCCTGGTGCGCTCCGACGACCTGCCGTTGGTGTTCCGCGCCGTTGGTGCGGAACGTCTGCCGCGCGGCGCGCGCGTCCGCGTTCGCATCAACGGCACCGATCTGCTGACGCTCGACGTGCACGCCAGCGTACTGCAGCGGCTGGATGACCCGAACACCCAGGCCGACGATGCCGTTGTCGACGAAGGCGACGAGCAGGCCGCGGCCGGCCCGCTCACGCTGGCCATCGACATGGCAGACGACGCCAAAGAAGCCCCTGCAGACGAACCCGCGGTAGCATCAGCGCCCGCTGTTTGAACCGCTCATGGCGAAGAAATTTTCCGTCCTGCAGATTGCGCTGACCACCTCCATCGCCGTGCACGCGGCGCTGTTGGCTTGGCCGGCCATCGACCCGGAAGGCTTCAACCGCACTTTCCAGGACACGCCGCTCGAGGTGATCCTGGTCAACTCGCGTTCCAGCGAAGCACCGTCGAAGGCGCAGGCAATTGCCCAGCGCAACCTGGCCGGCGGCGGTGAAGTGGACCGCGGCCGCGCGACCTCGCCGCTGCCCAGTTCGGACCTGACGGAACTCGGCGAGTCGGCCGAAGACGCGCGCAAGCAGATCGAGCAGTTGCAAGAGACGCAGTTGCAGCTCCTTGCCCAGGTGCGCCGCGAGCTCGCCGCGCTGCCGCAGCCCGACCCCAAGCGCGACCGTGGTACGCCGCAAGACCGTTCGCAGGAAGAACGCCGCCGCCAGCTGCTGCAGTTGCTGGCCGAGATCGAAAAACGCATCAACGAAGAGAACGCGCGGCCCAAGAAGCGCTACATCAGCCCGTCAACGCGCGAAGAGGTCTACGCCATCTACTACGACCAGCTGCGCCGCAAGATCGAAGACCGCGGCACGCGCAACTTTCCCGAGTACCAGGGCAAGAAGCTCTACGGCGAGCTGACGATGATCATCACCGTCGACTCCGCCGGCCGCATCGTCGAGACCGAGATCGTCCAGGCCTCACAATCCAAGCTGCTCGACAAGCGGGCCATCTCCATCGTGCAGGCCGCTGCACCGTTCGGTTCGTTTTCGCCGGCGATGAAGAAGCAGGCCGATCAGCTGGTGATCCCGACGCGCTTCCGCTTCTCGCGCGAAGAAGGCTTCGAGACCTCCGTCGCCGGTCCGACCCAGAAAACCCAGTGAAGCACTCCGTGGACCGCTACGTCGTGGCCGGCAACCCGGTCGAGCACAGCCAATCACCCTTCATCCACGCCCAGTTCGCCGAAGCGACCGGGCAAGCCATGGTCTACGACCGCTTGCTGTGTCCGCTGGACGGCTTTGCCGACAGCGTGACCGCCTTCGCCGCCGGTGGCGGGCGGGGCTGCAATGTCACCGTGCCGTTCAAGTTCGATGCCTTCGGGCTCGCCGCACGCCACAGCGAGCGCGCCGCGCTGGCGCAGGCCGCCAACGTGCTCAGCTTCGAGGCGGCGGGTTGGGTAGCGCACAACAGCGACGGCATCGGCCTGGTCCGCGACATCGAGCGCAATGCCGGCATCCCGATGCGCGGCACCCGCGTGCTGCTGATCGGCGCCGGTGGTGCGGCCGCTGGCGCGCTCGGACCGCTGATCGAGGCCGGCCCGGCCGAACTGGTCGTTGCCAACCGCAGCCTCGACAAGGCCCAGACATTGCTGCAACGCCATGCTGCCTTGGCAGCGCAGCATGGCACCGCCCTCAGCGCAAGGCCGTTGGCCGGATGCGGCACGGCGTTCGACGTTGTCGTCAACGCCACCGCGACCAGCCTGCAAGGCGCCGCCATCCCCGTCGCGCCCGAAGTACTGCGCCGGGGCGGGCTGGCGCTCGACATGATGTACGGCCCCGCGGCCGCAGGTTTCATGGGCTGGGCCGAGCAGCACGGCGCACGCTCGCGTGACGGGCTGGGCATGCTGGTCGAGCAGGCGGCTGAAGCCTTCTTCATTTGGCGCGGTGTCCGGCCCGATACCGCGCCGGTGCTGAGTGCCTTGCGCGCCCGGCTGTCGGCGAAGTAGACGCGGCCATGATGAGACAGGTCGCGCGCGTCCTCAGCCTGCTGGTGATCTCGGCCCTGGCGCTGCAGCTCTACTTTCTGGCTCGTGTGGGTCTGATGCTAGTGGTCGACCCGCAATCCACCACCTTTCAGCGCTCGGAGATCCAGCGCCTGGTCAAGGAACAGCACCGGCTGCTGTGGAGCCAGCAATGGGTCGGCGAAGACCGGATCTCCGACAACCTCAAGCGCGCCGTGATCGCGTCTGAAGATGCGAGCTTCCTGGACCACAGCGGCGTGGAGTGGGACGCTTTGGAAAAAGCCTGGGAGAAGAACCAGCGCGCCGAAGCCCAGGCCGAGAAGATCAACGAACGCCAGCTTCGCCAGGCAACGCGCAGCAACCGGCCGGTTGCGGTGAAGCCAGCGACCGTCAAGATCGTGGGCGGCTCCACCATCACCCAGCAACTGGCCAAGAACCTGTTTCTGGCAGGTGAGCGCAGCCTGGCGCGCAAAGGGCAGGAATTCGTCATCACCTTCATGCTCGAAGCCTTGCTGCCCAAGCAGCGCATTCTCGAGATCTACCTGAACAACGTGGAATGGGGCGAGGGCCTGTTCGGCGCCGAAGCGGCCGCGCGCCACTACTTTCACGTCAGCGCCAACCAGCTCAGCGCCTTTGCCGCGGCCCGGCTCGCGGTGATGCTGCCGGCGCCCAAGCGCTTCGAGAAGCGCCCCGGCTCGGCCTACGTGCTGGGCCGCGCCTCCACCGTTGCTGCCCGCATGAGCGCTGTGGAATTGCCGTAACGGGCACTCGACCGTCGCCCAACCTCAGAGCAGCTGAGCGCCCCCTCGGGGGACAGAAGCATAGAGATATGGGGCCGGCATCTCCCTAGAATCGCCGGATGAGTTCCCACCTGAGTGCCGAGTTGGCCAGCGCGGCCGCGCGCCTGATCGTCGAGGAAGGCATGGAATACGGCCCCGCCAAGCGCCGTGCCGCGAAGCAGCTCGGCAAGCACAGCGTTCGCCCGGTGGACCTGCCAGGCAATGACGAAGTGGAAGACGAAGTCCGCGCCTATATAGAACTCTTCTGCGCCGACACGCAACCCGCCGAACTGCAGGCACTGCGCCAAGTAGCCATTCTGTGGATGGAGCGGCTGCAGGCCTTTCGCCCCTACCTCACCGGCGCGGTGTGGCGCGGCACGGCCACGCGCCTGAACAGCGTGCACCTGCAGCTGTTCTGCGATGACTCCAAGGAGGCCGAGTTGGCCCTCATCGACAAACGCGTCGACTACGACGTAGGCAGCCTGGACGGGCCACGGGGCAAGCCGATCGACGTGCTGACCGTCAGCAGCATGAGCGCCGAACTCGGCGAATCGGTGACGGTGCACCTGACCATCCTCGACCACGACGACTTGCGCGGTGCGCTGAAGCCCGACGCCCGCGGCCAGTCCGAGCGCGGCGACTTGGCCGCCTTGCGCCGTCGGATGGAGCTTGCATGAACCGCCGCCAGATATTGACGACAAGCGCCGTGGCCATGGTCGCTGCGACGGGCGGCGCCGGGTGGGCATGGTGGAGAACCCATTCAGGCCCAGCGCTGAGCGACGCCGAGCAATCGCTGTGGACGCAGCGTTTCGACCAGCCGGGCGGTGGCGAACTCTCGATGACTCCGCTGCGCGGCAAGCCACTGGTGCTGAACTTCTGGGCGACCTGGTGCGCCCCCTGCGTGAAGGAAATGCCGATGCTCGATGCCTTCCATCGGGAACATCAGGCGCAGGGCTGGCAGGTGGTCGGCTTGGCGGTCGACGGGCCGACACCGGTGCGCGAATTCCTGACCAAGGTGCCGGTGGCCTTCCCCATTGGGCTGGCTGGCTTCACCGGCGTGGACTTGGCGAAATCGCTGGGCAACGAGCGCGGTGGCCTGCCCTTCAGTGTCGTCTTCGACCGGCAAGGAGCTGTCGCCTTTCGCAAGCTGGGCACGATCACGCCCGAAGATTTGAGCGCCTGGGTAAAGAAATTGTCCTGAGGGCAATAATTTCGCTTCTTGGGTTGAACGGTGCGCAAAACGCGTAAAGTTCAGCCTTCGCTTTTGAAGTGCCTCCCGGCTCATGCAGATTCTTGTCCTTCACGGCCCCAACCTCAACTTGCTCGGCACACGCGAGCCCGAGGTCTATGGCGCCGTGACTTTGGATCAAATCAATGCCGAACTGACGAAGATCGCCGCCGAAGCAGGCGCAACGCTCGTCACCTTCCAGAGCAACCACGAAGGCGTTTTGATCGACCGCGTACAGGCCGCTCGGAAAGACGGCACGGCCTTCATCATCATCAACCCGGCCGCGTACACCCACACCAGCGTCGGGCTGCGCGATGCCTTGGCAGGCGTGGCCATTCCTTTCATTGAAGTGCATTTGTCGAACGTTCACCGCCGTGAGCCGTTCCGGCACCATTCCTATTTCTCAGATCTCGCCGAAGGCGTGATCGTTGGGTTGGGCGCAGATGGATACCGTCTGGCCCTGAGCCACGCGCTCAAGCGTGGCTCGACAAGCCGGCCGACAAAATCGGCTTGAGCTGAGCTGGCTGCCCTCGATGGCGGCCGAAGCCTCTTACAACGACAGGAGTTGGAGAACACATGGACCTGCGCAAACTCAAGACACTGATCGACTTGGTGTCTGAATCGAACATTTCCGAACTCGAGATCACCGAAGCCGACGGCAAGGTTCGCATCGTCAAGGCCGACCCGCATGCCATGGTCGCCGCCCCACAGATGACGTATGCCCCGGCACCCGTGGGTGCCGCACCGCAGGCAGCAGCCGCGCCCGCCCCTGTGGCCGAGGCAGCAGCTCCTGTCGAGGCTGGGCACACCGTCAAGTCGCCGATGGTCGGCACTTTCTACGGCGCGGCCAGCCCGGGCGCGAAGGCGTTCGTGACCGTTGGCTCTGCCATCAAAGAAGGCGAGCCGATCTGCATCATCGAAGCGATGAAGATCATGAACGAGATCGAGGCCGATAAATCTGGCACCGTGACTAAGATCCTGTGCGAGAACGGTCAGGCCGTCGAGTTCGGACAGCCCTTGTTCATCATCGAATAGGGCTCTGCATGTTCAAGAAGATATTGATCGCGAATCGCGGGGACAAGGCTGAAGGCCTTGCGGCGAAGCCACATCGCACTGCAGGCGAAGCCTGCAAGGGCGATTGAGCCGAGGCACCTATGTTCAAGAAAATTCTCATCGCCAACCGAGGCGAAATCGCTCTTCGAATTCAGCGCGCCTGCCGCGAGATGGGCGTGAAGTCGGTCGTCGTCTATTCAGAGGCCGACCGCGACGCCAAGTACGTAAAGCTGGCCGACGAGGCCGTGTGCATCGGTCCGGCCGCGTCGGCGCTGAGTTACCTCAACATGCCGGCCATCATCTCGACGGCCGAGGTGACCGATGCCGAGGCCATCCACCCTGGCTACGGTTTCCTGTCGGAGAACGCCGATTTCGCTGAGCGCGTGGAGCAAAGCGGTTTCACCTTCATCGGGCCGACGCCCGAGTCGATCCGCATCATGGGCGACAAGGTCTCGGCCAAGCAGGCCATGATCAAGTCAGGCGTGCCTTGCGTGCCCGGCTCCGAAGGCGCCTTGCCCGACGATCCGAAGGAAATCATCAAGCAGGGCCGAGCGGTCGGCTACCCGGTGATCATCAAGGCCTCGGGCGGTGGCGGTGGCCGCGGCATGCGGGTGGTGCACACCGAAGCCGCGCTGATCCATGCCGTGCAGACGACGCGGGCCGAGGCTGGGGCGGCCTTCGGCAATTCGGCTGTGTACATGGAGAAGTTCCTCGAGAACCCCCGCCACATCGAGATCCAGGTGCTGGCCGACGAGCACAAGAACGCCGTGTGGCTGGGTGAGCGCGATTGCTCCATGCAGCGCCGCCACCAGAAGATCATCGAAGAGGCGCCGGCGCCCGGCATCCCGCGCCGCGTGATCGAGCGCATCGGCGACCGTTGCGCCGCCGCCTGTCGCAAGATCGGCTACCGCGGTGCAGGCACCTTCGAGTTCTTGTACGAGAACGGCGAGTTCTTCTTCATCGAAATGAACACCCGCGTGCAGGTGGAACACCCTGTGACCGAGCTCGTGACCGGCATCGACATCGTGCAGATGCAGATCCGCGTAGCTGCCGGGGAGAAGCTGCCGTTCACGCAGCGGCAGATCCAGATGCGTGGCCACGCCGTCGAGTGCCGCATCAACGCCGAAGACCCGTACAAGTTCACGCCCTCGCCGGGGCGCATCACCACCTGGCACGCTCCCGGTGGCCCGGGCGTGCGCGTGGATTCGCATGCGTACACGAACTACTTCGTGCCGCCGAACTATGACTCGATGATCGGCAAGATCATCACGCACGGCGACACGCGCGACCAAGCGTTGGCGCGGATGCGCATCGCCTTGTCGGAGACAGTGGTCGAGGGTATCTTGACCAACATCCCGCTGCACCGCGAGTTGATGGCCGATGCCAAGTTCATCGAGGGTGGAACCAGCATTCACTACCTTGAGGGGTGGATGAGCGAGCACAAGCGGTGAGCCCCCCAGTCGCTTCGCTCCTGCCCCCAGGGGGCGCCACCCATCGGGCCGGCGGAGCCGGTCCCTTCGGGCGTTGCTTGATGGGTGCGTCGCTTCGCTTGCAAGGGGTGCGTGGCGATGGTTGAGTTGTTGCTCTTGGTGCCGGAAGACTTGGTCGAGCCGGTCTCTGACGCTTTGATGGACGAGTTGGATGCGTTGTCGGTGTCGGTTGAAGATGCCGATGCGGACACGTCATCCGAGCGCGCACTGTTTGGCGAGCCAGGTATGCCGGCGCCACGCGGCGGTTGGCAGCGCTCGATTCTGAAGGCCCTTTTCGCTGGCGATGAGGTGGCGACTGAAGCCGCGACCTTGTTGCTGGCACAGGACTGGGCGACTGATGTACACCTGCAGTCGCTTCAAGTCGTGCCTGACGAAGACTGGGTGCGGTTGACGCAATCGCAGTTCGCACCGGTTGCCGTGACACCGAGTTTCTGGATCGTGCCGAGCTGGCACCAGCCGCCGGCCGAAGCCAAGCAAGTGATCCGCCTCGACCCGGGGTTGGCCTTCGGTACCGGCACGCATCCGACGACGCGCATGTGCCTGCGCTGGACTGCGCAGCATGCCAAGCCTTGGCCACGCGTGCTCGACTACGGTTGCGGCTCGGGCATCCTCGGGATCGGTGCAGCACTGCACGGCGCGAAGCACATCGACGCGGTCGACATCGACCCTGCGGCTGTCACGTCGACGATGGCCAATGCGCAGGCCAACGGCGTGCAGCTGAACTCTGGTCTGCCCGATGCCGCTCAAGGCGAATACACCTTGGTGTTGGCCAACATTCTCGCGACACCGCTCAAATTGCTGGCGCCGCTGCTGTGCGGACACGTGCAGTCGGGTGGCGATCTGGTGTTGGCTGGCATCCTCGAGCGCCAGGCCGACGAGTTGAAAGAAGCCTATGCACCGTGGTGCGCGCTCACGGTGAACGACAGCGAAGATGGCTGGATTCTGATGACAGCGCGTCTTTCGAGATGAAGCGGCATGGCATGATTTCGCCATGAGTCTGGCCACCCGTTGCACCACCTGCGGCACCGTCTTCCGAGTCGTTCAAGACCAGCTCAAGGTCTCCGAAGGCTGGGTGCGCTGTGGCCGGTGCAACGAGGTCTTCAACGCCATCGAAGGATTGTTCGACCTGGAGCGTGACGCGCCACCGAATTGGAAGCCGCCCTCGGCCCCGCCCGCGCCGCTCGCCGCCACCGTCACGGCCGCCTTCGAATCTCAGCCGCTGCAGCCCGAGCCACCCAATGACGACGACGATGTGTTCCAGCTCAGTGACGGCGACCGCATCCACTCGCGTTTCTTCCAACCTGAGCAGGCCGACGTAGAACAGACGCCGGCGCAGGCCGTCAAAGCACGCGACCGAGTCGACTTTGCCGATGCGCAGTTCAACACCGCGCTGCTGGCCGGCGGCACGCCGGACAAGCGCGGAGGCAACAAGAGCAAGGGCACGGGCATCGCCCGCTCCTCAGTGAAAGAAGCGCGCGCCAAGCTCGAGGCCGCGCGCCGTGGCCCCGGCTTTGTGCAGCAGGCCAAGCAACGCGAGCGTTGGCGCAGTCCGGCGATGCGGGTCATGTTGTCCGTGTTCTCCTTGCTGCTGATCGGGAGCCTCGTCGGCCAGGCGGCTTACCAGTTTCGGGATCTGTGGGCGGCTCAATGGCCATCGACGCGCCCGTGGTTGGCGCAAGGCTGCGAGTGGCTGCACTGCCAGATTGGTGCGCCCCGTCGCATCGACGATGTGGCTGTGGAAAGCAGCACGCTGTCGCCTGCACCGGGCGGTACGGGCTATCGCCTGGCCGTCGTATTGCGCAACCGCGGCGCTCTGTCGCTGACCATGCCGTGGGTCGACTTGAGCCTCACCGATCCGAGCGGCCAACTGGTTTCGCGCCGCGCCCTCGGGCCGAACGACTTCCGGGTCAACCCTGCGGTGCTGGCGCCCGGCAGCGAGTCCAATCTGCAGGTGCTGCTCGCTGCCACGAACGGGCAGCGCATCAGCGGCTATACCGTCGAAATTTTTTACCCTTGACCTCAGCGCAGTGCCGCTGATCAATCGGCCTGCTGCGCTTCCCTCAGTTTCTGGAGCTCTCATGCCTGCCTTGATTTGCGGTTCGCTAGCATTCGACACGATCACCAACTTCCCCGGTCGCTTTGCCGAGCAGATTCTTCCGGAGCAGATGCACATCCTGAATGTGTCGTTCCTCGTGCCAACCTTGCGGCGCGAGTTCGGCGGTTGCGCCGGCAACATCGCCTACACCTTGAGAAAGCTCGGTGGCGAGCCGCTGGTGATGGCGGCGGTAGGCTCGGATGGGCAGGATTACCTGGCGCGTCTGAAGTCATGGGGCGCGAGCACGGAGTTCGTGCGCGCTGAGTCCGAGACGTACACCGCGCAAGCCATCATCATGACCGACGCCGACAACAACCAGATCACGGCCTTTCATCCCGGCGCCATGCAACTGGCCCATCGCTCGGCCGTGCCCGTGGGGCGCAGCGACATCAAGGTAGGCATCATCGCGCCGGATGGTCGCGACGCGATGCTGCAGCACGCCGAGCAGTTTGCTGCAGCGGGCATCCCGTTCGTGTTCGATCCGGGCCAAGGCTTGCCCATGTTCAATGGCGATGAATTGAGCAAGTTCGTCAACCAAGCCACCTGGGTGGCAGTCAACGACTACGAAGGACGCATGCTGTGCGACCGCACGGGTAAGACGCTGGAGACGCTGTCGAAGTCGCACCTGCGTGGCGTGATCGTCACCTTGGGCGCGGAGGGTTGCGACCTCTGGCAACAAGGCCAGCGTACGCATGTTCCCGGCCTGAAGGCAGAACAGGTGCTGGACCCGACAGGCTGCGGTGACGCGTTCCGCGGTGCGCTGCTGTACGGCCTGGAACGCGGCTGGTCTCTGGAGCGTTGTGTCGTGCTCGGCAACCATGTCGGCGCATTGAAGATCGCCTGCCGCGGCGGGCAGAACCACGTCATCGACAAAGCAGTGCTCGAACTTTGAATCGCCTGCTGCTTCGTCTGAAGCAGCCATAAAAAAACCCGGCCGAAGCCGGGTTTCGTACTCTCAGAACCTTGTCACTCAGGGCTTGGCGCCCGTCGGGAAAGGCCACGCTGCAGCAGGGCTCAGCGCGGTTTTTGCAGCCGGGGCTGCTGCGGGCTTCGCAGCAGGGGCAGCAGGAGCTGGCGCGGCCTTCTTG